>Ga0208461_1001164_pt1 | contig 24420 bp, 16 predicted proteins | sample AD_JPNTR4_MetaG_FD_184448 | JGI IMG/M metagenome (GOLD analysis project Ga0208461, IMG submission 184448) | Active sludge microbial communities of municipal wastewater-treating anaerobic digesters from Japan - AD_JPNTR4_MetaG (SPAdes) (version 2) | ecosystem: Engineered > Bioreactor > Anaerobic...
ATAGAATACTTAGCAGAAAATAACATATATTTGTCCTAAACATATTAACTTATAATATTCCTATTTGATTTTTTCATCACCGTGTCGTTTTGAAATACAATCCACAAAAATAAATACAGCCTTAATGTGTAAATCCAAAAATTCATATTGACTTTAATTTTCATTTTAATAGAAAACTAATGTGTAATTAAAAAAATGTTAAACAAAAAAATAAAAAAAGTATGGTAAATAAAAAAGAAAAAATTTTTGTATTAGATACAAACATTTTGTTGGTTGATCCAGCATCATTCACAAAATTTTCATCCCAGGATGTTGTGATTCCATTAGATGTGATCTCTGAATTAGATAAGGCAAAAAAACACACTGATACGGTGGGGTTTAATGCAAGGGAGGCCACAAGAATTCTGAATAATTATTTTCAACCAGAATTATTTCAGGATGGGATATTAATGGGACCTAAAAAAGGGAAATTATCTATTTATTTTTTAAGAGAACTTAATACTGAAGTTAAAAAGGTTTTGAAAGAAGATAGTATAGATAATAGAATTATTAGTGTCGCATTAAATTTAAAAAACAAAAAAAACCAGACCAAAGAGGTCATTTTGGTATCAAATGACACTAATGTTCGCTTTAAAGCAGCCTCATTCGGACTTAAAGTCGAGTCATATCAAAACGACAGAGTTGAAAGTTTAGATGAGATATACAAAGGTGTTGTTACTGTAAATAGTGATGAATCAGAATTAAATTCATTAATAAACATTATTTATGATACAAAAGAAGATGTTTCTATTGAACTATTAACACCTTTTGTAACAACAGATATTCTACCTAATCAATACTTAATATTGGAATCCACATTTAATCCGTCAAATAAAAGATCGGCGCTGTGTAGAGTAACAGAAGATGGAAATAAAATAAAAAGAGTAGAAGGAAAAAAGGTTTATGGTAGAATAGAAGCCAGAAATGTAGAGCAAAAATTTGCTATGGATGCCTTGCTCGACAAAAGTTTATCTTTGGTTACGATAACCGGATCAGCGGGTACTGGTAAAACACTTCTAGCTATTGCAGCAGCAATAGAACAAGCAAACAATTATAACCAAATTTTTGTTGCTCGCCCTATAGTTGCTATGAGTAATAAAGATTTGGGATATCTGCCTGGTGATGTTCAAGCTAAAATTTCTCCATATATGCAACCAATATGGGACAATATTAATTTTATTAAACAAGCATCAGGGGGGGAACAGAAAAAATGTTCCACAAAAATTGATGATTTAATAGAGACTCAAAAAATTATAATTGAGGCTTTGGCATATATTAGAGGAAGAACTATACCCAAAAGTGTTTTTATTGTAGACGAGGCTCAAAATTTGACGCCAAACGAAATAAAAACCCTTATTACCCGTATGGGAGAAGGATCTAAAATTGTCTTTACGGGAGACATAAATCAAATAGATCACCCTTATTTAGATGCTTATTCTAATGGGTTGACTTATTTGGTAGAAAAATCCAAAAATTATTCAAAAGCTGCTCATATAAAATTGGAAAAAGGGGAGCGAAGTGACCTTTCTGATTGGGCAGCGAAGAACTTATAAAACTATTAAAGGTGGTTGTTGAATATTTCAGCAACCATTTTTTTAAACATTTATATTAAACTGGTTATTTTATCTTTTAGTTCTTCTAATCCTATTTCCTCAACAATAGAAATAAAGATGGAATCTTCGTGTTTATAAGTTTCTTTAAGTTCTTTAAGTCTACTTTCGTCTATTAAATCAATTTTATTGAAAACCAAAACTCTATGTTGCTTAGCTCCGATATCATCTAAAATTTCATCTACTACATTTATTCTTTCTTGAATAAATGGATCAGAAGCATCTATAATGTGTAGTAAAAAGTCACTTTCTATACTATCTTCCAAGGTACTTGAAAAAGCATCAATAAGTTTTGGAGGTAGATCACGAATAAATCAAATTGTATCGTTTAATAGAACTTCTTTTCAGATTCATTTTTCTGGATCTGTAAAAAGAAACAATTTTCATACATTTGTTCAAAGTGTAGCAAAAAGTTTATTTTCAGCCAAAACTCATTTTTTAGTTAGAGCATTCAATAAGGATGACTTACCAGCATTTGTATAACCAACTATTCAAATAATTGGCAATCACTTTTTGATTCTGCTTTGTCTATGTAGTTCTCTCATTTTTTCAAACTCTTTTAATTTATCTTTGATTTTATTTTGTTTTTCTTTCAAGTGTCTTTTCATTCTTTCTGTATTAGTTTCTCAGATTCATCTAGTTGCTCATCATCAGCTTCAGCTACTTCATCATTGACGAGAAAGTTCCATCCCCATCCCGTAAATTCTTGGCCCCATATGCTTAATTGCTGCTAGCTCTATTTGTAATCTAGCTTCTGTACTTTGAGCATGCTTTTCAAAAATCTTCAAAATCAAATCTATTCTATCTCGTGCTGTTATAGGCTCTTTTAGTCATGCTTGTTCACTAGCAATACGAAGTTGTTCGTTTATTTCAAATATTTGGGCAGGTTTCAAAACATTTCATACAATCAATAAATTTGCTCAAACACTAATCATTTCTTGAATAATTTCTTCCAATTTTCATTTTCAAACATATGTTTTGAAATCTGGTTGTTCCTTTCTTTGGAGTTTTGTCACAATTACCAATCATCAAAAAGTATCTACTAGATTTTCTAGTTCATTCATTCTGTCTTGTAAAATCTCTTTTGAAAGATTTTTTGGAGCTATATCAGCTAAAAATACTTTTAACATACAATGAGTTATTTATGATTTAAAAGTTTGTAAATTGACAAAGTAAGACCATTGTTCCAATTAGAAATATATCATCAATTATGTTGTTTTCTAAATTGTTTTCAAGTACTTTACATTTTGATTTGAAAAAAACAATATATTCAATATGTTTTATTTAGTTTATTTTTTAAACAAAATCAATGAACTATTTATTTTCTACTTTCTTCATTATAGCAGTATTTTTTGTTTGACGATATTTGTTCAAAAAATTCAAAATTTTAGATAGACCTGGTGCAGATTTGAAATGAGTTAGATGACCGGTTCCTACACTTATGTGAGTTTTTGCATACATCAGCTTTGTTCTCACAATGATTTGGTTTTTCCCAGGGACAAGTTCAAATAATATGTTTCGAGGTCTTGTTTTATGAGTCCTTCCAATTTTTATAGTCGAACTAATAGAAGAATTGTGATACATGTGAAGAGTAAAATTTAGAATTCCTTCGATTGTCAGGTTAGTGTCCCATATATGATGAGCGATTATTGCTGTCTATGTTTGAAAAATCGGAGTTTGACAGGAACTAATTCTTTGATCTTTTGTTCGACATATTCCACAATATGTTTTTGTAGTATTTTTTGTGGTACGAGCTATGCTTTGTATAAATGCAATAAATTGGATTGATTGAATAAATGCACAAGCTAGCTGAGTTGGTGCAATATGATTCTTGACCATTTTCTTGTTAATAAAATTCGTTGTCATGAGATATTATACCGAATTCAATAATCGAGATATCTTAGTTCTCACATCAAATATGTCTTTGGTTTTATTTTTCATAAGTTTAGTGTCTACTATATTAGAATATAAACCATTATGACTTCTTAGAGATGTATGAATTATGTTTTTTGGATTTAGTTTGGCTTATTTATCGGTTTTATGATGAGCAAAAATATGAACATTAGTAGTAGCTCTATCTCTTGTGATTTTTGATGCAATATGGGTATGATTATATAGGATTTTGATTCTCAAAAAAAACCCCATGAAATGAGATTATACACACATACACCACAGACTTTTATGATTAAAATGGACTAGACCAGAAGTAAGAGCTTTTGTTTGGATTTGGTCGTTTGTAATGATGGTTTTGATGTTGATGCAATCAGCAAATAGATTAAACAAAATAATAATATTTGTCATGATGGCACTAATTTTTTTCTGAGTTAACTATTACCTTTTCATAGTAAAAAAGCTAAAGTGTGGTTTGGATTTGAAAAAAGATTAGTAAATAGTCGTTAGCAAGTTTGTAAAGTTCTTAAAGGCCCCCCTTTTTTAAGGGGGGAAAGGGGGGATTTTATGATAAATGAGGGTTTTATTTAATCCCCCTTAATCCCCCTTGTTTACGGAGTTCTCCGTAGCGAGCAAGGGGGACTACCATCAATTTTACCAATTTTTCTTGTCTACTCCCCAAACTCTTTAATACAGTCATGATATCACATATCAAAAGCTTTTTTCATTTTCTTTTTATCCAAAGATAATACTGAAATAGGGATTTCTTTGTGGAATAAATGATCTACATATTTTGTATTTTCTAATAGTTTTGACCTCAAAATAATTTCAAAATTTACCATTAAGTTGTGAACAGCAGTATCTATTACTTGGTTTTTTTTGAATTTATGTAAGGCTATTCATATTATTTTATTCCTTGGATAAAGCTTTTTGGCTAAATCTACAGGAAAATTGTTTAATACTCATCAGTCAACTAAATTATATTTTTTGTACTGTACTGGTGGGAAAACACCAGGTATTGCCATGCTTCATAAAACTATTTCTTGTAGTTTTCATTTTTCAAATAGAATAAATTTAGCACTATTTGCATCTACAGTTCCGACATATAGCTTTTTTTGTAGAGAAGAAAAGCTGTTTGGTAAGTATTCTTGCATCATAGTCCTAAATTTTTCGTTAGACAAAATTCATCATGTTTTTTTGAAAATATTTCTAGTATAAAACTTATCAATAGAAACACTATTTAATATCTCAAAAATCCTATCAGCACTGATTCCATGCGACCATAATGCTCAGATAACAGCTCCTATGCTTACACCAAAAATTGCGGTAATTTTTTGATCTATTCATAACTCCTCTAGTCATTTCAAAACTCAAACAGCATATAATCATTTGAATCCTCATCCAGATATTACAAGAACTTTTTGGCGTCTTTTTCTAAAAAATAGTGATCTAAAATTTATCATAATTGATATTTATATAAAACATAAATAACTTATTTTTTTATTTGTTTTTTTCAAGATAAACGTGAATTTAGCTTGTAAATTATTTATCGTCCTAAACCCCCATAAACTGTAGGCGCGACCCGTAGTCCTACGGGCGCACCTGCAAGAAATGGGGAAGAGTAATTCCCTTTACGAAAGGGAAGCAACAATGTTGTGACAAAAGTTCCTCCCTTGGGGGAGGTTGCAATCTCCGATTCATCGGGGTAGGTGGGGGTTTTACCTCTAATAACCTCCAACTACACTAGAACAGCTTCCCCCAAGGGAAGGATGTCTAACTTATGGCTCAAATCCTCATACGATTTAACCCCGCCCCCGCAATTCTGCGGGCTGCAAGAAGTGGGGAAGAGCAGCTCCCTTCTTTGAAGGGGCAATTTTACCTTCTTTGCTCCTTCAAATCTTTACTGTTGAAAGTGATCAAAAATTAAATATAAACAAACCACATTTAACAATAATTTCATAAATAATATGAAAAAATATTATATATTTATTCTTTTTTTTATAATATTTTTGTCTGCTTGCCAAAAAAATACATATCTGGAAATGGATTTTAATCAGGCTGTGTCCATTTTTTCTCAACAGGCTGATTATCTACTAAATAGCATGGAAGATTGGGGACTTAATTGACAAAAATGACAGCAAATTAGTTTAGAAGTAGATTCAGAAAATAAAGATATTCTGCTAAATTCACACATAGACACAAGCGGTTACACCGATTATCTAGCTGATAAACAAGATTTATACAGTCAGGTTTCACTGCAATTTGTTGATAAGAAAGAAAAAAATGAAATAAATATTTCTGGACATCTTGCTTACAAAAATATAGACAAGGAAAAGTATATTAATTTTCAGGATTTTGTTGTTAATTTAGGTACAGGGAATTATCAAAACAATTTATTGCTGTTGATTTCACAAAAGCTTGAAGATAAGCGGATATTTTTAGATCTAAAAGAAAAAAATACATCAAACTTTTACAAAGATTTCAATTTTTTACTACAGACTCTCTTGGCATCAAATATTTTTTATCCAACAGAAAATATAACTTACAATTGATTTTTTGCGTATAAAATAAAAATTCAACCAGACATTATTCAATACATTTCAGAGAATACAAGCATTAAAATTGATTCTTTTGAATGACTTTTGATTATCAATTCTGATTCAAAGGTAGAATTAAAAATAGAAAATTCGGATATTGAATACAACAACAAACCATTTAATATAAAATGAAATATTTGAAATAAAAACTGACAATTAAATGTCAAAACTCCAGAAAAAGAAAATGTTGTTTATGTGCTTTCTTGGAGCTTTCATAAAAATCAATATAAATTTAATCTAAAACAAACAATGAATTATCAAGACATGATTAGTCTAAGTTTTAATTTAACCAATAAAAAACTAGAAAATCTCATCAAAAATACAATAGAGGGGGATGTGGAGTTTGCAAATAAATTAATTTATTGAACAGATCTTGAAAAAAATATTAAAATAAACATAAAGGCAAAACAAGAAATTACAAACAATTCTTGATTTTTATTCAAAAAACCAGAGTCATATATTATGTTAAAGCAAATATTGTGAGACAGTTTTTCTTTGAGTCAAATATTGTCTACAGAAGATTCTTTTATCAATAAATAACATTCAATTAGTCCATGAAAGCAAAGTTTAAGACATCAAAAGTATGAGAAATACATCATGAAAAGTCTACAAATAGTACTTTTGATAAAATACTGAAATATATTATATTCGTAATTTGTTTACTGTTAATAATATTTTTTGGCAAAAATTTAATTCATGGTGGACATGTAATTTTGGGTTCATTATGAAAATCCACTGTCAAAACTGTGAGTTCAAATCTCTGACAGGAGATGATAAGAGATGAGTTTGGTAATGTAAACATAATGTTAGTATGAGTTGGATGAGACAATCATCATTGATGATATTTGGCAGATTCGATGATAGCAGCTTCACGAAATCCCGAATTATGAGCTGTTACAATGATATCGATCCCAAGAGACTTGTATGTTAATTCTTCTTGATATTTATGAAGAATAAATGGTTTATTTGCCCGTGGATACAATAGATGATGAAGAAATATCGGTTCTTGAGCAGAAAATCTTATTCTAAAGGTGGAGGAAATTTTATGACTAACAATTCCATATTATTTGGTTGCAGATTTTCAGTGATTTAAAGAAGTTGTAGATACTTTGTGATGAATAGATATCTATGTACCAAACACAATACATGATACAACATATCCAGATGAAAATTTATGATACCAGACATTTCATATTTCCGCTTGACAACAAACATTAGACGGTGATACGGCACTTAAATATGCTAGATCCAGACATACTACATCAGACTTTGCTAGATCGCAAAGACAGCAAGACCTTATAAAAGCAGTAATCAACACAGCCTTACAGGGTAAAAATATCACTAATGTTTGAAAATTAAAAGAAATGTATTCCACTTATACTAGAATGGTTCACACGAATATTTCTTTAAAAGAAATAATTTGAATGTTCAAATATGCTTATGATTTCAAACATATTTTCAGTTTTTGATTAAACACTTATTGTACTTATTCTTCATATAAACTTACTGATGCTGGGTGTTTTCTTTATAATGGAAATAGAGAAGCTTTTGGTGGACAAGCTGTAATGATACCAAATGGAGCTACTCCAAGTAGCATATCTTTTTATGATTATACAAAAAGATTTGCTTTTTTTGTAGCACATAACAATTGATATTTGATTGAAAATCCAAGAATTATAATCAAAAACGCTATAGACAAACAATTTGCATCTCAAAATAGACTTTCTCCAACAGGACGAGCAAATAAAATAGCTGTTAAACTAAAGAAATATTGATTTAATCTTGCTGGGGTTGAAAACTATTCTTGAGCCATAGAACAAACAAAAGTTGTTACATATGGAGATCAAACATATTCAAAAACAGTAGATACATTACAGTATTTTTTCCCAGTAAATGTTGTTGAAAAATGAGAGGTTCAGCTTCTTACTTGAGAAGAATTGGGTTATGATATGGAGCTTATTATTTGAAACGATTTCATTTCACATACAGCCAACAACCCATTTAGTTATGAAAAATAATCATTTATTTTTTTTTACAACCATAATGCTTCATAAAAAAGTATTAGAACAAAAAGAAAAAATATATTCCTATATTAAAGAATTATGATTAGATACATCAAAAATAAAAAATGAAAACTTATTATTACAAGCTTTTGTACATAAATCTTTCGCAGCTGATTTCAAAAAAATATGAGCTCACAACGAGAGATTAGAATTCTTATGAGATGGGGTTTTGTGAGCAATTATTTGTAATTTGTTATTCCAAAAACATCCAGATATGGAGGAATCTGAGATGACTTTATACAAAATAGCCTTAGTTAGAGAAGAAAATTTAGCACAAGTAGCCAGAAATATCAATCTAGATAAATACATTATTGTCAGTAGATGAGAAGAAAAAATGCAATGAAGAAAGAAAGATGCTATTTTGTGAGATGCTTTAGAGGCTTTAATTGGGTACATTTTTTTAGAGTTTTGATATTCTAAGGCAGAAGAGTTTGTAGAAAAAAATGTATATACAATGTATGATAAAATAAACAAAAAACCTGTACAGAGTTATAAAACTATGGTACAAGAATATATTCAAAAATTGCACAAAGAATTACCATCTTACAAGGATATTGAGCATGAGATTGATTCAAAATGAAATGTTTTGACATACAAGGCAGAGATTTATGTGCTATGAGAGAAAAGAGCAGAATGATTTGGTACTAATAAGAAAAAGGCACAAGAAGATGCAGCTCAAAATTTTTATGAATCTATAAAAGCTTAAAAGGAATACCCACCACCCGGGTGCGAAATAGACCCCGGCCCCGTAGTACTACGGGGCGGGGTCAAAACAGCACCCGGGTGGTGGAAACCAAATTCCCACTTAATACTTTTTCCCATTGAATTTTTTTGGTAAATACTTAAATATTACGATAACAAATTTTAAATTTTATAATTTTGACATGAAAGCAAGGTTTAACATTATCAAAAAAGCTCCTATTTGGATTGCAATTTCAATTGTTTTGTTTTTGATTTCAATTTTTTTATTTTTTTCAAATGCTAGATATTCAGAAGAATTTACTGGATGAATAAGTTTGTGAATAGATAAAACAGTTGACAACCAAAAAGAACAAGCAAATCTAGAACAATATTTATTGGAAAATCAGTATGAAGTTCTAAAAGTTTCTTTGGAAACAGTAGAAGATACTACAATATTCAAAATAAACACAAAAGTAGATACAGATGAAAAAGTCGCAGAATTGTCTGAACAAATAAAGCAATATTTGTTAGAAAATAATTTAATTTCATCTACAGATGAGATAATAGAACAAACAATTACTTGACCTAGCGTTGGTTCTTATATGCAAAAATCAGCCGTGACTGCACTTATAGTATGAGTAATATTTATCGTAATTTATATGTTGTTCTCTTTTTCAGCGATTAGACACTATGTTTCTCCATCAATATTATGAATAGTTGTTGCTGTTACTATGATTTTTGATGTTGTGATACCAGCATGAGCTTATGGAATATGGATGTGGGTAAATAATACCATACAAATAGATTCAATATTTATAATAGCGATTTTGACTGTTATGTGATACTGAATCAACGACACGATAATAATTTTTGATAGAATTAGAGAAAATTTACAAAATAGATGAACAGGGAAAGATGTTGTTTACGGAAAAGTATTTGAAGATAGTATTCGACAAACAATGAAAAGATCTGTGTGAACATCTTTTTCTACATTATTAGTAGTGATATCTATGTTCATTTTTGGAACAGGGATAATGAAACATTTCGCATTTACTATATGAGTTGGAATTATCGCTGCAACATTTGCATCAATATTTATAGCTACATCATTAGTATACATTCTCTTAGGTAAATACAAGACAGAAAAGGGAAAGTTTTAGTTAGTTCATAAAGTTGAAAGTTGCAAGTTTATAAAGTTAAAAGTTTGTAAAGTTACAAGTTATAAACTTTACAAACTTTATAAACTTTACAAACTTGATAAATTTTACAAACTTTATGAACTTTACCACTTTATACTTCCTGAGTGAGAGAGTTGATGAAAATAACAGTTTACGAAGATAGTTTTTTTTATTATTTTTGGAAACCTCACGGTATTCCTAGCACTTTTTGAAAAGAAAAGTGCTTTTTAGATTTATTATCAGAATCTAGCGATCAGTATATAAAATTAGTATTGTCGTACCTAGACAATATGTTTGGAAAAGAGCAGGAATACTGATTACTGAATAGGCTAGATAATGATACTGCATGATTGCTATATTTCGCCAAAACTCCTTTGGTAAAAGAAAAGTATAAAAAAGCACAATCAGAATGAAGAATAAGCAAATATTATGTCGCAGATGTCTATTGAAATTTTGTCCAAAACAGTCTAAAAGTTTCATACCCTATATGACATCATAAATTTTCCAAAGATCGCATGGTTGTGTTTTTGGATATGAAGCAAACTGGAAAGATTGATAAAAAAAGAGTTCACCAAGTTGACACAGATGTAGAAAAATTGTATTTTGACAAAAGTAGAAACGTGACAACATTGTTGGTCACAATTTCGAAATGAATTAGACACCAAATTCGTGCACATTTGTCTAGTATATGATTTCCAATAGTTTGAGAAAAAATTTATATCAAAAAAACTTGATCAGAAAAATTACAACTTTTTTCTATTTGAATGAAATTTAAGGAGTAAATTTTTATAAAAAAATTTTTTCTTCAGAAAAATTTTAGAATATTTTATACTTCATTTTTTTGGTTTTTTGAATGAAAAATTTTTAGACCGGTCTTTTTATATGTTAATTATAGACTAGCACAATGTTTTTGATCCAATTTTTATGAAATCATCTGTATTTGGCAAAGTCGTTTGTTTTTTTTATAAATTTTTCTTTCATAAAATAAGTTCATAAAGCCTAACTAGGTGGGGTTTTTACCTCCAACAACCCCCAACTACATTAGAACAGCTTCCCCCAAGGGAAGGACTTCCTGCTTACTCCCAACAACCCCCAACTACCCCGCACTACTGCGGGGCGCAGCACTAGAACAGCTTCCCCCTAGGGAAGGATTTTTTTATAAGGTATTAATAATTTTATAACTTGTGAGTTTTAGTAAATCCCCCTTAATCCCCCTTAATTACGGAGTTCTCCGTAACGAGCAAGGGGGAGCTATTGATCTCTAGCTGAACCTATGAACTTTCTAACTTTTTTGCGAATGTTGAATCTTATTAGCTAGTTCCCCCAAACAATTTACATAAGATTTTTCATTACAATTTATATTTTATTCACTAAGTCGTAGAATTTTTTCACTAGTTCGTAGAATTAGTGAAAAAATTCAAAAAAATTATTTCCACTTTTTTCAAAATTTTTATTTTTTTGTTTTTCACTGTTTCATAGAATTGTATAAAAAAGTCATCAAAAATTTGACAAATTTAATCTTTTTGAATATAATTTCACTGATTCATAGAATTTATGAAATAACAAAATCAAAAAATGAAACATCCTGGAGAATTATTAATAGAAGAAATTAGATCAAGAGATTTGACTCAAAAGGAATTTTCACTAATGTTGTGAAAAAGTGTAAGTGAGTTGAATGAGTTGATAAAATGAAAAAGAAACATTACTATACAATGGGATCTTTTGTTATCTCAAGTTTTGGATAGTCCAGAAAAATATTGGATTCATAAACAAATAGATTATGATTATTTTTTAGCAAAAAAGGAGAATGAAAAACTTTTATCCAAAACTAAACTAGAAGACTCTATTCAAACAGAAGAGATTCCGGGAGAAGAAAAGGATGATTTAATGTTAACATGAGCCATTGAAGAGCTACAATCTACTTCAGAAGATTTTGTTGAAATAGAAGAAGCTCCAGCCACACAAGAAAAAGTTTCCTCTGTTCAAGCACAAGAAGGTGTTTCACAAGACCAAGAAGAAGTTTCAGTAGAAAATTCCAAAAACAAAATAGAAATGGCAAATATTTTCAGAGATTTCTAAGTTAATTGTTTTTTTAATTTACTAGATTTGTATATATTTTCTTTGTAGGGATCAATTGTCACGACATTAGTTTTTAATTTATTTTCTTTTAGAAATTTACTCAACTCATAAATAAAGCTGTTTTGATCGTATCCGATTGCAACGATGTCTGGTTTGTGTTTTTTGATAGCAAACATCATATCTGCTTGATGCCCTAATTCGACAATATCTGCAATTCATAAGCTTTGTATATCTTTCAATCTTTTTTGTTCCTTATGCAAAGGGGCTTTTCATTTTACTTTTTGGATAGTTTTATCTCTTGCCACAATAGTGATCAAAAAATCTCAGTATTTTTTTGCTTCCTCCAAAAAAAACTTATGTCATTCATGAACTAGATCAAATGCTCCAAAAGTTATGACTTTTTTCATTTTGTAGCAAATTATTTCATAAACAATATTATACTAACAAAAAAAAATATATTTTCAATAAACTATTTTATCTTGAAAGCAATAAAATATTTTATACTATATAATTGTATTTACATATTATTTTAATATGAAAAAAAGACATATAGCTATGGCTGGATGAGGGACATGATGACATGTTTTTCCTATAAAAAGCTTGATAGAACATATATACAAAAATCCAGAATATTCTCAAAAAATTACAAAAATTATCTGGTTTGGACAAAAAAATTCATTGGAAAAAGAGGTATTTGATCAATTAAAAAAAGCATATCCTTCTATATATTTTCAAAATATAGTATCTGGGAAATACCGTAGAGAAACTTGGTTTAGCTCTAGACTAAAAAATGTTCGTGATGTTTTCAAATTTGTATTTGGGATATTTCAGTCTATTTTTTATATTATTGTACATAGGGTTGATGTTGTTTTCTGTAAGTGATGATATGTTGCTTTACCAGTAGTATTTGCAGCCAAACTTCTAAGAAAAAAGATTGTTGTTCATGAATCTGATGTTCGTTCTGGACTAGTCAACAAGATAGCCGCAAGATACGCAGATAGGGTTTTTACAGGATTTGATTGAGTTTTGCCAAAGTCGACAACAGTTGGACAAATATTGTCAGATGAAATTATAGCTAAACAGAGTATAAAAAATCCACCTAAATCTAGAGATTTTTCGCAAGAAAATATAGAATTGACAGTGCATGAACAGCTTTTTTATTCTGATCCATCCAAAACTCACCTATTAGTTATGTGATGATCCCAATGATCCAAAAGGCTTTATCAGGATTTACAAAATACCATTATTTCCAATCCAGAAGTTTTCAAAAATTATGAGATATTTGTAGTTTTATGAAAAGAAAACACACAACTAAAAGAGATATTTGAAAAAATAAAAAATGTTCATACTTTTGATTTTCTTTCTCAATCAGAGATGGGAATTTTACTGAAACATTGCGATATTTCTTTGACTCGTGCTGGTACAACTTCTTTGGCTGAACAAAAATTATATAATCTGAAAATAGTTATGGTGCCGATACCGTGGACTCATGATCAGTATGATAATGCGAAATATTATGTAGAACATTATGATGATATTCTCTTGGATTCAAAAGATTTAGAGTACAAAAATAATATGTTGAAGATATTTGATGAGTACAAGAGTTTCAAGAAGAGTGAGGTGAATGTTGATATCCTTTCAGAAATTTCTAAGGCGAAGGATATGATTGTGGGTGAGTTGATTTGTTAGCAAAGTTATACTTTCCTACCACCCGGGTGCAATTGGCTAGCTCCGCGAGCAGCACCCGGGTGGTAGGAATTCCCGCTTGTGGCTGAAATCCCCACAGACCGTAGGCGCGCCCCGTAGTACTACGGGGTCGCGCCTGCCATAGCAGAAAACAAGTAACTTTCTCCAAAGAAGGGAGACAATATTTATTGTCTTCCTTCTTTAGCCCCGCAATTCTGCGGGGCGCAGCACTAGATAAACTCCCTTTACGAAAGGGAGACAATTTTTTTGTTCCTCCCACTTGTGAACAAATCCCCCGCCTCTCTACCACCCGGGTGCAATTGGCTAGCTCTGCGAGCAGCACCCGGGTGGTATAGGGGGCTACTTTTCACCTATGGTCTAAATTCCCCTTTTCTCCCTTGACAATAGTAGACAGAATAATATAAAAAAGTCAGTTTATACATTATATACAATAAAATGAAAAAATTTTTGTCTATACTGTTGTCTGTTTTAGTTTTATTTAATTCTATTTTTAATTCTGGTTTTGTGTTATGAGATGATGTAGGAAATCTGATTGAAAACTCACAAGAATCATCACAAACAGAAGATCAAAATTTCACACAAGAATCAAATGAAGAAAACACCGAGACGAACAGTGATTTTCTGTGACTGATAACTAAAGGTTGACAGAGTGGACAAGTTTTGGACAATGGGTTAAATTCTAGTGTCGATATTGAAAATATAGCCCTAGAGCTAGAACAATCTTTATCTGGATGACAAAGTGTACAAAGTTGATCTTTTGGCAACATTACAAATGAAGAAAGTGGTTTAGATAATGATATTCTTCCGCCTTTGACTACTTTAGGAATGAAGTGAGCCTGAGATTCCAATATCATTTTTGATGTTTCTTTTGCAGATGGGAAAACTAATCTTCCAACATGACGAACAGCCTATTGATTAGGTGGTGATTATACAAATAATCCTAAATTAAAATTTGATTCTTCTTGAGATTGGCTAAAAAGTCCAGAATTCATACTTACAACAGGAGCAATAGCGACTGTTCGAACAAAAGCAAATGGTAGTTCATTTTCCGGAAAAGCTATATTCACAGATCAAAATGATAATATTGTTTTCGAATTTACAGATTTCTCACCAAATAAAGAAAAAAATATCATATTCAATGTTCCAAATACAGTCACACAAATAAAACTTACATACGAAAAATGAATATGAAATTTGTGAGTTGGCTCTTTCAAGTTGGAGTATTCAAACGATGAAAACTCTTGAACAGAAACTAGTACTCCAAAGCTAAAAATTACAGAAATTTATTTTGATTGAGATGAAAATTGGTTCGAGCTTACCAACCTTTGAAATGATACATTCTCTGGAGAATTGGGTCTTTCTGGAAATCTCAATTTTACATTCTCTGCAAATATTCCATCCTGAGTATCTAAAGTTTTTGCAAATTCTCTTTATTCGATGTTCCAGACATGAAAAAATATTCAGACAATAGTTAATTCCATCAATTTCGTAAATGAGGAATTCAACTTAGACTTAATCCGATCTGGACAGGTTTTGGATAATTTTTTTGTTCATTCAAGTTATGTGGATTATTATTATCAAGATTACAAAACTTCTTTTGAAAAAATTTGAACATGAGATAGCTGGACAACAACAGTAGTTGGATTAAATTCTGACAGATACTATAATACAAATCGATGAATTGCAGCAAACCCAACTAAATATTTCATCACTTGAGAAAATTTGATTGATGTTACATTAAACAAAAATCCTTACAATCCAGACCCCGGGAACACAGGAAACGATCTAAATATACCGATAGATTGTAATAATTTTTATGTGAATTGGATTTTGGATATTTCTGAAGTTTACTATTGAAGCTGAATTTATCCTTCTTATGTGGAGCTGAATATTACGGATGATGTAGGGGATTATTACCCTCAAATAAAACTTTGAGGATCTGCTTTGGATCAAGAAATAGTATTTAGTTCCATTGAATTACAAGCAGGAAAGAGATTTCTCATCACAGATTCTGACACTCGATATAATGAATGACGAGATTCCTTATATAGTTCAAATTTTTCCTTAAATGGTTCTGGATGGCTCATTGTCTACTGAAAAGATGGGGCTGATTTAGAGGTGTTGGATGTGGTTTATCTAAATTGATGAATCCAATGAGCATCTTTGTACATGTGAACAGATTTCATTCAATGTGCGGGAGTTTTTGATTATGTAGACAAGTTTTCGCCATGAATGACAATATGACAAAGCCAATTTATTCAGATTTCTCCAGAGCCAGTTGTTCAATATATTAAAGTAAATAACTGATGATGATTCTGTCCTCAAGCTGAATGATTCCAATTCAACACCAACGATTCCATCAACTGAGATATACAAATATCTAGCTTGAAATATTATTGAAACTATCAGATTTTGAAATTAAAAAATAAAACTAATTCCGATATTAATCTTAGAGATTACAAGATTCAATGATTTGATGGGGAAATAAAATCAATAAAATGAAATACTTTGTTCGCCAAACAGACTATGTCATTTGTCTGAAATTACTGATTCCCTACAAAAACTGACCATTGTATAAACCTGATAAAAGATTGAGAGATTGTAGACAGATACTGTAGAAACTCTATGTCCAAAGCTAGTGAAACAGATGAAGAAAATATCCAAAACCAATTAGAGTTCTGGATAGATATAGATGAAGAAGAGATTGATGAAGAGTTGGAAGAAGAAGTTTTCACCTGAAATATAGCTTCTTTGAAAAACATAAAGATAAAACATATTGATTATGATCCACCTTGATCTGATAAAGATAACGAAACTATTACATTATTACTACTTACTGGAACACAGGTTGATCTGTCACAATACACTTTGCAATATATAAAAGAGGGGAAAGCTACAAATAAAAGTCTAAAATGAATTCTAACTTTTGGGGCTGAGCAGACTTTCAAGTGAGATTATACCTTACCAAATAGTACCCAAGACAAAAATCCTGTAATTGTTCATATTCTCGATCCAAACCAGCAAATAGTGGACACATACATTTACAATCCAAACAAAATCAAAGAAATTCCAGACTGAGAATATAAGGTTATTTCTATTATCGATGGAGATACTATCAAAATTTCTTATCTGGAACAGGAGTTTAATATCAGACTTGCTTGAATAGATGCACCAGAATCTTCTGCTTTGAGATGTGGGAAAGTTGAATGTTTTGGGCCAGAAGCAAAAGAATATCTTAATTCCCTACTCGCAAATAAAACGATTTCGTTTCAGCAAGCAGAAAAAGATGATTTTGATAGGTTTGTGTGATATGTCTTTTTGAACTGAGAAAATATAAACGAAAAATTAGTTAAAAATTGATATGCACGAGAGTATTCATATAAATGAAAAAACTATAAATATCAATCATTATTCCAATCAGCTCAAAAATATGCTCAACAAAATAGCTTGTGATTGCGGGATTCTCCATGTTTTTGAAAAAGATTGTGCCCTGTAGAAGAAACAAAAATTTTGGATGATTATGAGTTTACCATAGACTATGTTCTGTATGATCCGGAGTGAGATGATAAGGACAAGGAGGAAATTACAATCACTATGCACAAAGGATTCCCAATTCAGTTTTCGGAATGATTTTATTTGATGGTAAATACTACCAAAAAATCTTTGAAAAATTATTGATGAATATCGCCAAACGAGACAAAAACTTTGAGATGAACTTTTGGCTTCCCAAACACTAAGGCTACTACGGTTTCTTTGATGTATGAAGATACAATTTTTGCCACATATAGCTATGATCCAGAGAAGGATAAACTTTTGGAAAAAGAAGAGAATGAGTTGACAGGAGTAGACATAAAAATTACTTGACTAATCCCAAATCCAAAAGGGAAAGATTCGCTTTGAGAGTCGGTACGATTACTTTACACAATTGATCCTTCTGTACTTCATTCATCCATAGATTCCTTGTCCATAAGTAATGAAAATGATTCAGATGCTTCTTCAATTTTACAATGATATTCAAAAAATATCAACTTGGCTGATGGATTTTATTTGAAAATCTGAAGCGCCAAGAAAAAACTTAATTGAATACTAGTTCCAGATCAAGAAATTTTAGTCACATGAAATTTTTCATTACCCAACAAGGCAGCTTGTGTAGAGATATGATATAAAAATATTATTTTTGATAAATTTTGTTATCCTCATCCAACAGAATGACAAAAGTTTTTGGTATCTAATTGAGTTTTGGAGTCTATCGTTGATGATGATTTTGGCATATTAAAAACAGCGAAATTACAGAATTTCTGAAATCAAGTTTGTTTGACATATGGTGGACAGAAGTTTTATTGTAAAAATATGCCTTATTCTAAACTGTCTACAAAGAGATTGAATCAAAACAAACTTTACAAAGAGTATTTTGATGTGTTTGAGGAATATCTAAAGAGTAATTGGAGAGTGATGTATTACAATAGTGAGATAAAAAATTATTTTGACTTGTTAAATCAGATAGAAAAAGCTATAAGTAATTGAGATTCTACAATAGAGTTTGATGGTAATGTTTATAGTACAAACGAATTCAAAGCAATGTATGAATCTCAGTATCCATCAACGGTTTCAAGTTCTTTGAATAAGAGAATTAATGAGCTTGTTCCGTCACCGATAGTTCAAAAATATCAGCAGTTGAAGGAAGAATATTTGGAGTATTTATTTAATTTATAATATTTACCCCTACCACCCGGGTGCTTTTTTGACCCCGGGATAACTCCCGGGGTCTATTTTGCACCCGGGTGCTACTTACTGCTTTAACCTTAATTCATTCATATGAAACTTTATATCAAATGATTTTATGGCTATAGGAATTTTGGAGACGAAATGTTATTTTTTGGTCTGTTAAATTATTTGCAAAGAGAATACAATCCAGAATCTTTTACCGTAGAGGTTTGAGATTTGCAACGGATACAGACCCGGATACAGCACAACAAAACCTGGCTAGAACCATGAATTTTAGATAAACTAGATTTCGTAGAAAATGCGGTGATTAGCAGGAGGTTTCGTCAATTACAGATATTTCTTTGATTGGATAAATATAGAAAATATTTCAAAGTTTTTGGGTGATGAGAAGTTTTAGATGAGTCTAGAAAGTTTCCACACGATTGATGGAATTTGAAAATATTGTATCGTCATGACATTAGGAAAAAGAATTTTATTTTAGTGTGATGAATTGGTACGGATCAAAAAAAATATACAAAAAAATTGTTCAAATATATGTTCAAGAAAACAAAAAGGGTTATTTGTAGAGAAAAAACATCTTATGAAAGAGCAGTTCAGTATTGAGCGAAATCAGCGGTTTTGTATCAGGATTTTTCTAAAGATATTTTAGAAGATTTCAAAAACAAAAATCCAGTTTCTTTATTCTCCACAGTTTTGATCAATATTTCTCCGAAGCATTTCACAGATGATAATATTGAAAAAATAAAGAAATTTGTTTTGAAATATCCAGATCATAAAAAAATATTTTTTCCTGCAGACATTAATTTTGATAAGGAATTCTATTCTGGCTTAAGAAAAGTTGTTCCAGATTTGGTGGTTTATGATTGGACGAAGCATTCTTTATTAGACACCTTGAAATTGTTTCAGTCTTGTGATGCGGGGATTGGGTCTAGATTGCATTTTTTGTACCCATTAAAGGTTTTTGAGAAAGAGTTTGTGTCTCTCTCTAGTTCGGACAAGGTGAGTAAGTTCATTAAGTAAGTAAGACCACCCTACCACCCGGGTGCAAAATAGACCCCGGGAGTTATCCCGGGGTCAAACAGCGCCCGGGTGGTAGTGATGGATAGAAGATGATTTAATTAAATAATACAATCCATGTTCATAATATTATTTGCGATATTTGTATTTGTTTTAACGGTTTTTGAGAATGTTTTTTTAGCATTGTTGCTGTTGATTCTATTGTTACTTTGACATTCTATTGTTAAAAAATTCAAAAATACTGCTCGTACATCCTTGTTAATTACATTAGCATTTCTAATTTCTATTCTGTCTATTTTTGTCAAAAATTATAAGTACGATCAGGATATCAAATCTTTGCCCAATGTAGAATGAAGAATTTCGCGTGATATGGACTGACCTGTTTGAAAATATTTTGTAGGAACGGGTATTGTTTCCGATATTTATTCTTATCAAAAATACATTTTCCAAGACAATGCTGGGCGTGAATATTTTTTAATTTCTTCAAGAAAATTTGAAATTTGAGACATTTTGTGGCTAAATTGAAGGGTGGATCTAGCTTATACGGGAGCGGGAAATGTTTTTGATTTTCAAAAGCAATGGAGTGATTTTCTCAGCAAACCGAACTTGTCATGACTATTTGATTATGAGTTCAATTACTCCAAATGGCTGATGATGAAAGGGTTTTATGGTACGATATATGGGCAAAGTTATTTAGTTTTCAAGGATGAATGTGAATATATGTCTGCAAAAGGGGGGAGCGAGTTCGCACCTGTAAAAGATGATGATTTCAATAATTATGAAAATGTTGAAATATTTTCTACTACTAGAAAAGCTGAGGAAGTGATGTTTTCAGAGGATTGTGATGTGCCTCCGGCGGGTTACTTTTGTCTACCAGCGACAAAAGTAACCAAAAACGCCTCGAGCTCGCCGCTAATATTTCAGGAGTGAAATCCGCGGACGAGCTCTTTAGCTTCAAGTTCTCAATTTGTTTCTTCTTCTATGATTAAAGATCCTACTACCCTTACTGTTAACTATTCGCCCCCGGGTGGTCAAGTAGAAGATGGACATTGTTTTTATTCTAAAGAAGATAGTTCTTCAGAGCAGAATTGCAAAAGCAAGATTTCTTTTATTCAGAAAATTAGGAAGGGCTTGCAAAAGATGGTAGTATCTGCCTACGGAGAAAATAAACAAGCTGGATTGATTTTGTGAATGTTGGTTTGAGATAGATCGCAGATTCCGCCAGACGATTATCAATGATTCGTGAAATCGTGACTTGTCCACATTATTGCGGTTAGCTGATGAAATATTATTATGATAGTAGTTTTTTTGTGAGCGATTTTATTTTTTCTGCCTTTTTATGTGAGAAATGCGGTAATTTTGCTGACAATTATTTTGTATTCCATGATTTGTTGACTAGACAGCTCGGTTTTTAGAGCAACGGTGATGTGATGACTAGGAATGTTGGCACTTTTTTGGTGAAAAGAAATCAATATTTGGAGAGCGATGTCTACTGCATTTATTGTCATGTTGATCATAAATCCGTATTTTTTGGCTTATGATGTCGGGTTTTTGCTTAGTTTTTCAGCTATTATAGGAATAATTTATTTTTGAAAATTGATAGAAAATTGTGCGAGTTATTTCAAGAAACAGTGAGCTGATAACGAAAACCAAACTACCATTACTTCCAAAAAGAAAAAAAATTTATTCAAAACATGATTCCAAAAATTTCTCAAAGAGTTTGTTACTCCTACGGTTGGAGCTACGATTGGAGTTTTGCCTGTGATGTTGTTTTTTATGGGAACGACAAACTTGACATGAATTATTGCGAATTTTCTTGTAGTTCCGATTGTTGCGGTAGTGATGATTTATGGGTTTATTAGTACGGTTTTATTCCAAGTACTTCCGTGGGAAATTCGACTTTGGCCAGAAAAATTGTTGTTGAATTACATCTATTTCATGTCCGAATTAGCACAGAGATTTGGGGTTTATTTGCATGCAGAAGGAAGTTGGATTAAGTATGTTTTGTTAGGATTGTTTATTGTTTGGTTAGTATTAGTAAGGATGAGGAGATAGATATTAGTCGCTAGTCGTTAGTCAATAGTCGCTAGTCAATAGTCGGTAGTCAATAGTCGGTAGTCAATAGATATTAGTCGCTAGTCAATAGTCGATAGTCAATAGTCGGTAGTCGCTAGTCATTAGTCGATAGTCGTTAGTCGGTAGTCTCTCCCACTTGTGGCTGAAATCCCACTACCCCGCACTACTGCGGGGCGCAGCACTAGGACAGCTCCCTTTACGAAAGGGAGACAGTTTTTTTATTCCTCTTACTTGTGATTCCTATATAATGTAGCCCCGCAATACTGCGGGGCTGCAAGAAGTAGGGAAAGGATTTCTCCGTGCGTTCACTTCGTTCACTTAGTCGAAATGACAAGTTGTGGAGTAAAACCCCATACAATGTAGCCCCGCAGAATTGCGGGGCTGCAAAGGATGGGAAGATGTAAATAAATCCCACTATCCCGATAAATCGGGAAGACCAGCTCCCTTTACGAAAGGGAGACATTTTTTGTAAAGAGATTTCTCCGTGCATTCACTTCGTTCATTTAGTCGAAATGACAGTTTGTGGTTCAAATCCCCCTACCCCTTAATTACGGAGTTCTCCGTAACAAGTAAAGGGGGACTGTTCCTCCCAGAGGTAGCTTTAAAAAAAGTGGTCTATTTTTTGACAAAATCGATAAAAAAATATATAATTGTAATGTTTATATTTTAATCGTTATGATTATATGACAAAACCAGGCGAAAAAGTAGACAACACAAACGAACAAAACAACAAAATAAGTAGGACTCCAAAGAGTGGTTTTTGACATAAAGCTAGAACTTTATCTTTGGGATTGTTGACAGCTCTTAATGTAGCAGCTTTTGATGGGACTCCTGATATAAAAGAAGATTTGTACACAAATCTTTCAACAGAAATGCCATATGAAAATGGTTCGTTGGAAAGTCTAAATATAAGAAATAGATCAATTACAGATAGTAAAAAACTCCCTACTAGATTGAAATCTTTGTATAGAAAGCTTGCTTCTATAAAAAATAGAGAGGATTTGAAAAATTTGAGGCTTGGTCAACGAGATATGTATTTTTTAATAGGTGGGCAGTTTATGAATCCAGACTGGGTTACCAAATCTCTTTGAAAAAAAGCATCAAAGAACTTGATCAAGATTTTTTCTGGATTTAGGAAATCTGATTTGAAGAGTTTTTATAAAGATTACAAAGAAAAAAATCCTTGACAAAAAATCTCTAAAAGTGATTTTGATGTCTTGTCGCAACCAATAACTGCAGAGACTTTTTCCATTAGGGCAAATGTAGATGGGCTGGATTATCCAATTAATGCATTATACGAGGAATCGTGGTATTTAGTGTCTATACCAAAAGGTTCTTTGTTTATGTTTAAATATTCTGGACGAGATAGAAAATGAAAACAAAAAGAATATGAACCATGGTTATTTTATAGTGAGGCCTGAGAAAATAAAGTTAAGTCTATTCCTATTTTGATAGATTGATTATGAACTTGAAATATTGAGGTAAAAGATATAAATTGAAGACCACTTGATTGATGGTGTGGTATATGAACGGATGGAAATCTATATGAAATAGATGCATATTGAAAGTTTGTTCGGAAAGATTGAAAAAAATATTCTTTAAAAGACAATAAGGATAAAATTGTTTTTTCTCGAAATTATTCTTTCAAAGATTTAAATACATGGGATTGAAAGGATTATATAGCATTTAATGTGTCTGTTTCTAATGAAAAATTATATGCTGATAAACATGAACAAAAGAAATCACGATTACCATTACGATTTAAAGAAACAGAATTACAGAACTATTGATACACAATAACTATAAGTGATAATGATAAAGAGGTGCTTTTGAAAAAAGATGATGTCACTGCAAGTGTTACATATGATATTGTATGAATAACCAAGGAACAATTTCAGGATAGAGTCGCATCTGCAAAGCTTAAAGTAGATGAACAGCTTGATCAAATAGAGGCCTATAAAATACAGTACAATAACAAAGAAAAGGTTTACGAAGAGGTGGTTAGAAATTTTTGTGTTGTAGATACCACAAAAAGTTTTGATATGAATTGAGTGTATCCTCTTTCATGAAGAAAAATTAGAGAATTGAGTTGGTTTAAGAATTCTTATGGAATAAAAAAACGGGAATCTTTGAGAGATGAAGAGCCTGCTTATTTGGTTATAGTTAATATGGAAACGGGGGAAGAGTTAGCTGATTCGAGATTCTTAACAAGCATAACAGACAAATATGGACAGAGAGACAAAAGTGATTTTGAAGTAGAGTCAGATATTGTAACAAGATTAAAAAAAGTAGAAAATGAAAGATCGTTTATTGATTTTTTGAAATTAATAGTGGTTCCGAAAAGTGGTTGATGAGAAATAAATTATAATACTTATGCTAATTCAGTGGTTAACTATAAATGATATTATCTTAGTGTAGAGAAACTTTACGGAACGAGGCGAAAAGAACGAGATTATGTGATCATTGTTTCCAAACAGAAAGGAGTGTATCGTGGTGACGGTATTGTGACATTAACTATAAATAAAGATATGACAGGGCATGATATTAAAGAATTGGTAGATAAGACGATTGCGGAGATGAATTAGGTTTTTAGTCGATAGTCGGTAGTCGCTAGTCAATAGTCGCTAGTCAATAGTCAATAGTCGCTAGTCGATAGTCGCTAGTCAATAGTCGGTAGTCAATAGTCGTTAGTCGCTAGTCAATAGTCGCTAGTCGATAGTCGTTAGTCGGTAGTCGATAGTCGGTAGTCAATAGTCGC
>Ga0208461_1001173_pt1 | contig 24375 bp, 18 predicted proteins | sample AD_JPNTR4_MetaG_FD_184448 | JGI IMG/M metagenome (GOLD analysis project Ga0208461, IMG submission 184448) | Active sludge microbial communities of municipal wastewater-treating anaerobic digesters from Japan - AD_JPNTR4_MetaG (SPAdes) (version 2) | ecosystem: Engineered > Bioreactor > Anaerobic...
CCGCTTCGAGGGTTGCCTTGAACTCCGGCTCCGGTTGACCGCAAAGCTGGGCAGCCACACCGGTCATGCCCGAACCGGAAAAACCGTCCAACACAATATCGCCCGGCTCCGTGTAGTGCAGGATGCACGGCATGGTGGCCAAATGGGGAATCTTGGAATGGTACGAATGCGCCGCGTAGATGGGATGCGTCTTTCCCGCACCTGTGTCGCTCGCAAACGGTTCGCGACGATAGTCGTCCGTTCCAGGATCGTACGGCTTTCCATAGTGTCGGATAAAGTCTTCAAGAAACGGGTTAGGACAAGCCGTGTAGTACGGCGGATCGCTTAAGGCCAGGATGTCCTCGTCGGAGCCGATGGGAAAGCCTTCGATCGCGCGAAACTCCGGGTCCTGCAGCTTTTTGCGCAGCTCCTCCGTGAAGTAGGCGCGGCGGGCCTCGTCGTTCTCGAATTTCATGCCGAGGCACGTTACCGGGCCAGTGGGCTTTGTTGTCTCATTGGGGTTGTTCAGACCCAGGTCTAGTTCTTCCATCATTCACTCTCCTCCAGATAGTGCCGCCCTTTTGAGGTTAGCTGGTATTTTTGCTTGCTACTGCGGGGCTTTTCGGGAATAGTCATCTCGATGAGTCCCGCTTCCAGGAGTGGACTTAAGACTTGATGCCGAAACTTGGTGCGATCGGACCGTCCTGTTACAGTCATAAGCTCCAATAAAGTATTCTCTTTCAAACACTTACGCAATATTTCAACTTGGTGCCGACTTAGTGCCAACTTGGTGCCGGGTGCCGGCGTGGCTTCTCCGGTGAGAACTGCCGCTGCATGCTGATCCAGACGTTTTCGAATTAAATCTGCCAGAGCGAATGCATCGTCACCCAACGGGGTGAGCAGTTGATGCTGTCTTAAGTATTCAAGCGCATCGTGGGCAGCCTTCAAGTTGCCGCCTGTTGCCATGGCCGCATCGACCAGAGACAGGCTCGGCTGGTCTGCAGCAAGTGCCAACACATCCGCCTGTTCCGACGTTAAACGCACACCAAGGCTGGTCTGGAAGTGTTTCATGGCTTCAGTAACCAGGGGTTCTTGCCGCAGAACCAATTCAAAGGATTTGCCGGCCTTGTCATTGTTTATTTCGGGTGGCCGCCACCCGAGTTCATGCCAGTTACGCAGTATGGCGCGAATGCCGGTTCCGGCCTGGTCGCTCAGACCAATGCGCCGGAAGGCATTAACGATCAGCGGGTTACGTATTTCTTTTTCATTAGACTCCAGGAGTTGCGCTGTAGTAGCGAAGGCGTCGCCCGGATTCCAGAAAACGAGCCGATCGGTGAACCATTTGAGCGAAGCCTTACGGTGGTGATCGCCATAGTCTTGATGAATCAGCAGGTTGATGGCAGCTTCACGGAAGGCGATATAGTCGGGCGGGTCGTCATTCCTCCGTAGCGTAGCCGGATCCACATTGAATGGATGTTCTGCAATACGGGCATATTTGGCAACCAGCCCCTGCCAGGTTTTGAATAGGTTCTCTTCGAACACAAAGCGGTCATGCCAACGCTCATCAGCTGCCCATCGATCAAAACGGGTATCGATGCGCTGATAATCCAGAACCGGCCTGGGTAATAATGCCCTTACACAGCGATCATTACCGAACAGCATGATTGCTGCCCGTGTCAGAACAAGATTACCCTCCTGGTGGATAATGAAATTCCATTCCTGCAGAAATTCGATGGGGTCATCGATTGGACGCTGTGCATCATTTCGCCGGTAGAACTGCGCCTGGTACCATTTCAGTGTTTCTTTGTCGATGCTGGAATCAATGGAGAAATCCGTAACGCCTTCACCGTCCCAGGAGCGTTGTGCGGCATCACGAAGAAAGCGTTGCAGTTCGCTGTCTGTCATGCGCTCATCGCGAGCCGCTCGGCGGATAAAGCTGTCACGGGGATTGCCGTTGAGATAGATCGGTTTCTGATGACGGCTTGATTCGGGAATATAAAACGCCAGGATGCGCTTGCCATCCAATTCGTAAACGTGAGGCTGAGCACTAATAACGTGGTTAAACTTTTGGCCGCTGCGGAGTGTGGTGAGAAAGGCGTCTTGCATCCGATCAAACGCTGTAGGATCAACGCCTGTAACGTCCAGTTGGCCATTGCTTTCGGAAACACCAAACAGCAGCCAGCCGCCTTGCGTATTTGCAAAGGCACTGACGGTTGAATAGGCATCTTTCGGCACATCGCGTTGGGCCCTTTTGCACTCGAAGTCGGTCCACTCGTACCCTTTTAAACGGGCAATCAGTTCATCCTTGGTCATTGTCTATTCCAGTACAATTCGTACTTTGGCTGGATCCTTGCCCTTGGTAAGGTTGTCCACATAATCGCTGACTGCCTGCTTGATTTCATTCGGAGTCGACGGACCAAGATCGGAGATGATTTTCAATAGATGTTCTTTATTGAGCGGCACCTTCTGCAAACCAGTCAGAATCGTTTTCAAGGTTTGTACAAAATGGCCATCTATCGGGTCGGGCAGTTCTTTTGAGGTCATAAAAGCTTTGATAATCTTTTTATCGTCTTCATGCAGTAATTCTTCAACATTTGCCTTGGTCATAGGATCATCTAGGTTATTGAGCAGTGTTTTCGTCCACGATTCAATAAGCTTATCCAGCTCTTCATCCATAAGGTTCAATTGCGCTGAACTCAATACAGCAGCTTCTGTTGCCGGCCGATAGTGGCAATGCGGGCAGATGGGTGAGGCATCGAGATCTTGTTCGATCAAGGCGAAACAGCTTTTCAGCCCAGCCAGGCGGTTCTGGAAGTCGGTAAGCTGCTGACGGGGCATCAGATCGATAGCTGCCAGTTTAAGCAGTGTTTGTAAGCGTTGGTCATTGAGAAAAGCTGCCTTCCGCTTGTCGTCGTTCACGCCCAGTCGGGCTCGCACGTGGAGCATAATATATTGATTGATATAATCCTGTTTGAGCTTTTTGAGTTTTTCTCCGATAAACCGAGACTGACTGGCCAACTCGGTCAGGTCGGCTTGCTTGAGGGCATCCAGTACGTCTTGCCGGGTGGTTTTCATACGATCCACCCATTCATGGTCGGACGGTAGCACCGCTTCGGCGGTGGAAAGCCAGGATGCTGTCGGGCCATGATCCATGATGAACTCGCGGAGAGCATCCAGCTCATCAAGTGCCTTGACGGCCTTTTCTTGGGCCTGCACTTCGGAGACATTATAACGGAAGTTTTTCAGTTTACCCGGTGAAGTATAGACCTGTAGCGATTCAAAGAAACCCTTTGCCTCTTCCAGTGCACTGGCCTGGGTTGCAAGGTTGGTTCCCGTGAGCAGGTCAAGCCCCCAGAAAGAGAGTCCATCTCGAATGGTCTTTTGGGTCATGACGATGCGCTTTATAATCTTACTCACCATCTGTTGCAGGTTCTGCACTGGCTCGTCCTTGCCCTGGGTAACAAGCTGGGCCATACCCGGCGTCATGCCGAGCAGTTCGAAAAGGGCTGTGAGCGCGGGTAGGTTCCACTCCTTAGGCTGCTCCAGGTGCTTAAAGCGGACGAGCTCGTTTATGCCGGTCGCGGCTAATTGGGGCAGGCTGGCAGCGTCGAATTTCTTACCCGGGATGGCGAGTACGATGTCGCCGGAATACACCAGCGCTGCGATGAGCACGATCACCCATTCGGGTTCCAGCCTCGAACCACCAGGGTTCATATATTCCAACCCATGGTCGTCCTGGATTATCTCATTGCGATTGACTACCTGGCCATTGCCTTTGGCCTTGACGATATCGAGGATGAACTTGGCATATTTCGACTTATGGGGGTCAATTCTTTCGCCATCGAGCATTTCCAGGGCATCCAACACAGCGGTCGACTGTTTGGTGCGATTCTGCCCAGCAATCACCCTCAATGCATCCTGCGCTGCCTGGGTACGGTTGTCACCGGTGATCAGGACAGAGAAGCATGGATAATCCGGGGCTTGGTTCTCGAAGTTCGGAGCCAGGCAGAGACCGGCAATGGTGTTAACCAAGTCGCGGAAGTTGATGGTTTCGTTAGGGGACAAACCGGACAGATCACGAATGGATTTGCCCTTGGCCCATTCGGTCATGGGCTTTGTGCGGCCCTGGTACGTGACTTCGAAGGCATCGCTCACGTGCTTTTGCAGCCACTGAACCAGCTGCCTCAGGAAGCCATTGGCCTTCTCTATATAGGTGGCTTTGGCGTGCCCTGTCGAGGTGGCCGCAAGCTCGAGCGCCCCAGCATAGCTCTTCAGTGCATTCTGGAAAGTTTCATCAATACCTTTCAAGCGGAAGAAAACTTCATCAGCACGCATTTCATCCTTGAAACGCGGCGGATCGTAAGGCTGAATAAAGTATAGGTAAAAGTCACGCTGCGGGACGGCAGTGGAGCGCTCATTCGGAGCCCCGAAAAAGAGGTACCCGGTGCGGGCAACGTTGCGCTCCAGCCACACCAGTTCGTGCTGCCAAATCTTGTAGCCAGTTACATAGGTAGTATCCTGACATTCCATAACCCGCTTGAGTGCTTCGTAATAGTAGCGGTTAAGTTGAGCTTGATCCAGGGTTTCAGCCCTTTTATCAATCAATGCATCGAAGTCTGCGTTTTTCTTCAGATCCAGATAGTACTGATGGTTATCTGGATTGAAAGAGATAAACTGGCCGCTGACCGTTTTATGAATCTCCTTCAGGACTGTCTCTACATGGGTCTGGAGATCTTTATCGGGTTCCTCGCTTCCCATTTCAGCAATCAGCGGATCGAACAGGCAGAGACGGTCACGCAGTTCCTCGGCTGAGGCTCCCATGGGGGCATAGATGTCGCCTGTAGTAAGACGGTGGACAGATAAGGCATGAATCAAGCGCAGCGCCATTGGCTTATATTGCTTACGGGTGATGGCGTTTTCAATGCGAGATTCCAGCACCTGGCTGCAATCTATGACCTCCCGGAAATCGGAAATGGAGCGGAAGGCAGCATTTTGCTTGAGTGTATTCCAATAACTGTCGAATGCGATAAGACCGGGCGTGTTTTCTGGTACATCCTTGTCGAGAATCTCCTTCATGCTTATAGAAAGTGTTTTAAGCACTTCCCGTTTTTCGACCACGGTGACCTGCTCGAAGGTATCGATATAATCAGGATGTACCGGAAAGAGCCGGACAAATTCGTCCATTCGCTCATTCATATTTCCATAGAACTTGGCGAATGGTGTCAGATAAGCACGGATCTTGGCTTGCTGTTCTGCATTCTTTTTGAGAAGACGCTCGGCTACTACGTACTTGACGTCGTTGCGGGCGATGTGAATCTGCTCGAACCGGTCTTTAACACGACGGATGCTATCCGCGACAAAAGCGAATCGTGGGCTATCGAAGATGGCTTCCTGGACTCCCGCTATGAATCGGAAGCGCAGATCCTTGCAAACTTCGCCAATCTCGCGAAGGAAGTTGAGATCAAGGATCAGCTCCTGGTCCTTGCGGGTTCGCAGGTAGTCGAGCAGTTCGTCAACCACCAGCAGCAGCCCATGTTCTGGGAAAACCTCGCCGAACCTGGTCATCATGTCTTCGAAAGCCCGTTTATGGCTGGTAATAGTCCCCGCTTCGGGGAATACATACTTCACACCGAATTTTTCAAGATGCGCTTCGAGTTCGGACACTAGAATGTCGCGCAAGGGCATGGTGGTGGCACCGATTTCGGTGCGGACAACCTTGAATCGCCCAGCGATCTGTGATGCTGCATCGCGAACACTCTCGTTCTTCAGATCTTTCAGCAGGGATGCGTCCTCGGCGATACTGGAAACCACCGACATCAAGTGCGACTTACCAGTGCCATAGTTACCAACTATCAGCAAACCCTTGTTGTCAATCGGCTGATCGAACTGCATCTGAGGAATGACAAGATGAGTAAGCCGTTCAGCCATTTCCGCGGAAATGACATAGGTTTTCACAAGAGTATGTGCAGTGCTCGATTTGTCTGCATCACGCAACTGAATAACCGACTCAATCGGGTCGAATTGGATAAGATCTCTGTATTTCATGCTTGTCCTGCCTCTCTATTGTTTTTTACCAAATCAATTGTGGCCGAGCCGTCCATGCCCACAATCAACGCATCGACTGAGTCATACATGCGGTATTCGGGATGTCCGACTTCGGCGTAGAAAAGCCTCCCGGAATTCATGATTCCATTCCACGAAGCCACCACCACCCGATTCCTCGAAATGGACTGCAACAGACGCAAAGGGTCCTGCTGCAAATCATTGTCGCAGAGGATTTCAATATTATCCAGCACCACGGGCGCTTGAGCCTGGTCCACAATCTGGTGGAAGATTACCGGCAACCGAAGTGATCGCTCCTTTGCCGTGAGCTCCAGTAACTCGCCGGAGAGCACCAGATTAACATTGATAACGGATGAGCCGACCTCCTCGGCAAACTGCTGAAGAACTGAAGTCTTGCCGGAACCTGGTTCACCCACCAAAAGCACCAAACGATGATATAAGCCTTCAGCTGCCTGGATAGATTCTTTTATATTGTTACATATGAGTGGTATCATGGTATTGCTTTGACAATTCATTTGTTTTTTCCATTTTTTAAAAAAGAGGCGCTTCCGGCATTCCTGTGGGTCTGGTCACGACTTTGAGCAAGAGGGAGAGCCCGCCCAAGCGAAATAAGATGACCATTTTGAAGCGTGTGCGGTTGCAAAAGCCACACGAACGTACTTTCAGTTTCTGGATCGTTGCGTTTACCGCCTCATTCTTCGCATTCGTTGCTCCAATAGGAGCGGTATTCAGAACCATCCAAAGATACTGTTGGATCATCGCTGCCACCTTGACCACCGGCCCCACTCGACTATGCGTCATCCAACTAAGGAGCTTTTTCCCAGTTTCTCTCGGCTTCTTAACGATGTCAAGATCGGTTTGAATTTTCCGGTTTTAGTCTGAATTGACCGCCTGGATGTAGACACAAAAGGGGGCATAAGGAATCACCGTAAGAAAGAGAGGAAGAAGATGAAATATCCTATGGAACTCAAGACGAAAATACTCAAGAATAATTTCGATAGCGCAGACGGCATTCGTGGTCTAGAGCGAAGGAACGGAATCCAGCTGCAGCTGATTTTGCCTTGGATCACCCAGTTCAAGAATTCTAGCAAGCTCTTCAGACAAGGCTACTTGCAGGGTCAGGATTCGCTCTCTTCCTTGAGGCCCGACAGGGTTTTGACTTTTTTTCGTACAGCATTCTCCACATACAATTCACCGATCGCCGAGCGCAGCTCTTTGACCTCCTGCTCGTGCTGGGTAATCACATCGCGAGCCTTTATCATCAAGCTCTGCTCACCACCCTTCACGAAGGTATCGACCCACGCCTGCACTTCACTGGGTGTAAGATCGTTCTGTATGCATGGTCTGAATGGAGAGGGGAACAGAATTCACAGGCACAGGAGGAAAGGCTACTGGCACGCGCCGAGGCTGGCTGAAATCCTCCTTGTGCATGTACGTGCGTATGGTTCTGCAATCCAGGCGCAATTTCATGGCTATTTCGCCCAGCCCAAACCCTTGCTGCAGCAACTCCTTGATCTGATCGATCTGGTTAATCTTGAGCATGTCCTGCTCCCTGCGCCGTGCCTATGGTACAGGGCTTTCTCCGTCAAAACTCCCCACGATTTTTCTGGGGAATTCTGACGATTTTTCTAGCCATTCCAGTTTGATCTTTCTGGGAAGTTTTAGCTTACAATACACAATGCTGCTCTACTGGCAAGATGTAGTACAGTAGACACATTTTACCAAAGAACTCGATGCAATTCTTATATTCCCATATTTGCGATTAAGAATCAGTCGAATGCCTTGATTTTTCAAATACATGAATGCAATTTGGCAAGAAAATTATAATTTTTAAAAAAGAGATATTGACAAGCAGAAAAACTATGATATGCTGAACTTATCTATAAGACTATACATCTATAAGTCTATATGTCTATAAAACAAGCAAAACAGTAAGAGTATGCAAGAAATTCAATATATAAGCATTGCAAATGCTCTCCGCGAGCGGATCAGAAATGGCTACTATTCACCAGGAAATTCACTAGAGAGCCAAAATGAACTTGCCAAGATTTTTAATACGACGGTTATGACTGTCAGGAGGGCTCTTTCGATATTAGCGGATGAAGGTCTTATCACGATTGTTCATGGGGTTGGAACATTTGTAAGTTCTAATTCTATAAAAGGGAGAGACCTAAAGCTCAGAGGATTCTCCGACGAAATGGAGCGTTATAAATTAAAAATAGAAACTCGAATAGTTAAGAAAGAATATGATATCAAAGATGAAAGCATCCAACGAGCACTTGGACTTGGAGAGGAAAAGTTTTGTCGTATTTCTAGACTTCGGGTATTGAACGATATTCCTATTATTTTTCAGCGTTCCTGCATTCCCTCTCGCTATTTGCAAGTTGTGCAAGATTTAGCAGATGATGATTCTCTATACTCAAGTCTTAATAACCACATTGGAGGGGGTGTAGTCGAGGGGCGAGAAATAATTAAACCAGTAAAGCTTGGGGATGAGGAGGCAAAACTACTAAATGAAAAAAAAGGTGCCCTTGCTCTCATTTCACTCAGAATTAGCTTCAATATCTCGCAGGTTCCAGTGTTATACGATGAAGCTTATTTGAGAAATGGATATGTCCTTTGTGCAATAAAGGAGTTAGGAAGCCGAAATTCATTCAACTATAATATCCCGGCAAGCTATATTTCTGACCCTATATCTGTGTTGCTAAATCAGAAATTTTGGGAGAAATCATGACATTAAAGGAAGCCCCTGCGCTAAAACTTGTCGAGATCAAAAAAGAGTACCCAGGCGTAAAGGCTTTATCAGGAATTAATCTTGATTTTCAAGCGAACGAGATCCATGGACTAATCGGAGAAAACGGTGCTGGAAAATCTACATTGATAAAGATACTTGCTGGTGTCGTAAAAGCTGATGATGGCGAAATTTTCATGAACAACCAAAAAGTTGAGATTCACTGTTCGAAAGATTCACAAAAGCTAGGGCTTTCTTTTATCCACCAAGAGCTGAATCTCATTGAATATATGAATGCAGCAGAAAATATATTTCTTGGGCACCCTTACCCCAAAACGCGATGGGGAACAGTTTCATGGAAAGCGCTCAATGAGCAAGCAAAAGAAATTCTTAAAACACTTGATATTGATATTCCTCTCAATATGCCGGTTGGCAGATTGAGTACTGTGAATCGTTCCATGGTTATAATTGCCAGAGCCTTTGCGGTTTCTGCATCAATTTACTTTATGGATGAGCCCACAACAGCGCTTGCGGCGCATGAAAAAGAAATGCTTTTCGAAGTTATTAGAAAACTCAAGGCAATTGGCAAAACGGTTGTGTATATTAGCCATGACCTAGATGAAGTTCTTCTATTGGCGGATCGCATTACAGTAATGAGAGATGGCAAAATCGTTCAAACCTTGAAAAAAAATGAAAGTGAAAAACCTAAATTAATACAATTAATGACGGGACGGAACATGACTTCATTATTTCCGCCGCGATTGGAATCCGAAAAATTTGAAGAAATCATCCTTTCAGTCCGCAATCTTACTGGACCAAAAATAAAAAATGTCAGCTTTGATTTAAAAAAAGGTGAAGTGCTTGGTGTAGCTGGGATTGTTGGAGCGGGGAGAACTGAGCTCCTCAGAACGCTTTTTGGAGTGGATAAGGTTTTATCAGGAGAAATTTTATTAAATGGTAGCCCCTTCTTGCCTAACAGCCCTTCAGATTCAATACAAAAAGGAATTGCACTTGTTCCTGAGGAGCGCAGGTCACAAGGACTAATTCTCAATAGGTCTGTGCTCGAAAATATAGCTCTAGTTCATCTTAAAGCGCTTTCGAGAGGTCCGTTTCTTGATGACAAACATGCAAAAAAAGAGGCAAAACAAATAGGATCGCTTGTTCGATTGAAAACAGCCGACTACAGAAATGCTGTTGCCACCTTATCAGGAGGAAACCAGCAGAAAGTTGTGCTTGCAAAGTACATGTTGCGTAAACCTCAAGTATTCCTGCTTGATGAGCCAACAAAAGGCGTAGATGTAGGGGCAAGATATGAAATCTATTCGATTATTCGCGAACTTGCTAAAGAAGGAAGCGGAATCCTGCTCGTTGCTTCTGACTTTTCAGAATTGATTGGTTTAGCAGAAAGAATTCTTGTCATGCATGAAGGCAAGATAATTGCAATTGTTAATGCTAAAGACATAAACGAAGCAAGCCTATTAAAGCTTTGTTATGGGCTGGAAGGAAACTAAATGAAAGTATCAAAATTAAATGCTGGAACTCTACCCTTTTTAAAGAAATGGGGAACAATTATCTTTTTTATACTTTTGCTTATTGTCTTTTCTTTCATGCGTCCAACAACATTCGCAACTTGGGGAAATCTGAAGAACATCATTGAGCAATCTTCAATCCTTGCTATCGTATCAGCGGGAGTAACGGTTGTCATGATAACAGGAGATATGGATCTTTCTGTTGGTTCATTAGCGAGCTTAGTTGGAATTCTAAGTGCAATTCTCTTGAAATCCAATATGAATATATTTGTTGCTGAAATAATTGGCCTAATTATCGGAGGGCTCTGTGGTCTTTTGAATGGGACGCTCGTGGCTTATGGTGGAATATCCTCATTCATTGCAACGCTTGCAACAATGACCTCATTTGGTGGAGCCGCTCTGCTTTTATCGAAAGGCGTTACGCTTTTTGGTCTGCCGGATGCTTTCCTGTGGTTGGGCCAAGGAACAATTGCAGGAATTCCGGTTGCTATCATATTCATGATTATTATAGTTGTTTTTGCTTGGCTAATACTCGAGCAGATGACTTTTGGTCGAAGGCTGTATGCAATTGGTGGAAATCAAGAAGCAGCTTTCCTTTCGGGAATCAACATAAAAATGCACCGTCTTTTGAGCTTTATGATTTCTGGAGCAGCCGCAGCTTTTGGAGGAATTATACTGACGAGTCGCCTTGCATCAGCCCATCCTCAAGCAGGCAATCCTCTAATGCTTAATTCAGCTGCAGCAGTTTTTCTTGGAATGACAGCTTTCAGGGAAGGAGAAGCCCATATTGGAGGCACTTTGCTTGGAGTTTTTATTATGGGCATTCTTGGTAACGGCTTAAATATTCTTGGAGTCAATAGCTATGTGCAATCCATTCTTACGGGAGGAATTATTATTTTAGCAGTATTGCTCTCAAGTCTAGCAAAGAGAAAGAATTAGAGGAATGAAAAAATATTATGAAATTGAATGAAGCATTTTCAAAAGAAACTCTGACGCTTATATCATACCTGCCTGCAGGATTCCCTGATGAATTCGCATACAGAGACTCTATCAGTGTATTAGCAAAAGCTGGTTTCCGCATTCTTGAAATAGGGCTACCAAACAAACAATGCAATTTGGATGGCCAAATAATAAAGAATGCAATGAAGCGCATTCTTGAAAATGGTATGGATTTTGAGAAAGCTCTTTATATAGGTGGTGCTACGGCAAGAGATTTTGATATGGCTTCTGTTGGCATGCTTTATTATGAAACGTTGAGAGAAATTGGCGAAAATAAATGCTTTGATCACTTCGAGCATTATGGTATACAGGGCATTCTTGTGCCAGATATGCCGCATACAGAAAGAAACGAGTTTAGTTTAAAAGCGAAGCGCAGAGGTTTAGCCCCTATTGGTTTTATTCCTGTTAGAGCTAGGCATGAACTAGTCAAAGAAATAATCAATATGGCTGAAGGCTTTCTTTATTATCAATCATATGACGGAGAAACAGGTAAAGCATATAAGCCTTCAAAAGAATCTAGCGATCGATTTTCTAAAATTAAGGAAATTGCAAATAAAAAAGGTATGCCAATTGCTATTGGTTTTGGAATACATAATAAAAACGATTTAGCTATCATTCGAAAAATGGGAGCAAACGGCGCCATTATAGGATCAGCGATAGTGGAGGCAGTAGGAAAAGGAAAAGCAGAATTGCAAAATTTTATCGATGGGCTAGTTGAGCAGAATTTTGAATGAAAGAGGGTTGGAATGGAAAAGATAATCATCATTGATCTTGGTACAACGGGCGTTAAAGTTGCTCTAATAAACAAGAAAGGTAAAATTATTGCTCACGCCTATAAAACCTATCCGATAAACGCGAAAAATGAGCGTATCGAACAATCCCCAGATGAATGGTGGCAATCGACAATCAATGCTATTTCTGCAATCTCTGAGAAAGCAAAAAATATCAATGGTATTATATTAAGCGGCCAAATGCAGAATTTGATAGCTCTTTCTCGAAATAGAAGGCAAATGCCAGCTATAATTTATTCAGATACAAGAGCCCGCAAAGAAGCGATGCACGTTGAGCAACTTATCGGGCAAGAGGAGCTCATTCGTGTTACAGGCAATATCCAAGATGCATCAAGTCTTCTAGCAAAGCTAATATGGTTCCGTGAAAATGAGCCTGATTTATATGCTCAGTCTTACCGCATACTTTTTGGAGCCCATGATTACATTGCTTGGAAACTTACAGATAATGAATTTACTGACTTTACTACGCTATCCACTACAGGCCTTCTAGACATCAAAAGAAATAATTATGCGTATACATTTATTGACGCGCTGGAAATAAGACGAGATCTGTTGCCACCGCTAATACATGCTGGGCATTTGGACGGTTTTGTTACTCGGCATGCTGCTTTAGCTACAGGATTGCCTGAGGGAACGCCTGTTTACCATGGATCAGGTGATGTTGGCTCCGCAACTGTCGGTGCAGGCGCTGGAATGCCTGGATCAATTTCATGCTATCTCGGTACTTCTGGATGGATCGCGGCAACTGCGCTTGAAGGTTTCGCTGATCCAAAAAAGGGTATCTATAATTTGAGGCATCCTGATCCTTGCAAGATCATCAAAGTAGGCCCGATGCTAATGGCTGGTGGAAATATTGACTGGGCAATCAACGCCATTGGGGATTCAAAAAGCTCAAAAGAGAAATATCGAAGCTTCAATGATGAGGTTTTAGCTGCAAAATCAAGCAATCTCATTTATCTTCCATACTTAATCGGCGAACGTGCGCCTTTCAAAGATCCAGATGCGCGGGGAGCATTCATCGGGTTAGAACAATCAACAACGCGTGGAGAAATATATCGAGCAATTCTCGAAGGTGTGGCTTTTGCAATGCGATCGATCTATGAAACTATCATAGCGCAAGATAATCTTTCAAAAATGACTGACTCTGGCTTATTTTCGCTCTCAGGAGGCGGGGCAAAATCACCTATATGGCCTCAAATTATTGCTGATGTTTTTAATCGCAAAGTCATTGTGCAAAAGAAAGCGGAAATGGCCGGAATTTGGGGAACTTATATCATTTTAGGGAAAGAACTAGGATGGTTTTCTAATTATTCTTTGCCTAAGGAAATATTGAAAGATTATGTATCATTCCTGCCAATAAGCGAAAATAATAAAAAATATGAGCGGTTATATAAGATTTTTTTAGAGCTCTATCCCGCGCTAAAAAAGAGTTTTAGCTCATTAGCCGGTATAAGAACTAATATTTAAGCAAGGAGGAAGAGAAATGAGTAAATCAAGATCGATTCGCTCAATTGCGGTCATCCTGATCCTGGTAGCGCTTGTAGCAACTAATGTATTTGCAGCAGGTCCGCAAAAACGAATTGCAGTAGTAACTCCATACATGGCTAGCGCAACGACTGCTTACGCAATTAACCAATTTCAGAAGTACGCTGAGCAAGCCGGATACAAGGTAACAGTATCAGATACTGGAGGAGATTTTGGGCTGCTTGTCAGTAGAATCGAGGATGCTGTAACTCAAAGGTATGATGCGATCGTGCTTGGTATGGGCGACCCCGTACAAATGTCAAAAGGACTCAATGCGGCAAAGGCTGCTGGAATTCCAGTATTCGGGCTCGATGCCGGAATCGCAGATGGAGTCATTCTGAATATAACATCTGACAACTTAGATCTCGGTATGAAAAGCGCTGAAATATTGGCCGATGCAATTGGAGGAAAAGGAAAAGTTATTATGTTTACTCACGATCCACATCCTGGAGTTCGTGAACGAGCTGTTGGTGCAGCACAATCTTTTAAGAAATATCCAGGGATTACTGTAATTCAAAAAATTCATATTGAAGTGCCCGGCCCTGTAGATTTTGCGCGGAAAACAATGGAAGACCTTTTGACCGCAAATCCAGCTAAAGGAGCAATAGATGGAATTTGGGCTGGATGGGACGAGCCAGCGTATGGGGCCGTGCAGGCTATAAAAAAAGCAGGGCGAACAGAGATAAAAGTTGTAGGCATTGATGGAACAGATTTTGCTAAAGCAGAAATAGACAAAAAAGGCCCATTTATTGCCACTATTCAACAGGATTTTGACGGAATGGCGAAAATGTTGACAAATATAATTTCTGACTATTTCTCTGGCAAAAAACCGGAAAGCATAATAGTAAAAGTACCAGGGAAAGTATACAAATAGATAATCATGCTGCAGGTTGCCAATTGCGTGCCTGCAGCAACTTATTCTTCAGATAGAAGGAGTTTATATGAATGCAAAGAAATTTAGGGCATTTTTATTTATAGCAATTATCCTTTTCTATGCTTCAATTCCGCTTTTCGCTGCTGAGCCAGCTGCTTTCATGTCTCCATCTGACGATGCATTGGTGCAAGAAACAGTCGTTTCTATCAATGCGGGTGATCACGAGGTTCCTGGCATATTAGCTATTCCGCGCAATGCAAATGCTTCTAATACTTATCCAGCTGTACTTATGCTTCATGGAGCATGGAGCAGCAAAAATGAAGTAGGAAACATGTATCTAAGGCTTGCGCGAGCCCTTGCTGCAAAAGGATATGCTTCTCTCAGAATTGATTTCCAGGGATCAGGTGATAGCAAGCAAACATACCGTGATCTAACTTACGGAGGAAGCATAAGAGATGCTCATGCTGCTTTTGATTGGCTTATTGCGCGCAAGGAAATTGATGCTTCAAGGGTTGGTGTAATCGGCTTTAGTCGAGGAGCATTTATCGGTGCAAGCCTAGTAGGAACTGAGCCGCGAGTAGCTGCTTTTGCCTCTTGGTCTGGTGCTCTCTACAATGGCATTGCTGACCCTGAATCACTTGCCCTGGCGTTGTACAGTCCGCGGTACAGGAAAATCAGCTAATACTCTATCCTGAATAGAATTATAAAAAGCAGACAGAAAATCTCTTATACCGCAGCAGCGTTCCTCTCGACCGTCGAAAGAACTTTCTTGGGTAACGCGATATTCAGACGCGTGAAAATATCCTTTGCCGCTTCGGAAATATCGGAGCAATACCAGAGGTTCACCTTGTCGCTCTCAATGAGTCCTGCGGTGAGATCAGCCAACGCCGTCTCAATCTGGTACCACGACGTATTTGCCATATTTTCTGCGTACCGCACCAGCACCATGGCAAGCCAGCAAATGAGAATGTGACTTCGGATCCGATCGTCCAGACGGTGGTAGACAGGCCGGATATCCAAAATGTGCTTCATGTCCCGAAACACCCGCTCTATCGCCCAGAGCTGCTTGTAGCCTGCGACGACATCGGCCGCGTCCATCTTCATGCTGGAGGTCGACACAAGGAATTTGCCATCAAGCAGCGCCTCTGAGGCAATCTTCGCAGTGTCGATACGAAGTACTCCGTGCGTATCCTGGGTAATGTATCTGCCATAGGCGGGATGGGATCGCAGCGCGCAGGCCGCTTTCGTGTGTGCCTTGCCCGTGTACTGCGACAGTTCTTCAAGCTTCCGTGTGGCAGCCTCAACAATCTGCTCGCGGATGAGCCTGTCGCGTGCTTCCGCTTCCGGATTCTTGACGATGATGAACCGCCGTTCCGTCGCTTTCCCTGCGTCGATGATGACATCCTTTATCGCGAGCCCATTCTCGAGAACCCTGAATCGTCCTTTGCGGTGGAGTGCCTCGACCGCAGCACCATCCGTACCGACTCTAAGCTTCTCGCCGATGATGTAGTCGCCACATTCCCGTAAGAGAATCCTTCGGTTGTCGGCACTGTTGAAGCCGGCATCCTGCACCATGACCAGGTGCCCGAGATTCCATTGCCCAAGGTCCTGCTTCACCTGCGCCACGATGGTCTGGTCGCTCGTGTTGCCGGGGAACACCCACGAGCGAATGGGAATGCCTGCTTTCGTCACCGCAAAGGCAATCGACACCAAGGGCAGTTCTGATTTTCCATCCTTGCTGTGGCCACGCTTTAAAAGCCCTGAGTCGGAAGGATCCTCGTCCGTCTCGAAGTAGGTGTTCGTCGTGTCGAGGAAGATAAGATCAAGATCGAGGCTTGCATGCTTGGCGACCGCAGTGAACACCTGCCTCTGGAGTTCTTCGCTTGACTCCACAAGAAGATCCATCGCCCGGTAGAGGTTGTGCACCTCAACCTCGGGAAGATCATTGATATACGCCTTCTTGGCAACCCAGTGTTCCAGGGAGAGCTTCGAGCCGGGAGCAAGGATCCTTCCTGCCACCATGGCAAACAGAAGCCGCTCAATGGGGATATCGAACTGTCGCGCCTTGATGAGGTCCTTGAGTGCCTTCCCAACCCCAAGGCGATTCCAGAGTGCATCGAGAAGCCAGGGGCCTCCAAGCTCTCGACTCGCATGGAACTCAAATCCTGGTGCACCTTCGGACGGTGATGCACCGATAACCTTGGACAATGCCGTGATGATGGATCGGACGTACGCAGGATCGATCTGGTCTTCGCGTCCGAGCTTCATAAGGACATTGGTTTTTGTTTTTCCTGTTTCCTTGACGCGGTAGTTGTGGACGAGCTGGAGGTAGGTAAAGGTGCCGCCTTTGGCATTCTTTAAGGTACATCGCCGTACGTTCATTATACCATGAAGTATACTTCATAATACCAAATATGTAAAGATAATAACAAACAAATAACGAATATTATTATACCGCACGATGCGTAAGGTTTTTGTACAACACATTTCACGCTATTTGATTATATAAGAATTAGTTACAGTGTTCTTATAGGTGACCTATTATACTGCACACTGTACAATGCCAGCTGGAAGATGCAAGAATTAAAATCGAGTCATGGCGAAAAGACTACCATGAGTGTAGACCCCATAGTTCACTCGGGTATAAAACTCCAGCAGAATTTGCGTCATTTTCGTGTCGGCCCAACAGCCTGTCAGGCTGATTTTCTAACTTAAAAAGTGTCCAGAAATTGGGGGACTTTCAGATCCACTTTATTTCACCTTAAAAGCGGCTCAGTTTTCGGGGCTCATTATATTTTTAGCTCAGAAATCCACTTTAGAGCTTTAAAATATTGAGTCCGCTTTTTCTGATAGGCTTCGAAGAGATTCCAGTCAGGTTCGATATATTCTACTTCTTTCACATCCCTTCTCTTTGATTCAAGAATCAGCCTTGTTTTTTCGAGGCCCTCTTGAAGTGATAAAGCTATAAGAGCGTCCCCATATGCCGCGTTTACAAATCTAAATCTATTTAATTTCAGTCCAGAAATATTCGAAACAATTCGCGTAAATGATAGATTTGAAGCAAGACCACCCGATATATTTGCGGTTGCAGGAACCGAGGCGATGCTCGAAAGTTTTTGACAAAGATCATAGATCTCGCAGCCTATTGCTTCAGCACCTGCGCGCCAGAAATCTTCTTTTGTTGTTGAGCTGTTCATGCCGTACCAAAGGACTCTATACTCTGTGTTCTGATATGGAAGACGTGCACCATCAAGAAAAGGAACCATAAGCAAATCACTCATTCTAGAAGAATCAATCCGAGCTTCTCTATCATTGAATCCTATTGTGCTATTAAGCCATTCGAGATAGCGCCCGCCAGAAGATGTTGCACCACCAAGACGATAGGTACCAGGTAGAATTGAAGGCCCAGTAAGAAAACCGGGAATCTGCTTATATGAATCAACTGTATAGAGGGTCGAAACAGTTGAACCAAACACAATAAGAAGGCTTCCTGGATCAAAAGAACCGCATGCAAACGCTTCAGCGTTGATGTCGCAGGCTCCCACGCTTACTGGGATCCCTATAGGGAGCCCAGTACGACTTGATGCGCGCTCTTGAACGACGCCAAGCTGATCGAGCGGAGATCGCAACCTTGGGAATTTATGCTGGTCGATTCCGAGTTGCGCAAATAGATCAAGCGCATACTCTCCTTTTTGCATATTAAGAAGATGTGCACCTGCAGCAGTAGGGCTGTCCCAGGCATACTCACCGGTCAGCCACGAAGATATGAAATTTGAGCTCTCAACAAAGTACTTCGTGCGATCATAAATTTCAGGCTCATTCTCTTTTAGCCAGAGAATTTTAGGTAGAATAGAATGCGAAGTGAACCCTGAGCCGCAAACATGAACCAAATTATCTATGGGAAGATTCGTGTTGAGCCTCTCGATCTGACTCGCAGCACGTGTATCAATGCCATAGAGAATTGCATTGCGTAACGGCTTGAGGCCAGAATCAATTGGTACGAAACTTGCACACACAGAACTAATGCAAAGGCCTTTTGCGTTTGATACATTTTCGGCACCAAGCGCTTTTATTGCGCGAAAAAATCCATTAAGCCATTGATTTTCTGCATCAGTTTCAAAATATCCTGGTAAGGGCGTTTCCATGGAAATGGGAACATTAGCAGTTTTCAGAATTGTGCCACCAGCATCGATTGCTATGGCTTTAATAGAAGAAGTGCCAACATCGAACCCCAAATAAATTCCCATGATGAACTCTCCGGCCTGATTATTTTGAAATAATATTCTAGGCGGCGCTCCGCAATTGAAAAGCGCCGCTGTATTGCTCATGCATTTATTAAGGAAGGCTATTCTTATCGACGAGAGGCGCATCCATATAGATGATTTTCTGTGGAGCTGCTTGTGCAACAGGCATTTTTTTCACCACAATCTTGTCGACCAAGTCGACCGCCTTTGCTGCCATATCTTCAAAGGGCTGGGCGATCGTAGCGGTCATATTACCTTCTTTGATCCGCTTGAAGGTTTCGTTATTGCCGTCGACACCGGTCACGATGACATTTTTGAGCCTGTGTTCCTGAATAACATCTGCCGCGACATAAGCCAATGAATCAAAAGCACACCAAACTCCGTCTATTTTATCCCCGAATCGAGTGACGAAGGTTTCCATAGCGTTGCGTGTATCTGCCAGGAAGGTCTGTGGGGAGGTAATAGTGTATTCTCCGAGTACCTTGATACCGGGATACTCGGAAAGTTCGACGTCGAATACTTTTCCTCTTCTCCGGGTTCCATAGTGCTTTTCAAACTTGATGACAATGATGTTTCCCTCTCCGCCCAGCTTATCCATGAAATAGGTTGAAATTTTAGCACCCATTACAAAGTTGTCCGCCGTGATATCTGCCACAACTCCATCAACATAGCCAGAATCGATAGTAATGACTGGAATGCCAGCCTTGAATGCCTCATTGAGGGCATCCTGGACTTCAAGCGGATGCGCGTGCGCAAGCACGATTGCCTGCACTTTTCTTTGTACGAGATTCTGCAACTGATCGGACTGTGTTTTTACCGACCCAGCCGAATTGAGCATGATCGGATTCCAACCCTTCGCCTTCGCGTACTTCTCAAAAGCATTTGCCGCCCTTGCAGTCGCTTCGTTCGCGAAGTTCGTGGCAATGAAGCCCACGGAGAGCCCCTGTGCCGCCACGGAGAAGATCATGCCGAATGTAAACAACACTGCGTACATGAACACCAAATGTCGCTTCATATGCTCCTCCTTCGAAAAATATTGCTATGCACCCATTCGCTTAGACTGAATGGATGAAATAACCACCGCGAGAATAATGATGAGACCTTTAACAATGTCCTGTGTAAAATATTGAGCACCCATAAGCGTAAGGCCATTATTGAGAACACCAATGATAAGGGCACCGACAAAAGTACCCAGAGGGCTTGCGCGACCAACAGTGTATACGGTCTGACCAAGCAGAACTATTGCAAAACCTTCCATCAAAAAGCCACCGGCACCTTCAGGATTAGCTGCTCCAAGTCTGGCCGTTAGGAGAATGCCGGTCAACGCTGCTGAAAAACTACAAATAACAAGAGCGAGTACTTTATAAAATTTGACATTAATACCAGCGATAAAAGCAGCGCTCGAGTTTCCTCCCGTCGCTTTCAGATTCGAGCCCGCGACAGTTTTATTCACGAATATATGAAATACCGCGAGATCAAGAAGCATGATTATGACGAGTACCGGTATAGCCCCGATACGCCCTCTGCCAAGATAAAGGAAGCTTTTAGGTAAACCAGAATAGAAAGAAACACCTTTGGTGTACATGTAGATAAGGCCATTGGCAACAATGCCCGTTGCGAGCGTCGTAATGAGAGACGGAATACCCACCTTCGTCACAAGAGCTCCATTAATCATGCCGAAAGCTACGCCTGCCAGTAGAACCAATAAAATTGCGAGCACTGGATTCATACCATGAATAATAAGCCCTGCCACTAGTACGCTGCTTAAGCTGGCCAGGTTGGCAAAAGAAAGATCAAGCTCCCCTACAATGAGCACCATTGTAAAACCTTGCGCAATAATCATTAGCAATGCGATTTGCGTAAGGATATTAATAAGATTATTCGACTCAATAAAACCAGGAACAACTACGGCAAATACAATAAACAATAACGCTAGTGCAATTACTGTCCCAAACTGGGTAAAGAATTTATTCATATTCATGAAAACACCTCAGTGGTTTCTACGATATTTCTGCCTAGCATGGCTTGCAGGATTTTTTCACCGTCGAATGGCCTTGTAAATTCACCTACGACACGAGATTGATACATTGCGTAGATTCTATCAGATATTGCGAGTAGTTCTCTCAGATCAGAACTTATAAACCATATGCCCGCTCCCTGGAACGCAAGGCGCTCCATAATCCGGTAGATCTCACTCTTAGTTTCAACATCAATGCCTTGGGTCGGTTCATCGAAGATCCATAATTTTGCGTTTGCATCGAACCATTTGCCTAGAGAGACTTTTTGCTGATTGCCACCGCTCAACGTTCCAACCGACTGAGCAGGTGAAAAAACTTTTATGGAAAGATCTTTAATAATTGCGGCGCAGCGACTATTAATTCTTTTTTCACTACGGAACCCCATTTTTGAGAGTTGAGAGAGTCTGGAAAATGAAAGGTTCTCTTTCACATCGAACGAGGTGATGAGTCCTTCGCCTCTTCTATCTTCGGGTATCATCACGATGCCATTGCTGATAGCGAATTTTGGACTTTTAGGAATAAACGGAGCACCGCAAAGCGCTACAGTAAAGGCATCACTGTGAGTGCCTGTTACCACCGCTTTCGCAAGTTCAGATCTGCCAGAACCTACAAGCCCCGCGAAACCGACGATTTCTTTGGAATGGATGCATATACTACTCACATCATGTGGTGACATTTTCGTCTTTTTATCCGAACCATGAAATTCTATCCGCAGCATCTCTTCCTGGGGAGCCATGAAGGTCTTTGGATATTGCTGGCCCAGATCCTTGGCAATCATCAATTTTATGATTTGATCTTCATTAGTGTCACTTACCTTCAGTGTGGTCACTTTTTCTCCATTTCGCAGCACACTCACACGGTCCGCAAGCTGCATAACCTCCGTGAGATGGTGAGTGATATAGATAATAGAAGTTCCAGCTTTTTTCAGATCGGCAATGAGATTGAATAGTATCTCGCTCTCTTTTATGCTGAGTGGCGCGGTCGGTTCATCAAAAATGACGATCTTGGGAGAGCGAAAGAGAATCTTGAGTATAGAGAGCATCTCTTGCATACCACTGCTCAAGCTTGAAGCAGGGCTCTCCATATCAAGTTCGAGGCCATATTTTTTCATGAAGTCGATTGCTTTTTGCTTCATTTCCTTCTTTTTTAGGAATCCAAGCGATTTCATCTCTTGGCCTAGAAATAGATTGTCGATTCCTGAATAAAAGGGTATCAGCTCTCTTTCCTGATGTACTACACCAATAAAAGTTGAGGCTTCTCTCGGTGAAGGAAATTTCGTTTCAATATTATCAAGGTAAATTTTTCCGGAAGTCGGTTGATAGACGCCCGCAAGTATTTTTACAAACGTTGATTTGCCAGCGCCATTTTCACCAACGATGGCGTGGATTTCACCCTCTTCAAGGTCAAAATCGACATCATGAAGCGCAAGCACTCCCGGGAACTGCTTTGAAAGACCTTCTGTCCGAAGACTTTTCATAGAAATATCCTTTAAAGCTGCTCTCTCAAAGTTTTGAGCTTTTTCATGAATATCTTTGCACGCTTAGGATCGATTGAATTGAAAGTATCCCCATCAACTTTAAGAGATGTCCCAACGATAAAGGCATCACCATAGGGATACATAGATTCGAGGTTTTCGATTGATACTCCGGTACCAATAACGACAGGTGTCTTACCAGAGGCGGCTTTTCTTGCCTGCTCAAGATCAGAAATATCTATTTCGCTCCCAGCAGTTGTGCCCGCGAGACAAACTGCGTCGGCAAGACCAAACTTTATAGCTCCGCGCGCAATATCATAGATACTTCTATCCCCAAGGGGCGCGGTGTGACCCGATATGTTCGCGAATATAGCCAAATTTGAACCAAGCTGCATCTTATAGCGCTGTAGCATTCCTGCATCTGGGCTGACGATTCCCCAATCGGAAGCAAAGACCCACGAGAGAAATATTCTTACAAAATTAGCCTCTACAGCCTCGCCAACAGAGATTGCTGCGAGCGGATCGGCCAACACAGAGACGCCAAAGGGCTTTCCGAATTGCTGGCTGATCTCGGAAACGAGCCGAGACATAGCGGCGACAGTATATTTTGAGACATCCGAGAGATACGGTCGATCACCCTCGTTGCTGAACATAAAACCGTCGAAACCGGCTTCGGCAAGAGCCTCGGCATCTCTCAATGCAATATCTCGAACTCGTTTCAGCCCTCCCATTGCATCAAACATTGGAGTACCGGGAAGTGCTGGAAAATGAACCATCCCAAATACTGGCTTTTTTGTTTTTACGATTTTTTCAAGCACAGTAAATGACTCACTCATGATCTCTCCTCCATTGCTAGTATTGTTTCGCATGTAATAGCGTCAGACACGATTACATTGACTATCCTAGTTTTAAGAGCGGCTCGAAGAACCCTGATCTTGGACGCGCCACCAGCGATTCCGATTCTGATTGGTATGTTAGCCAATTTTTCTATAGGGATGGACATCATTCGCTTATTAATACTATTGTCGAGAATTCTTCCAGAGTTATCAATAAAACGTCCAAGAATGTCTCCAACAGCTCCTTCTCTCTTGACGTCTGTTAAGAAAACTTCGCTTTTACGAAGCTGAGGATAGCTAGTAGCCTCGACTTCGCCACCCAATGAAAAAACCGCGATATCAAGAGAATCCCACTTATGAAGAATCTCTTCTATAAGAGTTTCGCGCATTAAGACATTCTTGAGCTCTTCGCTGCTGAGCAGCGCTGGACATGGCATTAGATAAAAGTCGCAGTGAAGTTTTGAGGCAGCAGTGCTAAGAAGTCTGTTCACTTCATATGCCAAGCCACCAATACTCCAACCACCCATAAGAGGAATCAAAGTGATACCTGATTTAAATTGGCGTGGATCAATCGCCTCAACAAATTCATACATTGTGCTGCCAGGCCCAATTCCAATCAAAGTGCCAGGGAGGACTTCCCCCATCAGGTAATCGCATGCCGCCTTTCCTAAAAGCTTTTTTAAATATTCAGCATTAGAGCTCTCTGGTGTGGTAATGATGATTGCATCGCGCAGTTTATAAGTTTCTTTCATAGTTCGGGAAAGATCTGCTGTTTTATGTTCAACATCAACTATTTTTACTTCGATCAAACCAGAATTTAATGCTTCTGAAAGGATCCTAGAAACTGTAGCGATAGAAATGCCAAGCATTTCAGATATCTGCTTTTGATGTAATTTTTTATAGTAGTAAAGCTCAGTAACTTTTATCATCAAAGCATAGTCATGCATGCAAATTCTCCATCTAAATATATGAAAATGAAAATATTTGCCGCAAATATTTTCATTTATTTGAAGTATATGAGCAGTTTTTAGATCTGTCAAGTTGTTTTTAAGAAAATTGTGTTCCTATCCCAATATATTTGGTATCGAAGGTAATTTAAATTCATATTAAGAAAAAGATAATTTTATCTGGTTTTATGGAATTAGAGATGGGGGTTCTTCAAGAACACCTATCAAGGGTCATCTTATTCCCCCGGCAGGGTCATGGTAATTCCCCAAAGGGTGCTTTCATAATTAGGGGCTCCTGAAAAACCAATAAAATATTGCTCAATATAAGAATAAATGATAAAATGACCCTGAAAAGTGCATAGAAAA
>Ga0208461_1001178_pt1 | contig 24293 bp, 19 predicted proteins | sample AD_JPNTR4_MetaG_FD_184448 | JGI IMG/M metagenome (GOLD analysis project Ga0208461, IMG submission 184448) | Active sludge microbial communities of municipal wastewater-treating anaerobic digesters from Japan - AD_JPNTR4_MetaG (SPAdes) (version 2) | ecosystem: Engineered > Bioreactor > Anaerobic...
ATATTCCAAACATAGCATATTTTAAAACAAGAAAAGGAAGAGATTATTTGAAATATGATAACAAATCACATGGTGCACCACATCCTATGAATTCAGAAATTTTCTGGCAAACAAAAATACCTTTTCAAGAAAAATATAATGTAAAATTTGAAGGCTTTATGGAACCAGCCCCTGCAACCTATGAAGAGAGAATGAAGCAATATGAAAAAAATATTGATGTTGTTGTTTCAGTTTTAAGAAATAATAAAGAAGTTATGAGATTTTTAGCAGATAGACTTCTTGAAATAGCTGAAACTGTTCCAGAAGAGATAAAAAATATTAAAATAGATAGAGATAATAACCCTCTTCATGATGAAACAATTTATGATTATAAAAACTATCCACAGGAATTATATGCAAAACCACATGAGCAACAACCAAACAGAGCAGCATTTAGAAAATGGGGAGCATGGATAAATGCTTATACTACAAAAAAATATGGAAGACCTCTATTTCTTGCTCTTTCAGCTGATTTAACTGAATCAACAAACATAGATGGTTTTGGTCTCCCCTTCTCTGATTTCCCTGGACTTGGTTGGTATCATAAAGAAAAAAATCTTGACGGAGTTTTACTACCACAAGAGATTACTGAATTTGTAAATTCTGGAATTTGTACTGGAGTTGAAACTGTAAATGTTGCAAGAGATCCATATAAAGATTTTGTTGGCTTTTACACTGCCTGTTCAACTTATGGTTCTTTTGCCTATTTAAAATATGGAATGATGAGATTATTTTCGCAACTCGCACAAGATTGTCCAATAAAAGTTGGAAAAGTGATCTGGGTTGCAGGTCATTCAGGTCCAGAGACAGCTGATGATTCAAGAACACACTTCGGAATTTTTGCAACAGGTGTAACAAAACTTTTTCCAAAAGGACAAGTAATAAATCTTTATCCATGGGAGTTTAATGAGGTGCCAGTTCTTCTTGGTAGAGCATTAAAAGAGGATGTTCCAATAATAATTCTGAATCTTACAAGACCCCCTATTGAGATTCCTGATAGAGAAGCACTTGGTCTTGCAAGTTATTTTGAATCTGCACATGGTGCTTATATTTTAAAAGATTATGAAAATGGAAAAGAGAAGATGGGAGTAGTTATTGTTCAAGGGACAAGTCCAGTTAGTGAAATTATAAAGATTATTCCAAAACTAAGAGAAGAAGGATTAAATGTAAAAATAGTTGTCGCTTCATCATATGAACTTTTTATGAGAGAAAGTGAAGAATATAGAAACAAAGTTATTTCAAAAGATGAATGGATAAATTCAATGGTTATAACCAATGAATGTCTAAAAAATATGAGTGATTGGATTTTCTCAAAAATTAATGAAGAATATTCAATGTCATCTGATTGGGATAATAGATGGAGAACAGGTGGTACAGTTGAAGAGGTTCTTGATGAAGCCCACCTAACAAAAGATTATATCTTTGAGGGAATAAGAAAATTTGTAAAAGATAAAGATTTGAGAATAAAAAAGATTAAAGAATATCTGAATTTTTAATTCAGATTAAAAAATTAGAGACCCTCTTTGTTAACTTTCACTCTTCATTAGTTTTCAAAGAGGGTCTCCTTTATCAATAAAAATATTGGTAACTTTAATATATAAAAAAATAAAAATATCTATTTCTAAGAAATTTACATCTTCAAATATCGAATTTGATATTGAATTATTAAAAGTGATATAATATAACATATCATTTTAAAAAAATTATTAAAAATGTATCAACTCTTTCTAATTGAATTTCTTATCTTGAAGAATCCTTTTTAATTTTTAAATTAGAGAGATTCTCTTACAAGTTAAAAAAACAGTTTTTATCACCAAAAAAAATTTATTGCGTCGATAATGGTTTAATCAATGTTATAGGTTTTAATTTTTCAGAAAATTTAGGAAAATTTATGGAAAATTGTGTTGCTATTGAACTTAAAAGTAGAGGAGATTCTGAAGTTTATTATTGGAAGGATTATCAAAATAATGAAGTCGATTTTCTTATCAAAAATAATTTAAAAGTAAAAGAGTTGATACAGGTTATCTATACTAATAATTTTGAAGAAATTAAAGAAAGAGAATCAAAATCATTAATAAAGGCGAGCAAAGAACTTAAATGTAATAATCTAATAGTTATTGATTGGGATTATGAAGAAATTAGAAAATATGACAATAAAGAAATCAAATTCTTACCTCTTTGGAAATGGTTATTAAAATATTAAAAACATTTACTTTATTTTACATATCTTTAAATTTTGCAATTCTAGCGGATGCTTTTTTATTTTATTATTAAAATTATTTAAGAGTTTTTAGAACAAATTTTTATAACAGATTTAAATTTTTTAAGATTTTATATTCTAATGCTATTGACATTTCCATGACATCATCTGTGTCAGCATACGGTTTATTATATTTAGACAACTCTTTTGATACTAATTTTGCTAAATATCTAATTTCTCTTTTATCTGAAACACATTCATTTTTATAATCTACTGCATCTTCATTTATTATTATTAATCCCCCATCTTTAAGTATACTATGTAAATATGGATTTCCTAAATGGTCCCATTTGAGATTTAAACCACCTTTTAATTTTACTCTTGTTTCATTTTTTTGGTCCTCATTTATAATTGGATGTATATCTTTTCTTTTTCCATTGCCCAAATTGTGTGGTAAAGTCTCATTTGTTGCAGTACCAATATCTAATTTACCATATATATCTAAGGTTTTCATTTTAGAGCCTTCTAATTCTAATTCATTTAATGCTTTTGTAACTGCGTTTCTTAATTTTTTAATTAGGTCTTCTCTCTTTTGTGACATTAAATTCTCTTTTGCTTTTTCTATTTCTTCAACTAATAGACTTTCAATTGAATATAAAGCTTCAACAAATTCATAATATTTTTCATCCTTTATATAATTATCTCTTGAAGGGGTTAATTTAAGAAAATCTGCATTTATAAAACCATGCATGATATCATCAGTCCATGGAGATTTTTGAAATTCTGCTAATGTAATTATTTCCTTTACAACAACCCTTCCTTTTGTAGATATAGAAACAATATCAGATGTACCTGATGGTTGAATAAAAATATCAAAAGATATTGTTTCTCCACTCTTTGTTATGATTTGTTTTTTACTAAATTCAACACCAGAAAAATATAAAGGTTCTATTAAAATCTCATTTTGATCGTCTAAGACATATATTTTAATATCATCTCTTGATCTTAATATTTCACTGAAATTTTTTTGTAAATATTGTGAAAGAAATTTTATGTTAAAAAGCCTAATAATATCTTGTGATATATTTTCTAAAACAACAGTAGCGCCATGATTATCAATTAGAATATCTGTATAATCATCTTCGTATTTTTCAATAATGGCATCCGTTTTGTTAGATTCTAATATCATGCTCCAAATATTATCATCATCTACATTTTTTGAAATAAATTTTGCTTTTTTAGCAAAAGATTGATATCCTAATATACCAATTCCCATATGTCCTATTACTTTTTTTGCATCTATATTTCTTTTAGTAAGTTCTTCAGGCTTTAATTTAATAGAATTTCCAATATTTTTTATAACTCTTTCCATTTCTGAGTTATTCATGCCTATTCCATTATCTTGAACAATTATTTTATTAGTTTTTCCTTTTTTAACTAATATTTTAATGATGTTCGAATTTGCATCAAGGCTATTGACTATAAACTCAGCTAAAGCATCCCGCGGGTCTGAATAAACATTCCCTAATAATTTAATAATGTTATCAATTTTTGGAATTTCATACCCAACTCTTTTCATTTTATTTTTTCTCCTTTAATTCAATATTTTTAAAAATCAACCATATTTTGAATTTTTTCTCATCTAATAATGCTTCCAATAGTGATGATAACATTGCTATATCATTTTTATTAATTTCTTCTCGAAATTTTTTTCTCAAATTTTCATTATTTATGAGAGGAGTTAAAGTTTTAAAGCATTCATATATTATTTTCTTAATATTTATCATAATTTCTTTACTTTTATAGTCTTCAATTTGTATTTCTTTATTTTCATTTCTTAACAATGATAATTTAAGTAAAATTTGATTAAGGTCGTATTCTATATCTTTAATTAGTAAATTAGTATAATTTTCAATTGGTATTTCCTTTTCAAATTTTTTTGATCTTTCTATGCTCTCTGAAACTTTATATTTATTTATATTGGTCAATTCGTATAATTTTCTTCTTATTTCTTTATCTTTAGGAATTGAATCTTTATGTACCCATCCTGCAACTGTCTTATATGGTATATTATGAAATATATTAGCAAGTTCTCGAATTGTTCTTGGTGATTCTTTTCTGTTTTTTAACCATTCTTTTAACTCACCCATATAATTAACGCCTCCTTTTTAAATTAAAGTCCATAATTTTTTACCAATTTTTTTCACTTTTATACCTTCATAATTTTTTAGTGCCATATAAACAGAATTTTTATCAACTTTATATCTTGACAGAATATAATCATATATTTCATCAATTGTTATCCCCCTATTATATTCTTTAATCATGCTTATAATTATATCAATTATTTCAGTATTTTCTTTTTTATAGCCCCATTCATTCAGGGCATAATAACCATTCCCTGCCCAACAATATTTTTCATCTTTTATTAAAATATTATGTATATATCTTTCTTGGATCGGTTTTTTAATTATATTTTCTATTTCTAAAGCTATTTCAGTATAGTGCATAGGTTTATAATTTTTTTTCAATATAAAATATATAAGATCATCTATTGTTTTTTTATTATATAAATTATAAATATTTAATGCTAAGTCCAAAAAATTTGAAATATAATTATTAAAATTATAAATAATTTTGCTCTTGTTTAATTCTATAAGGTAATTTATTAAATTTTTTTTAAATTCATCGATATTTTCTAAATAGTTATCGTTCATTATTTTTTTCATTATTAATTCAACTTTTTCATTATTATTAGATAAATAATAGAAATAAACATTTTTGTTGATTTTATGAATTTTTAGTAAGTTTTCATTCAATAAACTATAAATTAAAATATATGTCATAAAATCTATATCTGATTTATTAAAATTTAAATAAATTTCAGAAACTTTATTGTTAATCATTTTTTCATCGAAAATTATAAAAAAATTGATAAAATCAATTATATTTTGCCCTTCGTCAGTTATAAATATAAATTTACATAATTTTGATAATGTTTTTTTGATTATTTGTCTTACTCTTTCCCTTGTTATATCTAAGAAATTGCCAATTTCTTGAAGAGTTTTCTTATAAACAAATTTTTGACTTAATATATAAATTTCTCTATAATTTAAACTTTCTAATATAAGTTGATATAAATCTTTTTTTTCATTCATTGCAACATTTCTATATTATAAATTATATTTTATATTATTATATTATGATTCCTCGCTTTTTAATATTTTTCACCTTAAGTTATAATAAAAAATTCCAATATATTTTTAGATTTCTTAATTCTTCTTTAAATGAGACAAAGGTGCCTGACACTTTTGTCTCATTTTAGGTAAATTTCAAAATTGTTTATAATTAAGGTTGAGGTGAAAATGGAAATAAGATATGTAATGCTTTTTTTGTTTATAGGATCAGCAATTCTTGATTTTATTTATATAAAAAAAGAGGTTCCTAAAAGTAGATTTTTTTCAAAGACTCTTTTGATGCCACTCTTACTTTTATATTATTTATTAAGCACTGATAAACCAATAATTTTCTTAATCCTTGCGTTAATTTTTAGTTTTTTTGGAGATTTATTTTTGTTGTTTGAAGATAAAAAAAGTTTTTTTATTTTAGGTCTTCTTTCTTTTTTAATTGCCCACCTTTTTTTCTTTTTAACATTTTTTATTTCTTCAAACTATTTTAAAGGGGCACCATTTCATATTTATTTATTTTTGATCCCATATTTTATTTATGGAGCATATCTATTTAAATATCTAAAACCAGAAATAAATAAGTTTCAATTTATAATTCTTATCTATATTTTTATAATTATAATAATGAGTTTTTCAACAATACCAAGATATTATTTCGTTAGTTTTAAAGAATTCATTTTTCCATTTTTAGGTTCAATTCTTTTTATAATTTCAGATTCCTTGTTATCCATAAAAAAATTCAAGAAAAAGATAAAAGAAAATAGTATTTCAATAATGTTAACCTATATATTAGCGCAATTTTTTATAATTTCAGGTTTTATTAAGTAGAGTTAATAAAAAATTCATTTAGGATAAGTTATAGTTACTGTTTTAGTATAAGCATCCCAACCAACTTCACAACCTAAATTCTCAGCAACAAACCTAACAGGTAGCATAGTCCTACCATTTTTAATTATTGGTACAACCTTAGGATTATCTGGATCAATAGCTTTATTAACTCCATTAATCTTGGCGATACTCTTTCCTATCCATAACTCAATATGAATATCTCCTAAACTAACAGTTACTTTTCTTTCTACTCCATCCCACCCAACTTCTGCTCCTAATGGTTCAGCAACCCATCTTATTGGAAGTAGAGTTCTCCCTTCAATTATTATTGGTGGAACATCTATTTCAAGAGGACCATCATTAACATACATAATCTTACTTCCAATCTGGAGCTTAAGAATAATTTTTTTAATTTCAATAAGTTTAAACACTCCACCATAAAAAGTACCAGAGTAAACATTTTTTGAATTATTAGGATCAATTGTTAGAGAAGATATTTCTTTATCTGTTAATCCAGTATTAATTGTTTTCCACAATTCTCCTCCATTAATTGTTCTAAAAACACCTCTATTAGAATAAGTATATATAATTTGACTATTTTTGGGATCTATTTCAATTCCCAAAAAAGATGAACCTTTTAACAAGTCAGTACTTTTCTCAATCCAGGTTTCTCCACCATTAGTTGATTTAAATATTGTTTTAGATCCAGTATATAAAATATTACTATTATTGGTATCAATTGTTATTGAAAAGATTTGTAATTGATTTAATCCATTATTCTTAGATATCCAATTTTCACCACCATCTAAAGATTTGAATATACCACCATTAGTTCCAACATAAATAACATTAACATTATTCGGATCAATAAGTATTGCATTAATATATGTATTTGTTAAACCATTTATTTTTTTTGTCCAGGATTTTCCTCCATCAGTTGATTTATATACTCCAGATGTTTTTCCCACATAAATTATGTTATTATCCTTAAAATCAACCACTAAGGCTTTCACATAATTACCTATAGAAAAACTTCCTTTAATCTCACTCCAGCTTTCACCCCCATCAGTTGATTTATGAATATATCCCCAGGTTCCAACATAAATCACATCTTTATTATTTGGATCAATAACTATTGTCTGTATTTCTTCATTATTTAAACCCTGAAATTTATCAACCCAACTTCCCCCTTTATCAGTTGATTTAAAAAATCCACTTTCAGTACCTAAATATATAATATTGCTATCTTTTGAATCTACTTTGATTGAAGTAATCTCAGGATATTTTAATCCTTTATTCTTTTTTCCCCAGTTTAAACCATAATCAGTTGATTTATATACACCACAGGAAGTCGCAGTATATAAGATATTATTATTTTCATTATCAATTATAATTTTATTTATATTTCTACTTGTTAATCCATTAATAATTCTATTCCAATTTTCTCCACCATCAGTAGTTTTAAAATAACCACCATTTGTTCCAAGATAAATTATATTGTTGTCTTTTTTATCAATTAAGATAGTATTAACAGTAAAGCCTTCCAAACCACTCCTTTTTTCAATCCAGTTTTCTCCACCATCTAATGATTTAAAAAAATTATAGTCAGTTCCAGCATATATTATATTTTCATTAATAGGATCTATTTTAATTGATGTTATATATAAATCAGTTAACCCTTTATTCTTTTCTACCCAGTTTTCTCCTCCATCAATTGATTTAAAAATACCACCATATGTTCCTATATATAAAACATTACTATTATTAGGATTAAATTCTAAATCAAATATTCTTAAATCAGTTAACCCTTTATTCTTTTCTACCCAGTTTTCTCCACCATCAATAGATTTAAATACTCCTCCTCCCCAGGTCCCAGCATAAACAATATTTGTATTGATAGGATTAATTGTTAAACACCAAACCTTTAATTCTGTTAATCCATTATTCATCTCTTTCCAGTTTTCTCCACCATCAGTTGATTTATAAACACCACGATATGTTCCTGCATATAAAATATTTCTATTATGTGGATCTATAACTAATGATTTTTTTAAAACATATTCAATTAATCCACCCTTTTTTTCTATCCAATTTTCTCCACCATCAGTAGATTTATAAATACTACCATAAGTCACAAGATAAACTATTTTACTATTCTCTGGGTCAATAACAATTGATGTTACATTGCCACCATATAAGCCATTATTTATTGGTAGCCAATTTTTTCCACCATCAACTGATTTAAAAAAGCCATTTCCATGTGAACCAGTATAAACAATATTTGAATTTACAGGATTGATAGACAAAGAATAAACATAGGAATTAGTTAATCCAGCATTTACTTCTTTCCAGTTTTCTCCACCATCTATCGATTTAAACACTCCACCCGGTTCTGTTCCAGCATATAAAATATCTGGATTATTAGAATCAATTACAATCGATTTAACATATAAGCATTTTAATCCATTATTAACTACCTTCCAATTTTCTCCTCCATCAGTTGATTTAATAACACCACCAGTAGTGCCTGAATAAACAATATCACTATTTTTAGGATTTATAATTATTGATTCAATATAAGCTGTATTTATCTTTATCCAGTTATCACCACCATCTTTTGTTTTAAAAATACCATCATTCCTTGTTCCTGCATAAATAGTATTTGAATCAAAAGGGTCAATTGTTAAATCTAAATAATATAAATCTTTATTTTCTGTATTAACTTCTACCCAATTATCTCCTCCATCAACTGATTTAAAAATACCCTTTGATGTTCCAGCAAATAATTTTTTTGTATTAACAGAATCAACTTCTAAACATTCTACTCTGAGATTAGTTAAACCATTATTTATCTCTTTCCAGTTAACACCACCGTCGATAGATTTATAGATACCATTAGATGTGGAACCTGCATAAAGAATTTCAGGGTTTTGAGAATCAATTGCTAAAGTAATTATATCCCTCATATAATCTTTATTCACTCTTTCCCAAGTCACTCCTGCATCATTTGATTTGTATATTCCATAATTATAAACAGCAACATAAACAATTTTAGTGTCTTTAGGGTTTAAAACAGCTGAATATGTAGAAAAATCTTTTTCTATAATTTTTAATTTAATCCACTCTTTTCCACCATTTATTGTTTTAAAAATACCCCCGCCTTCTGTTCCTGCATAAATAACATTACTATTAAGTGGATCGATAACCAAATAATGAATATAACCACCATAAAGTCCATTGTTTATCTCTTTCCACTCATAATCTGATTCCTGACTGAAAGATGTTTTAAATAAACTAAAAGAAAAAGTAACTATAAGTAATAAAATTAATAAAATGAATCTTTTCAAATTCATTTTGCCCTCCTTATAAATAATTTTATTTAATAATATAATTTATTTAGAAATTTTCAATCTCAATCTTTTATAACAAATATTTACAATTCCCCGTCTTCAGTTGCCTTTCTATAGTTTTGATATTGAATAATCTCTTGATAATTTATCAATCGGGAATTTCTAATAGTATATCAAGGTGTCTGTTGAGAGTCACTTGAAAACTCTCTATTTTGTAATTCTCGTGAAATGGGAATCCAACATTTCTATTTTGTCATTCTCGTGAAAATGGGAATCCAGTTTTTCTATTTGTAATATATTATCTCAATTTATAATTTATTGTATAATTTAAAAGAAATGTTTTTTATAGATTTAATGGCAGTTCATATTTACTTAAATCAAATAATATGAATATCAGGAGGAATGAATGGAAGATTTACTATTTTCTTTTAAAGACAAACTCAGCAAAGAAAATTTAGAAAGATTATCTAAAATTAAGAATAAAGATGTCTTTCTCTTCATTAAAAAATATGTAGAAATTTTAAATCCTAAAACTATTTATGTTAATATTGGAAATGATTCTGATAGAGAATACATAAAAAGAAAAGCAATTGAAGAGAAGGAAGAAGAAAAATTAAAAATTCAAAATCATACAATACATTTTGATGGTTATTATGACCAGGGAAGAGATAAAAAAAATACAAAATTTGTTGTATCAGAAAATACTGACCTTGACCCTTCATTAAATTTGATCTTAAGAGAAGAGGCAGAAAAAGAGTTGAATATTTTAATGAAAGATATGAGTAAAGAAAGAGAAATTTACATTCTTTTTAAAACACTCGGACCAAAAAACTCAATTTTTACCCTCCCCTGTATTCAAATAACAGATTCACCATATGTTGCTCATTCAGAGAACCTCTTATATAGAGATGGATATGATGATTTTCTTAAAATGAAAGATGGTGATGAATTTTTTAGATTCGTCCATTCAGAGGGAGAGCTAACAGAGAATAAAATAAGTAAAAACATAGAAAATAGAAGAGTGTACATTGATGTTGATAATAATATTGTTTATTCATTAAACACTCAATATGGTGGAAATTCAATAGGATTAAAAAAACTTGCCTTAAGGCTTGCTATCAAAAAAGCGTCAAAAGAGGGTTGGCTTACAGAACATATGCTTATAATGGGAGTAAATGGATTAAATGGAAGGGTAACATATTTAACCGGTGCTTTTCCATCTCTTTGTGGAAAAACATCAACTGCAACGCTTGTTGGTGAAAGAATAGTTGGTGATGATATAGCACTTATAAAAAATATTAATGGAGAGGCAAGAGCAGCAAATTTTGAAAAAGGTATGTTTGGAATTATTATGGGAATCAATTCAAAAGATGATCCATATATATGGGAAGTATTGAACTCTCCTTATGAAGTTATATTTTCTAATGTTTTGAAACTTCCAGATGGTTCAGTTTATTGGATAGGCAAAGATGGAGAAGTTCCAGAAAGGGGATATAATCACTCTGGTGAGTGGTTTAAAGGAAAAAAGGATAAAGACGGAAAAGAGATTGACCCTTCACATAAAAATGCAAGATTCACTTTTGAACTAAAAAATTTAAAAAACATTGATCCAAATCTTGAAAATCCAGAGGGAGTGGTAGTCAAAGGATTTATTTATGGAGGAAGAGATTCAGATACCTGGGTTCCAGTTTGCGAAGCATTAAACTATCAACATGGAATAATAATGAAAGGCGCATCTCTTGAATCTGAAACAACTGCAGCAACCTTAGGAAAAGAAGGTGTAAGAGAGTTTAACCCTATGGCAAATCTTGATTTTCTCTCTGTTCCTATTGGTAGATATATTCAGATGAATTTAGATTTTGGAGAATCATTAAAAAACCCTCCAAAAATTTATGGTGTTAACTATTTTTTAAAAGATAAGGATGGAAAATTTCTTAATGATAAATTAGATAAAAAGGTCTGGCTTAAATGGATTGAGTTGAGATGTAACAATGATATAGGAGGAATAGAAACTCCAGTTGGTATAATTCCAAAATATAATGATTTGGTAAAACTTTTTAAAGAACATCTAAATAAAGAATATGAAAAAGATGATTACATAAAACAGTTTATGATAAGAGTTCCAGAGAATTTATCAAAAATAGATAGAATTGAAAAAATATATAGAGAAAATGTAAAAGATACTCCAGAAATTGTTTTAATTGAATTAGAAAATGAGAGAAAAAGACTTCTTTCTACTAAAGAAAAATTTGGAGATTATATAAATCCATTTGATTTATATTAATTAAATTTTATAATTAAAATAATAAGGAGGTAAAAATGGGGACATTTTTAAAAGTAGTTGGAATAATTATTATTGTTTTAGCGGTTTTAGGTTTCATTTTATCAATTTTCTCTGGAAATTTTATAGATGATCTTACAGAAAATTTAGAATATTATAATTCAGATGTATATAACACATTAAATCCTGTAGTATCAATTGTCCAAAGCGGTTTAATAGTAATATCAGCAATATTCTCTTTTTTTATAATCACTATTGGTATTTCTATTTATGTTTTAGGTGCAATTTATAATGATATAAAAGATTTAAAGAAAAAGATATCCTCTTTTGAAATTGCAAGTTCAGAAAAAATTGATTAATTTTTAAAAATTGGAGGAGATTATGGATTCAAAATTAGAAATTTTAAGAAAATTAATAGAGTTTAAAGTTGATGGATATCCAAAGAGTAGTTTTGGAAAAAGTGAATCTATTAAATCACAAATTGCTCAACTTTTAAAAGATGGACTAATCAAAGAGAAAAAGGTTAAAAACAAAATTTTTCTTCAGATAACAGAAAAAGGTGAGATAGAATTTATTAAAGAATCAAGTGGAGATCAAAAGTTAGAGTTAATTAACCAAAGCTTAAATAATATAAAAGAGAGTTTTGAATCAAATTTTGGTATGATAAAAAAGATTTTAGAGAGTTTATTAGAAAAAAGTAAAGAGATAATTAAAGAAATTGATATTGATTCAGAGATATATAAAGTTTACAAAGAGTTATCAAATACAACTTATTCATACCTTAAGGGCTTAGTGCCTATACCTTCGATAATATCTTCTATAATTCAGAAGTTTAATTTAAGTCAGAAGGATATTCATAGAGCAATTTATGAACTTTATCTTAAGGGTGATGTAATTTTTGAAATGGGTGATAAAAAAGAGGGAAATCTTGAAACACCAGATGGAAAAAAATATTACTATTTAAGATTTAAAAAATGAAGAAATGGGAAGAGATTTTATTAAATAAAGAACTACCAAACCCGATTCCACCCACACCATATGTTAATTTGGATGAAAAATTTGGTTTTTTTGATAGAGAAGAGGAATTAAAATTAATCTTAGATTATGTAAAAAAAGCAACCATTGAGAATAAAGGCAAACTTATATTTTTACTTGCTGATCAGGGTAGAGGTAAAACAGCATTTCTAAATTATTTAGTCAAGAATTATTCATACCCAAAAACAAAATATATATTTTCATATATGAGTTTTCCTATGAAAATAGAAGAACTCGATTTCACTTTGATTTTCCAAAAATATCTTCACTCACTTTACCATACTGGGGTTATGATTGATATATGTGATAAGTTCTTTAATGAAAATGAAAAAATTTTAGGGAAAAAACCAGAAAATTTTGATGAAATAAAGAAAGTAGCTCAAGATATAAAATTTAAAATCAATGAATTAAACATAAATTATCCGAAAATAATAACAACAATTTTATATTCTTTGCCACCTTCACCATATTATTTAGATATTTTTAATTTTTTAGAAGGAGACTCTCTCGATCTTCCAGATGAAAATTTAAACTTCTTATCAGTTAATAAAAATGAACAGGCAATAACAAGAATGAAATTTCTTTCGAAATTTACAAAAGAGTACCTTGGCATAGAACATACAATTTTAATAATAGATGATTTTGATATATTGGATAGAAATGAAGAGATATTCAGAAATTTATATAAACTTTTAATCTTTTTTAGAAACAATAGCAGTATTATTCAAGATTTTTCACTTATACTTTCTGGTTCTGTTACTTTTTATGATGAATTTTTAAACTCATTAACTCAAAACGAGAGAAATAGAATCGAGAGCTGGATATATTCAATAAATTTAGATTTTTTAAAGCCAAAAAATTTTTTAGATATAATCAATAAATGTTTCAAATATTATTGGAACAGTTATTTAGAAAATTCTCCTTTTCCTGAAAACATCTATGGTATTTTTTCAAATGAAGCAATAGAATTTTTATATCAATACAACGACAATGATTTGAGATTAACATTAAAAAGATTATATGATTTGATTGAAAAGATAAGGAATGAGCAAAAAATTGAATATTATACTGATATAAAAAAGGTGATAAAAGAGTTTAAAAAAGACAAAACTGGTCTTAAAGAGCTTGAATTGGAGTACTTCAGAGAAAACCTTATAAAAAGAGTGAAAGATGAAAAAAGTTCAACATTTATAAATAAGAATTTAACACAATTTATATCATCACTAAAAGATTACTTTAGAGATCAAAATATCTATATTGAAGTAGAGACTGAAAAGAAGATAGGTGATCAATTTGCAGATATTTATCTCAAAGTTAACAAACTCGATACTTCTCAATCCTTTGTAGTTATTTTTGAGATAAAAATGACAGACAATATAATAAAATTTAAAGAGATTGAGAGTAGATTAGAAATATTAAAGGAAGTTAAAAATTCATACCTTTTCTGGATATCAAAATCAGAACTTGAAAAGATAAAAATCCCTGATAATTTAAACAAAAGAATTTTAAGAGATAAGCCCCTAAATAAAACTGAAATATCATATCTTTCATATATAGTTAATATTTTTGATCTTTTTCAAATAGACGAACTCTCTTATCAGGATAGAATTTTGCTTTTAAGGCAAGCAGGTGTTGATATAAATAGAATTCTAAATCCTCCAACTCCAACTAACGGAGGAAAAATAGATGGGAAAGATATTGATACTTTTATTGAAGAGATTTTAAATGATTTTAAAAATAAGCAAAGTAGAGTTACAAAAAAGAGAATTTTAAAGGTTGTTAAAGAAAAAGATGAGTTTAAAGATTTTTCAGAAGATTATATTTTAAGTAGAATTATTGAAATTTCAGAAAAGTTAAATTATAAAGTAAAGTCAGATTATATCATTTTTAAAACAAAAGATTTTGAATAAGGATGAAGAAATTTACATTAGGGAGACTGTTTAGAATTTATGAAAAAATAAGGGAAGGGACCTTTCCAAATGTTGAATATTTAAGTAAAGAGGAAGAGGTAAGTGAAAGGACAATTAAAAGAGATATACAGACACTTAAATATACTCTCGATGCACCAATTTCATATTCTAAAAGTAGAAATGGTTATTATCTTACTAAAAATTGGGAATTTCCATTCCCAGAACTCTCAACAGGTGAAATTTTAACACTCTTCATTGCAAATAACCTACTTAAGGATTTAAAAGGAACACCTCTTTATGAGACTGGGTTAACCTTGTCAAAAAAGTTAGAAAAACTTTTACCAGAAAGGGTGTCAATAAAAGACAGAGAAATTGAAGAGATGCTCTCAATCTCTTTTCAACCAATAAAGATAAAAAAAGACATTGTTGATATATTTGATAAACTCTTTAACTCAATTAGAGAAAGAAACAGTGTCTTAATAAAATATTACACAATTTCAAGAGACGAGGAGACAGAAAGAATAGTAGATCCATACCATCTATATAATTTTGAAGGAGTTTGGTATCTTGTAGCTTATTGTCACAAAAGAGGAGAAGTTAGAGATTTTGCACTTGATAGAATTAATGGAATCACTGTTTTAAAAGAGAAATTTAATTTTAAAGAAGATTTTAATATAAAAGAGTATTTACAAAAAAGTTTCAGAATTTATAAAGGAAATGAAGATGAATTTACTCTTCTTTTTGATCCATATCAAGCGAAATGGATTAAAGAAAGAATATGGCATAATAGCCAAAAGATTTCTGAGAATCCTGATGGAAGTTTAATTTTAAAAATAAAGGGGAACAAAGAAGAGATAAAAAGATGGATTATTGGTTATGGAAAACATGTTTTAGTTTTAGAACCAGAATCTTTTAGGGAAGAGATAATAAATGAATTAGATGAATTAAGTGAAAAATATAAAAATAAAGGGACACCTTCTGTCACCATTTAAATATAAAAATAAAAAAGGAAACTATGAGAATAAAAGTAGCTTATGAAACTTTAAGTGATAAATTAATTTTACCTATCCACTACAACTTTTATTTACAAACTTTAATATATAATACTCTATCTCCTCTTTTAGCAACAAAGTTACATAATGAAGGTTTTATATTAAATAAAAGGAAATTTAAATTATTCACTTTTTCAAGAATACTTAATAGAGGTGAAAAGATAAAAAGGAATGGAAAAGATTTTCTTTTGTTTCAGAATGGAATAAGCTTTTATTTTTCTTCTCCTATTGAAGATATAATATCTGATTTTGGTGAAAGAGGTTTAAAAGAAAAGGAATTTAATCTTCTTAATCAGAGATTTTTTATTTCAAGAATTGAGGTTATAACTACACCAAGAATTGAAGAAGAGGTTATTATAAAAATGTTATCTCCAGTTACAATTCATTCAACTCTTAAAAACCCAGAAGGCAAAAATATAACTTATTACTATAAACCAAATGAAAAAGACTTTTCTTCTCTTATAGAAAAAAATGCTAAAAAGAAATATTCTCTAATTTATGAAAATGAACCTGATAAACTAAATCTTAAGATTGAACCATATAGATTTTCGGTTAAAAAGAATCTTTCAGTTATTATTTTTAAAGGAACTCCAATTGAAGGATATACTGGTATATTTAAACTTAATGGTTCAAGGGAGTTAATTATGTCAACTTATGATGCGGGCTTGGGAGATAAAAATTCAGAAGGTTTTGGTATGTGGGAATTATGGAAAGGAGGTAAGAATGCTTGAAGCAATAAAAGAATTAGGAGAGGGCGTTTTAAAAAAAGAGGGTAAAAGATTTATTTATAATATTATAAAAGATATTAAAAAGAAGAAAGAAGGAGAAGAAAATTTAATTTTAATATTAAATTTCAAATTAGAGGAAGATGTTATAAAAATATTTTATAATAAAGAGATTGATGAAGATACATTAAAAGATTATCTATGGGTAGGGAATGCTTCAGGAAAAAATCCACAAGATAGATTAACTACAGATAATTTAGAGTATTTAGTTACAAATTCTATTCCAAATCTATATAAGGCTATAGAAAACAGTGAATTAAAAAATAAATTAGAAAAAATAATAGATAAATTCTTTATTAAAATTGATAATAAATTCTATTTTTTAGATTTATCAAAAATTGAAAATTCAAAATTTGACAGAGATGAAATTATTAATACATACGAAAATATAAATGATAATAAAAAATTTACTAAATTAATAATTGAGAAATTTTTTGAATTAATAAAGCAAAATAATTTAGGGATAAAAAAGGATTACATTTTACTCTATTCAATTGAAATAGATAACAAAAAGCCATCTGAATTTAATGAATATATAGACTATTTAGAAAATAAATTCATAAACGAACCTTTTTCAGAAGGAGAGTCGTTTGAAGGAATTTGCCATGTTTGTGGAAGAAAGACTATGGTAACATCAGACACGACAAATCTTATAGATAAATATTATATAACCAAATTAATCATATTTGCTTCAGATTTGGATAGAAAAAACTTTAAAAAAAATTTCAGTCTATGTCAAGATTGTTACAAATATTTAATTGTTGGTTCAAATAATTTAAAATCAAATTTAGATTTCTATTTAGCTGGAAACAGAGTTTATCTTATTCCTTCATTTATATTTGAAATAAAGGACAAATCTTCAGCATATGATTTTATAGATTATACAAAATATGATTTCAACTCAATTTTAACAATTGATAATTTCTTAAGTTTTGAAGAAAGAATAAAAAAGGATTTAGAAAATTATAAAAAATATTTAGATAATAAAAACTACATAAATATAAACCTTCTTTTTTATGAGAAGGATCAAGCAGCATCATTTAAAATTAGAAAGTTAATAAAAGATATACCTTCAAAAAGAAGAGATGAAATTTATAATGCAATTAATGAAATTAATGAAATTGGAGAAAAAATTTTGGGTAAAGAGAGGTGGATATTAACTTTAGACCAGATGTATTATCTTTTCCCAGTTAGATTAGATGATAAAAAAAGAGCTCTTGATAACAAAAAGATATTAGATTTTTATGAATCACTTTTTTTAGGTAAGAAGATAAAGTTAGAGTTTTTAATAAGAAATTTTGTAGATCTTATAAAGGTTTATAGATTTAAAAAATTTTATAAATTAACACAAATAAAAAAACCAAATAATATTGATATTGAGATGATTTATTCAATCTTAAAAACAAATCTTCTCATAAAAATGATAAAAATTTTAAATATTTTAGATGGAGGTAAAAAAATGATAGAAAATTTAGAGAGTTTGCCTTTAAAAGATGATTTTAAAAATTATTTTTCAGAGATGAACTTTTCTGAAGATGAAGCTGCTCTTTTTCTTCTTGGTTATTTAATTGCAGAAGTTGGAAATCAACAAAAAACACCAGAATCAGAAAAAAAACCTATTTTAGAAAAAATAAATTTTCATGGTATGAATCCTAAAAAAATTATGATTCTTATTAATGAAGTCTTTGAAAAACTCGATCAATATAAAGTAAGACACTTTAACGAAGTTAATTTTTCGGTAATGAAAATGCTTTTTGATAAAAATATAAAAAATTGGAGATTATCAGATATTGATAATGTTTATTATATTTTATCAGGTTATGCTTTTAATACATATAAATTAATAAGCTATGGAAAAAAGGAGGTAAAAAATGAGTGAAATTTATTCAAAAAACTCAGAAATTTTATTTATTTATGATGCAAAACTTTGTAATCCAAATGGCGACCCAGATGATGAAAACAAACCAAGAATGGATTATGAGACAAGAAAAAATTTAGTTAGTGATGTAAGACTTAAGAGGTATATTAGAGATTATTTAGAAAGTATAGGATATGATGTATTTGTTGCAAAAATAGAAGGAAAATCAGTTTCAGCAACTGAAAGATTAAAGAAATTTTTTGAAAAAGAGAATAAAAGCGTGAAAATAGATAAATTAGAAAAAAGTGATATTGATTTTTTACTTTCAAAATTAGTAGATGTTAGATTTTTTGGTGCAACAATGCCAATTAAAGCACAAGAGGGTGAAAAAGGGGCTGCTACTAATTTTATAGGTCCAATTCAGTTTAACTGGGGTTATTCTTTAAATAAGGTTGATATAGTTGAGTCAAGTTCTATAACATCTACATTTTCTGGCAAAGAAGAAAAGGGTGAATATGGAACCTTTGGTAAAGATTGGAGAGTATATTATTCAATTATTTCCTTTTATGGCATTATAAGTGGATATAGAGCAAGATGGACAAATTTAACATTTGAAGATGTTGATCTTTTTGATAGAGCTTTAATAAATTCAATACCAAAAATTGCTTCGACAAGAAGTAAAATAGGGCAGGCACCGAGATTTTATATAAGAATAGAATATAAAACATCAGAAACATTTTTTGGAGATTTACGAGACTTTGCAAAAATAGATAAAGAGGAAGGATTAAGGGATATTCAAGATTTTGAACTCGATCTTAATCTATTAAAAAATTTAATTCTTGAAAATAAAGAAAAAATTGAAAAAATATTTGTTTTTGAAGATAGGGAATTAAAAATAAAAGGAGGTTCTTTTAAAGATACAATTAAAAAAGATTTTGAGGGAGTAATTGTTTTGTAAAATTAGGAGGTAAATTTGGAGATTTTAATTTTCGATTTATCAGGAAAAATGGCACACTTTAGAAAATATTACACAAATTCTTCATCATTAACTTACTATTTTCCACCAAGAACAGTTATTATTGGATTGATTGCTGGATTAATAGGAAAAGAGAGAGATAGCTATTATGAAATTTTCTCAAAAGATAAAGCATATGTAGGAATTTCAGTAAAATCAAATATTAAAAAAATAATTCAAACTGTAAATTATATCTGGGCCGAGAAATTATCTGATTTGAATTTAAGTAAAGGTCAACATACACAAATTCCACTTGAAATAATAACTCCGCAAAATTTTGATGATTCAATTAAATATAGAATATATTTTTATCATAAAGAAAACGAAATTTATGAAAGAATTATTGATGCAGTTAAGAACAAAAAAATTGTTTATCCTCCATATTTAGGTATAGCTGAATTTGCTGCAAATATTGAATTTTTGGATATAGTAAAACCAGAGATAAAAAGTGATAAAAAACTAACCATAGATACAGTTGTTAACTTAGATTATTTAAATGATTGTAGACTTATCTCTAAAGAAAATTGTGTTTATGTAAAAGAAAGAATGCCATACGATTTTGAAAAAGGAAGAATATTAAGTGAACCCCCAAAAGATTTTGTTATAGAAATTAAAAATGGGAAGATTGAAATTGAATCTGAAAATGAGATTCAATATTATTTTTTAGATTATAAATTAAATAAGGAAAATATTTTATTTATGTAGAAATGGATTTTTATTCTCATCCGGAATTTTTATTAACAGATCATCTATTGGAAGTAGCAAGAAGAGCAAGCGACTATTTCTTTTTCACTAAATATAATGATATTTTAAAAAATATCGCTTATATAATTGGAATAACGCATGATTTTGGTAAATTTACAACTTTCTTTCAGAAAAAACTTTTAGATGAAACATATAATCCTAAATATACTGATCATTCTTTAATTTCATCTCTTTTTACTGCATATTTAATTCAAAAAAATATGGAAGACTTTCAACTTGAAGATAAAATAAAAAAATACATTCCATTAATTTCCTTTTTTGTTGTTATACACCACCACTCAGATTTGAGATCTCTTGAATATTTAGAAGATATTTTACAAAACGAAGAGAATAAGGAGAAAATTAAAATACAGTTAGAAGATCTTTTAAAAAATAGAATTTATATTGATTTTGAATTAAATAAAATTGGATTAAAAGAAACATTAGAAGATTTTTCAAAATCATATGAATTAGTAATTGAAGAATTACTTAAAGAAATATATTATTATAAAAAAGAACAAAACGAAACTAAATTAGAACTTTCATTTATTTTACTTTCTTTATTTTCTTCATTAATTGATGCAGACAAAAGAAGTGCAGGAAAGATTGAAGATATAGATAGGGTAAAGATTCCAGAAAATCTAATTGATATATATAAAACAAATAAGTTTAAAAACACAGAAGAGAGTTTAATGAATGAAAAAAGGGAAGAAATATATAACAAAGTAATTAATAAAGTAGAATATATTAATTTAGAAAACAGGATCTATACATTAACAGCACCAACTGGTTCTGGAAAGACCCTTACAGCATTTTCTTTTGCCTTCAAATTGAGGGAAAAAATTGAAGATGAATTTGGATATATGCCAAGAATTATCTATTCTCTTCCTTTTATAGCAATTATAAATCAAAATTTTCAAGTTCTTGATGAATGTTTGAATTTGTTAGAAGATTATCCAAATAATAAGTCTAAATATTTGATAGCACACCATCATCTTGCAAATATGAAATATAAGGAGGGAAACGAATATAAAGAAATAGAAGAATCATTAGAATTAGTTGAGTCTTGGGAATCAGAGATTGTAGTAACTACTTTTGTTCAATTCTTAGAAACATTAATTGGTTTTAAAAATAGATTTTTTAAAAAATTACACAATATTTCAAGAAGTATAATTATTTTGGACGAAGTTCAAAATATACCAGTTGAATATTGGAATTTAATCGAAAAAATTTTATATTACCTGACAAATTATCTATGTTGCTATATAATTCTTATGACTGCAACAAAACCCTTAATTTTTAAAAATTTTAAATCTTCGGAACTTTTAGATAATTATGAAGAATATTTCAAATATTTCAATAGAGTTAGATTGAATATAAATTTTAATATAAATACTTTAGATGATTTATTCAATTTTTTTGAAGACATTTACCAAAAGAATAAATCAAAATCATTTCTATTTGTTTTTAACACAATAAACTCTTCTATTGATTTTTATAACAGATTAAAGAAATATTTAAAAAATAAAGCTAATATATTCTATCTTTCTTCAAATATTATTCCAAAGCATAGAATTCTTAGAATAAATGAAATTAAAAAGAAATTATCAATTGATGAGCAAGTTATTTTAGTATCAACTCAAGTTGTTGAAGCGGGAGTTGATTTAGATTTTGATATTGGAATAAGAGATATAGGCCCTTTGGATTCTATAATTCAAGTTTCTGGCAGATGCAACAGAGAGTTTAAAAATAATATTTCAGATGTATATTTAGTTAATTTAAAAAATGAAAATGGTAAAAATTTTGCTAATATGGTATATGGATTAATCTCTCCATCGATTTGCTTTAATTTATTAAAAGAAAAAAATTCGATAAAGGAAGAGGAATTTTTAGAACTTATAGATCAATATTTTATAGAAATAATTGAATCAAAAAGTCAAGAAGACTCAACCTTCATTTTTGAATCATTTCTTAACCTGAGGTTTTATGATAAAGAAAAGATTTTGCGAACAACTTCAGATTTTCAACTGGTTAAAAGTAATGATTTATATCCAATTTTTATAGAAATAGACAATAAAGGCAAAGGAATTTGGGAAAAATATATAGAAATAAAGAATAATGATAAATTGAAACCATGGGAAAAGAAAATAAAAATTTATGAATTTAAAAATGATTTTGAAAATTATATAGTTTCGGTTAGATTAAATGATAAAAATTATAAGATATTTGATATAGATAGCGAGGGGTTTTTAGGTCATGTGAAAAAATGTGAACTTGATAAATATTATGATCTTGAAACTGGTTTTAAAAAGCAAGAAGGAATAGAGTTAATTTGGTAAATGCCACAGGTACATTAATTGCCTCTTACTATGTTTGTAAAAGAGAACTTTGGTTTATGGGGCATGAAATTATACCTGATCAGGATGATCCTTTTTTATCAATAGGAAGGTATATAGAAGAAAACTTTTATAAAAGAGAAAGAAAATTTTATGATTTAGATAATATGAAAATTGACTTAGTTAAAAAGGATAAAGAAAGTATATTGATTTGTGAGGTTAAAAAATCAAGTAAATATGAAAAAAGTATAATTATGCAACTTTCATTTTATTTATTAAGGTTAAAAGAAAGTGGAATAAATACTAAGGGTGAAATTTTGATACCAAAAGAAAGGAAAAAGATTCCAGTTTTTTTAACAGATGAAATTGAAAATGAGTTAAAAATAGCTATTAAAGAAGTCGAAAATATAATAGACCAAGATTACCCTCCAAATAAAGAACGAATAAAATTTTGCACTCATTGTGCTTATAGGGAGTTTTGTTGGTCATGAAAGGAAGTATTTTTATTTTTTCAAATGGCGATTTAAAAAGAAAACAAAATACTATATATTTTGAAGGTGATAAAGGTATAAAAAAATTTATACCAATTGAAAACACTAATGAACTTCATCTTTTTGGAGAAGTTACAATTAATAAAGAAATTTTAGAATTTCTATCTAAAAATGAAATTGTTCTACACTTCTATAACTATTATGGTTATTATGTTGGTACATACTATCCAAGAGAACATTATAATTCAGGATTTATGATTCTAAAACAAGCTGAAAATTATATCGATAGAGAAAAGAGATTAAATTTAGCAAAAAAATTTGTTTTTGGTGCTTCTGAAAATATTAAAAAAGTTTTAAATTATTATAATTCAAGAAATATTAATCTTGAACAAATAATTTCAAAAATAGATAATTTAAAAGAATTAATACCTCTTCAAAATGATATTGATCAACTTATGGCTATAGAAGGAAATATAAGAGAAATTTATTATAATGCTTTTGATTATATTGTAGATGATGAAAATTTTTCTATGGATGAGAGAACAAAAAGACCTCCAAAGAATAGAATGAATGCTTTAATAAGTTTTGGCAATTCTCTTTTATACACAACTATTCTTTCAGAAATCTATAAGACACATCTTGACCCAAGAATTGGTTTTTTACATGCAACTAATTTTAGAAGATTTACTTTAAATCTTGATGTATCTGAAATTTTCAAACCTATATTAGTGGATAGAGTTATATTTCATATATTAAATAAAGGAATGATTAAACCAACAGATTTTGATCAAAAACTTGGAGGCCTTTACTTGAAAGAATCAGGAAGAAAGGTTTTTATAGAAAAATTTGAAGAAAGATTATCAACTACCATAAAACATAGAAAAATAGGAAAAGATGTTTCATATAGAAGATTAATCAGACTTGAGTTATATAAAATTGAAAAACACCTAATGGGTGAATACCAATATGAACCATTTGTTTCGGAGTGGTAAATGTATTTAATAATGGTTTATGATGTAAATGAAAAAAGAGTAAATAAAGTTTTAAAAATTGGAAGAAAATATCTTGATTGGATTCAAAATTCAGTGCTTGAAGGTGAAATAACAATTGCAAAATATGAAAAATTGAAATTAGAAATTCTTGATGTGATAAATAAAGAGGAAGATTCAGTTATTTTTTAC
>Ga0208461_1001181_pt1 | contig 24279 bp, 25 predicted proteins | sample AD_JPNTR4_MetaG_FD_184448 | JGI IMG/M metagenome (GOLD analysis project Ga0208461, IMG submission 184448) | Active sludge microbial communities of municipal wastewater-treating anaerobic digesters from Japan - AD_JPNTR4_MetaG (SPAdes) (version 2) | ecosystem: Engineered > Bioreactor > Anaerobic...
TCAGTTAAAAAATATCAAATATCAGGATTTGTTTGGGGAGGAGGAGGCAATAGTAGAGATTCAGCAGTAATTGGTTGGACTAGCTTTAAAGGAGATACTTATGGTGTTGTTATAGAGCCAGAACCAACTGGAGAGCCAGAACCAACTGAAACAACTGATGGGGGCTGCAATCGGAACCAGCCTTCAATAGAAGTAAGTCCTTCATCTCTAGAATGGAATGATAATGATTTAACATATACTTTAACAATAACAAATAATGATTCTAATTGTGGAGCTTCTTCTTTTGATATTAAATTAGAAGAACAAAAAGAACAAGAAAACAAAAAATGTTTAATTTATCCTAAAAATAATTTTACAACAGAAGCAATTAGTTCAGGAAGAAGTGTAAGGATAGATATAACTGTAAATGCTTCTAATTGTGATGAGGGAACATATACTACAAAGGTAAAAGCAACAAATATATCATCCGATATGTCTAGTGAAGCATTATTTAATACCATAGTGCCCCCTTCTCCAAATCCACCTCCAGAAAATTTAAATGTTGATTTTAAGTGCAGTCGCTCTCAAACGGACTCTACGGAAGATTATGTAGATTGTGATAAAATAGGAAGATTAGGGAAGGACGGTACATTATATCTTGAAGATATTACTTCAACGATAAACGAAGGTTTAATTTTAAGTGAAAGTAGTGATCTTGTTTCTCGAAAATGGACTTTATTTGATGGTGAAGAAAAAGAGGTGGCGAGCTGTGAGATAGGAAGGGATTCTCCTAAATATTGTATTATTTCTTCAAGTAATTCTGAAAGAGCAAAGGTTAAAGTATTATTAGGAAGATTTAAGGTAAAATTAGAAGATACGTATAAAATTGGTGATATTACATACAAAGGATTTAACGAACATTGGTTTACGGGTTATGTAGGTATAGGAGGCGGTTGGAATGAAAATTCATCATTTTAAAAAAATAAACAAAATCAAAATGCCGCGCTATCAAGCGCGGCATTTTGATTAAAAAAGATTGATTTTGTTTTTTATTTATGATAATATAATTCTTATTAGAAAATATTTTTAAAAATATGGCTGTTCCAAGGTCAAAACATACAAAATCAAGAAGAAATAAAAGGAGAATCCAATCTCATTTAAACTCTCCGTCTTTTGCTCTTTGTTCAAAATGCGGAAGCAAAACGATTCCTCATACTGTTTGTTTGAATTGCGGATATTATAAAGGAAAGGAAGTAATAAATGTATTAGAAAAATTAACTAAAAAAGAAAGAAAAATAAGAGAAAAAGAAATGGCAAAAAAAGAGAAAGAGGAAAAAAAAGATAAGCCTTTAACAATGGAAAATTTATCAAAAAATAATTAAATGGCAACAAGGCATTTATCACGTTCAATTGCGATGCAATCTTTATATGAATGGGATTTTTACGATAAAAAGCCGGATTTAGAAAAAATTGTTGAAAAAAATATTAAAGAATTTGGCTCTGGAATTAAAGAAGATGTTTTTATTTGGCAGTTAATTAGCGGTGTTGTCTCTCATTTAGAAGATATTGATAAAATTATCCAAAAAGCAGCACCTCAGTGGCCAATTAATCAGATAACTATTGTTGATAGAAATATTTTAAGAATAGGGCTTTATGAGCTTTTATACGGAAATAAAACAGAGGTTCCTCCAAAAGTAGCAATAAATGAAGCGATTGAACTGGCAAAAACATTTGGAGGAGAAAGCTCTGGAAGATTTATTAATGGTGTTTTAGGCACTGTTTATAAAGAAATAGAAGAAGCAGAAAAGGAAAAAGAAAAAAAAGAAATAAATAAAAAAGATAATAAAAAATCAAAAAAAGAAAATAAAAAAGTAAAAAATAAGTAATTATGCGTGATTTTTCTTTGCTTGAAAAAAAATTAAATTTAAACTTTTTAAATAAAGATTTACTTGTTCAGGCCTTTGTTCATCGTTCTTTTTTAAATGAAAATCCTGATTTTAAATTATCGAATAATGAGAGATTGGAATTTTTAGGAGATGCGATTTTAGAGCATATTGTTACAGAATATCTTTTTAAAAATTATCCTGATAAATCAGAAGGAGAATTAACAATTTGGAGAGCGGCTTTAGTTAACGCAAAAATGCTTTCAAAAATAGCAAACGATTTAGGTTTTAATGATTTTTTATTGCTTTCTCAGGGAGAAGAAAAAGAAGAAGGCAAGGCAAGAAATTATATTTTAGCAAATACTTTTGAAGCGTTTATTGGCAGTTTATATTTAGATCAGGGTTTTGATGCTTGCAAAAATTTTATAGAGAAAAATTTAATAAAAGAGCTTCCAGAAATAATTGAATCAGGATTATATAAAGATGCAAAATCTTTATTTCAAGAAAAATCGCAAGAAATTGTGGGAATTACACCGAGCTATAAGGTTTTGAAAGAATGGGGCCCTGACCACAACAAAAAATTTATTATCGGAGTGTTTTTAAATGATGAATTGATAGCTGAAGGAGAAGGTTCTTCAAAACAGGAAGCAGAAGAAGAAGCAGCGCAGAAAGCGTTAGAGATTAAAAATTGGGAATAAATTTATTTATAAAATTAATTAATTTATATTATTATGTTAACAATTCGTTTATTAAGAAAAGGAAAAAAAAATCAACCTTCATTTAGAATTGTTGTTGTTGATAAAAAAAAGTCAGTTAAATCAGGATTATATACCGAAGATATTGGTTTTTTAAATCCTTTAACAAAAGAAAGAAAAATAAATACAGAAAGAGCAAAATATTGGCTTTCTGTTGGAGCAAAACCTTCTTCCTCTGTTTATAATTTATTTGTAAATGAAAAAATAATTGAAGGAAAGAAAATTCCGGTTCATAAAAAATCCAAAAAGCAGGAAGAAGTAAAAAAGGAAGAAATAAAAACAGAAACTGCGCAAACTGCTGATTTGAAAAACGAAGAGATAAAAACTGAAGAGGTAAAAACTGAAGAAGTAAAAACTGAAGAAGTAAAATAATTAATATTTTATAAAATAAATTTAAAATTACGAAAAATAATAAATTTTTTCCAAATTTTTTAATATTTTTGAGTTTTTTTATTAATTTCAGTATTTTTTATCCCTTTAAAAATATTGTTTTTTCTTATGATAATTTAAATATTCAAAATATTTCTCAAGCAAAAGAAGAAAATTTAAGATTAAAAGTTGTAGATAAAAATTTACTTGAGCAAAAAATCAAACAAGGAAAAGAATATCTTTTAATGATAATAGATAAAGAAACGGGTGGAGTGCCGAAATATTATTGGCCGGAAAAAGATTTAAAAGAAGATAAATTAAGAACAACTTACACTTCTACTACTCTTTATTCTCTTTTGAAAATTTATAATAATTTTGACAAAGACGAAAAGATAATCGAGAATATTCCCAAAATAACTGAATTTATTTTTTCTATGCAGAATAATGATAAAAATAGCAGAGCTTACGGAGGCTTTCATTACTCTTTTGATAAGAAAACAGGACAAAAAGATTACAAATTCGTTGCTGGAACTAATTCAAAAACTATTTATACTCTCTTAGATCTTTATAAAATAACTGGCGATAAAAAATACTTAAATTCAGCAGAAAGGGCAGCAGATTTTCTTTTAACCTTACAAGAAAAAGATGGAAAAATTTCTTCTTATATAATAGACAAAAATAATAAATATTATAAAAATAAAAAATTCTCTTTTTTATATAACGGGCAAACTCTTTCTGCTCTGTCTCGAGTTTATAAAATAGATAATAAAGAAAAATATTATCTTAGCGCTAAAAAAATAGCCGATAATTTTATTAAAACAATTCAAGAAAAAGGATGTTATTTGGGAGATGATTATAGAAGCCCTAATCCGATTTCCAGTTCTTGGGTTGTTATGTCTTTAATTGATTTTTATAAAATTAATCCTGAAAAAAAATATAAAGATATTATTTTTAAATGTTCTGATGAGCTTTTATTAAAACAATATCAAAATAAAAATAATTTACTTTCTTATGGAAGTTGGGAGAATTCTTCTTCGACAAGCGGTACTGGTTGGATTGGCGAGGTAATGTCAGAAGTTTATAATTTTTGTAAAAAAGAAAAAGGAAGCGATTGCGAAAAATATAAAGACTCGGTTATAAAAGCAAGCAGGTGGATTATTGAAAGGACTTATTCAAAAGAAGATGCCCAAAAATTAAACAATTATAAAATAATTGGCGGTATTTTTTGGGACTATAAAGAAGAATATATAAGAACAGATAGCGTTGCGCATGCTTTAAATGGATATGTTAATATTTTTAAAGATTTAAAAGACGGAATATTATTGTCTTTATAATATTTTAAAATTTTCTTAAAGATTGACTTTTTTGTAAAAAGTTTTAAACTAAAAATAGTTTTTTACAATCAATTTTAACTTTAATTTAAGAAAGGGTTTGATTATGGAAGAACTTATTAGAGTGAATACTTTTTTTGCAAGAACAAAGATAAAAGATAAGGGATTAATGATTATTTTTGAAAATCCTGAAACAAAAAATTGTTTTTCTTGTTTGTCGCCAGAGCCTATTTCTTGCGCTATTTATTTAGGGCCAAAAAATTTAGTTGCAGGAGTGGAAGAAATTGAGGATGTGATGCCTTTTAATATTATTTATCCGCCAATAACTTCTTTTTTAACTTTAAGTATTTTGAAAGAATTTAATATTTGTTTAGACAGCGTGGTTTTATCTTCAAAAAAGGATAAAAACAGAGAAATTATTTTTTCAGAAATTATTTTTCTGAAAGAAAATGGAGAAAAGATGAAATTTTTATGCGGAAAAGTAGAGGAAGCAATTTTTCTTGTAATGGCTAGCGCTTCTCAGTTTGAATTTTTACCAATTTTTGCAAAACAGGATTTATTGAAAGATCCATTATCTTTCAAGATAGATTATAAAAGAGATATAGATTTTATACGTGGAAGGAAAGATATTGGGTTTTTTAAAAAAACCATAGAGGTTCTTCTAGAGGACGAATATTCAAGTTCTTATAACAAAGATGTATTTTTTGACAAAAATAAAAGATTGGACGTTTCTAAAACAGACAATTTAAGCGAAAACCCATTTTCTAAAAATTAATTTTTATCTTTTTTAAAAGATAAAAAAGGGAGGATTTATCCTCCCTTTATTTTAAATAAATTTTTTTAAAAACTAAAAATATAGTAAAATTAAATTAAAGGCGCGATAGTAAAAATAATCATACTTAAAACAACTAGCGCAATAATAATAATCCAAATTGTTTTTAAAATTGATTTTGTTTTTAATTTCATTTTATTTTAAATAATTTTTAGATATATTTATAAAATATGATAACAGAATTTAAAAAAAAAGAAAAGAGAAGCAAAAGAAGCAAATTTTTAAATATATTTTTAGTTTTTTTGTCGTTAATTATAATATCTTTTTTAGCGATAACAAATATAAAAATAAGCGAAAGAAGAAAAATTCTTATTTCAAAAATTAATGAACTTGAAAAAGAAATACAATTTTTAGAAGAAAAAAATAAAAAATTAGAAGCAGATATATCTAATTTTGAAACATCTTATTATTTAGAAAAAATAGCTCGAGAGCAATTTAATCTTAAAAAACCAGAAGAAGAGGTTGTGATTATTTCAAAAAACAATAAAGACCAGAAAAAAGAACAAAACAATGAAGAGAATAATAATGAAAACAATAATGAAAAAGAAAATAGAAAAATTTTATTAGATATTTTAAATTTATGGAATGAGATTAAAAGCAAATTTCAATTATAATTTTATGCGGGTATAGTATAGTGGCAGTACGCAACCTTCCCAAGGTTGAGGCGTGGGTTCAATTCCCATTACCCGCTTATTTGCCGGAGTAGCTTAATGGCAAAGCAATCCCTTCGTAAGGGAAAGAGTATCGGTTCAAATCCGATCTCCGGCTTTTTAAAAACTTTTATTAAATTTTATTTTATGATAAAATATTTAATAATCTTATAAAATATAAAAATATGAATGAAAATTTTGAAAAAATTGAAGAATTAGAAAAAAGACTTTTAAAAATAAAAGACTGTTTTTGATCTTTTAAATAAAGAAAAGGAAATTAAAGAATTAGAAAAAGAAATACAGAAAGAAGGTTTTTGGGAAAATAAAAAAGAGGCTGTAAAAAAAACCCAGAAATTAGCAGATTTAAAAAAAGAAGTTGAAATTTATTATTATCTTGAAAAAGAATTAAAAGATATTAAAGAATTAGCATTTTTAACAGAAAAAGAAAAAGGAGAATCAGGTTTAGAAAAAGAAATTAATGAAAAAATAAAAAAATTGGAAAAAGAAATAGAAAAGCAAGAAACAAAAATTTTTTTGTCTGGAAAGTATGATAAAAATAATGCTATTTTATCAATTTCTGCTGGTGCCGGAGGAGTTGATGCTGAAGATTTTGCGACAATGTTATTAAGAATGTATGAAAGGTATTGTAATAAAAAAGGTTTTAAAACTCAGATTTTACACCAATCATTCGGAGAAGGTGGAGGCCCAGAAGGAAGAATCGGAACAAAATCAGTTATTTTAGAAGTAAAAGGAGATTATGCTTATGGATTATTAAAAAAAGAATCAGGAGTGCATAGATTGGTAAGAATTTCTCCTTTTTCAGCAAAAAATTTAAGACATACATCATTTGTATTAGTAGAAGTTTTGCCTGATATAGAAGATGATTTTAAAAATGAAATTGAGATAAAACCAGATGATTTGAAAATAGAAACTTTTAGAGCATCAGGTCCTGGAGGACAATATGTGAATCGTCGAGAGTCGGCTGTAAGAATAACTCATTTGCCAACTGGAATTGTTGCAAGTTCTCAAGTAGATAGAATTCAAGGAAAGAATAAAGAAAATGCTTTAAAAATATTATATTCAAAACTTTATCAATTAAAAGAAAACGAAAAAGACAAAGAGATAAAAAAAATTAAAGGAGATGTAAAAGAAGCAAGCTGGGGAAATCAAATAAGAACTTATGTTTTACATCCTTATAAATTAGTTAAAGATTTAAGAACAAATGTTGAAACTTCAGACGTGGAAAAAGTTTTAGATGGGGATTTAGATATGTTTATAGAAACAGAAATTAAAAATATAAATATTTAAAAAAATGATAAATTTAAACAATGTTACAAAAATTTATTCCTCTCGCTTTAAAAATAACGAAAAGATTGCTTTAAAAGGCGTTTCTTTTAATGTTAATCAATCAGAATTTGTTTCTTTGGTGGGAAAATCAGGTTCAGGAAAAACAACGCTTTTAAGATTAATTTTAGGAGAAGAAAAACCGACTGAGGGGAAAATTTATTTTGAAGGAACAGATCTTACAAAGATAAAACCTGCTCATTTATACAAAGTTCGCCGAAGAATAGGAACAGTTTTTCAAGATTATAAACTTTTTCCAACAAAAACAACCCGGGAAAATATTGCTTATGTGATGGAGGTAATGGGAGCAAGCGATGAGGAAATTAATAGAGACGTTGAGCAGATTTTAGATATTGTTGGCTTAAAAGACAGGGCAGATAGTTTTCCTGATGAATTGTCAGGGGGAGAGCGTCAGAGAGTGGCAGTTGCCAGAGCATTAATTCATAGGCCAGATATTATTTTAGCAGATGAACCAACAGGTAATCTTGATCCGTATAATACTTTAGAAATTGTAAAGCTTTTATTAAAAATCCATGAGATGGGAAAAACTATTATTTTGGCTACCCATAATAAAGAATTAGTTAATTATTTAAGAAAAAGAGTAGTAACATTAGAGGATGGTAGAATTATAAGAGATGAGGAAAAGGGAAGATTTATATTATAAAATAATAAAAATAAAAAATGTTAGCATCTTTTAAAAGAGTTATAAAATCAGGATTTTTATCCTTTAAAAGAAATTTTAGTTTAAATATTTCAACAATCTTTGTTGTATTTTTGGCAGTATCTTTAGTTTCTTTTATCTTTTTCTTGAATCTTTTCTCAAGAATTTTAATTTCTGATATAGAAAAAAGAGTAGATATTTCTGTTTATTTTAAAGAAGATGCGCCTTCAGAGAAAATTTTATCTATAAAAGATGAAATATCAAAATTAGAAGATGTAGAAAAAATAGAATATGTTTCTGCTGATGAAACAATGGAAAAATTTATTGAAAAATATAAAAATGATGAAACAATAATGGAATCTTTAAAAGAAATTGAAAAAAATCCATTTTATCCTTCTCTGAATATTAATGCAAAAACCGCGCAAGGATATGAAAATATTGTAAACTATTTAAATAAATCAGTGCCTCAAGAATTAATTGCTAAAATTGATTATTTTGAGAGAAAACCGGTTATTGATAAGATTTTTTCAATAACATCAACAGTAAATAAAGGAGGGTTAGTTTTTGGGATATTATTTAGCATAATTGCGATTTTGGCTGGGTTTAACACAATAAAAATTGCGATTGAAAATTTAAAGCAAGAAATTGAAACAATGCGTCTTGTTGGCGCTTCAAATTGGTTTATCAGAGGTCCATTCTTAGTTCAAGGTATTATTATTGGTTTTTTTGCTATTTTACTTTCTTTAATAATGATATTTATTCTTTTTGGATACTTTGATGGAAAAATAAAATCAATTGAACCGTCATTTTCTTTAATGTCTTTGCTTTTTGATAATTTTGGCAAATTAATTTTATTACAACTAATTGTTGGCGTTGGTTTAGGAATAATTGCTAGCAGTTTTGCTATTAGAAAATATTTAAAAGTTTAAATTTGCGGGGTGGTGCAATGGTAACACGCCACGCTCTGGACGTGGAATTCTAGGTTCGAATCCTAGCCCCGCAGCAAAATTTATTTTGAATGCGGGGCAGGTGAGAACCTAGCTACCGCATTCCGAGCGAAGTGAGGGAATTCCTTCGGGCAACTCTTTCGAATCCTAGCCCCGCAGCAAAATTTATTTTGAATGCGGGGCAGGTGAGAACCTAGCTACCGCATTCCGAGCGAAGTGAGGGAATTCCTTCGGGCAACTCTTTCGATATTTAAAATAGACAGAAAAAATAATAAATATAATTTATGAGTAATTTAAAAGAGTGTTTTCAAAAACACTCTTTTAAAAATTTTAGATATCTGTTTTTTATTTTTTAAAAGGCCATTTTTTCTTTGAAGATGCCCACCAAAGATAACCAGCTATAATAACTACGATTACTACGATTGCAATTATTGTGTTTGTACTCATAATTCTTTTATTTTTATTGTTTTCGACCTTTTATTTATATTTATAAATTATATCAAATTGTAAAATGCTGTCAATTTTAAAAAAAATTTATTATGATATAATAAATTTAAGAAAAAAATTAATTTTAAAATTTTAAAAATATGAAAATTATTTTTACTGGAGGAGGTACAGCTGGGCATATTTTTCCAATAGTAGCGATTATAAGAGAAATTAAAAGGCTTAATCCTAATGATTTTCAGTTTTATTACATTGGACCAAAAGATCAATTTGCAAAAACAATTCTTTCTCAGGAAGGCGTTGAGGTAAAAACAATTATTACAGGAAAATTAAGAAGATATTTTTCTTTTTCAAATTTTATAGATATTTTTATAAAATTTCCTATAGGAATTCTTCAATCTTTTTATTATGTTTTTACTTTATCTCCTGATTTAATTTTTAGTAAAGGCGGGTATGGCTCTTTGCCTGTAGTTATTACTGGATGGATTTTTTTAACTCCGATTTTGCTTCATGAATCAGACATTGCGCCGGGATTGGCAAATAAAATAGCTTCTAAATTTTCAATGGATATTTTTACTGCTTTCCCTATTGAAAAAACTGAATATTTTCCTGCTAAAAAAATGATTTCTGTTGGTAATCCTATTAGAAAAGAGTTATTAAATGGTTCTTTAATAGAAGCGCAAAGAATATTTAAAATAACAGGAGAAAAACCAATAATTTTAATTCTTGGAGGTTCTCAGGGATCTCAAAGAATAAATGATAAAATATTATCTATTATTAATGAATTTTTAGAAAATTTTGAATTAATACATCAGACAGGGGAAAATAATTTTAAAGAAGTAAAATCTGAGACAGAGGCAATAATAAATGAAAATTTAAAACCTTATTATCATCCAGTTCCATTTTTAAATACTGAGGAATTATCTCATGCTTATCGGGCAGCAAAATTAGTTATAAGCAGAGCAGGCGCTGGAAGTATTTTTGAGCTTGCTTTTTTAGGGAAAGCAAGCATTTTAATTCCGCTTAAAGAATCTGCTCAAGATCATCAAGTTAAAAATGCTTATGCTTATGCGGAAAAAGGAGCAGCAATTGTAATTGAAGAATCAAATTTATCATCTCATTTTTTACTTGAAACTTTAAAGAATTTATTCAAAGAACCTAAAAAAATAAGGCAAATGGAAATACGGGCAAAAGAATTCGCAAGACCAGAATCAGCAACCCTTATTGCTGAATATATCATAAGTTATTTATTTTCTTAATTTTTAATGAAAAAGTGCAAAAAGATTGTTTGTTTAGGAGGAGGAAACGCAATGCCAAAAGTTGTTTTATCTTCTTTAAAAAAATACCCGGTGAAAATTTCGGCTATTTGCGCAATGCTTGATAGTGGAGGTTCTGCTGGAAGATTAAGAAAAGATTATAAAATTATTTCACCTGGGGATATAAGAAGAGCGTTTATTGCTTTGGCAAATACTTCTCCTGTAATTGAAAATTTATTTAATTATCGTTTTGAAACAGGAGTTTTAAAAGATCATAATTTTGCCAATCTTTTAATTACTGCTTTAGAGCTTTCTACTAATAATTACGAAAAAGCTATTAAAGAAGTTAAAAGAATTTTAAATGTGGAGCATGAAGTTCTTCCTTCAACTCTTGATAAGTCAAATTTATATGCTATTTTAGAAAATAAAAAAATTATTTGCGGAGAAAAAAACATAGATGTTCCAAAACATAATGGTAATTTAAAAATTAAAAGAGTTTTTTTAAAGCCGAAAGCAAAAGCATATAAAAAAACAATAGAAGCAATAAATAATGCGGATTTAATAGTAATTGGCCCAGGAGATTTATACTCCTCTATAGTGCAAATTTTATTAACAGAAGGTATTTCTGAAGCAATAAATAAGGCAAAAGCTAAAAAAGTTTATATATGCAATTTAATGACAAAATACGGAGAAACTAACAACTTTTCTGTTAAAGATTTTAGCGATGAAATTGAAAAATATTTAAAAGGAAAACTGGATTATGTTATTTATAATAATAAAATTTTAGATAAAGAAAAAATAAAAAAATTTAAAAAAGAACATCCAGAATTAATTGAACCCGTAAAAATTGATAAAAATTTAGATAGTAAAAAATTTATTGGTAAAAATTTATTATTAAAAGATTCTTTTGAGCATGATCCCTTAAAGGTTGCAAAAATTTTAATTTCTTTAATTGAAAAAGGAAATTAATTTTAAGCTATTGACAATAAAATTTGTTTTATTAGAATATATTATTGGAATATATTCTAATAAACAAATAAGTTATTAATATGATAACCGAAATAAATAATATTGATTGGAAAAATTCATCCATTTCAAAATTAAATGGCTGTTTTTATCTTTCTATAGTTACACCTATTGTTAAAATTATGCGAAGGGGAAGAAGAAAAAAATATTAATTATTAATTTAAAAACCTTAATCTTCCCCTTCAAAAAAAAGAAGGGGATTTTTATTGGGAAAAAGTATTATGATAAATTTTTCTCCATTATTAAAAAACAAAATAAAAGGCGAGAAGTTTTATTTAACAGAAGAGGGATTAGAAAAAATAAAAAAAGAGTACGAAACATTGCTTTCTTTAAAATCTTTTAAAACAAAAGAAGAAATTCCTCAATTTTTGCATTCAGACGAATTAACTCAGGAATATTTTGATTATCAAGATGATATGAGTTTATTAGAAGCGAGAATAAATGACTTGCATTATATTTTAAAAAACTCAGAAATTATTAAAACACCACCCAAAAATGAGCAGAAAATTGTTCAATTAGGGGCAACTGTTTTTGTTAATATTAATGGAGAAGAGGATAAATTTAAAATTGTTGATGTTTTAGAAGCAGATCCTTCTTTGGGATTAATTTCAAAAGAATCTCCGGTTGGAAAAGCACTTTTAGGACATAAAGTTGGGGATGAGATTTTTATTTCCTCTCCGGTTAAATTTCGTTATAAGATAAAAAAAATAAAATATTCTTAAATATAAAAAAATGGCTTAAAAAAAATTAAAGCCATTTTTAAATTGGACAAAAAAGCTAAAAAAAGTTAAAATTTTTAAAAGGTTAAAATTAAAATATTTTAAATAATTATGCCTCCAATAGATGAAATTAGAAAAAAAAGAATAGAAAAGCTTAAAAAAATAAACGACGCTGGTTTTTTTGCTTATCCTATTAGCACAAAAAGAAATTATAGAATAAAAGACGCAATAAAAGATTTTTCTTCTTTATCTCGGTCCAAAAAAGAAATAGTTTTAGCCGGCAGGATTCTTTCTTTAAGAGAACATGGAAGTATAGTTTTTTCTGATATTTACGATGGGTCTGATAAAATTCAAATTTTATTTAGAAAGAACATTTTAGGAGAAAAGAGCTATCAATTTTTTCTTGATAATTTTGACATTGGTGATTTTATTGAAGCAAGGGGTACTTTATTTAAAACCAAAACAAAAGAAAAGACATTAGAGGTTAATGATTATAAAATATTAGCAAAATCTCTTCTTCCTTTACCGGAAAAATGGCATGGATTAAAAGATGTAGAAGAGAGATTTAGAAAAAGATATTTGGATTTGATTTTTAATCAAGAAGTAAAAAAGAAATTTGAATTACGTTCTCTAATTATTAAAGAAATTAGAAATTTTTTAGATAAAGAAGGATTTATAGAAGTAGAAACTCCTATTTTACAGCCAGTTTATGGAGGAGCAAGCGCAAGGCCATTTAAAACTCATTTAAATGCATTAAATATAGACCTTTATTTAAGAATTGCTCCAGAGCTTTATTTAAAACGTTTGCTTGTTGGTGGATTTGAAAAAATATATGAAATAGGGAAGTGTTTTAGAAATGAAGGAATGGATAAAAATCATAATCCAGATTTTACAATGATCGAATTTTATTGGGCTTATGCAGATTATAAGCAATTAATGAAGCTTACAGAAAAATTATTTTCTTATATTTTAAAAAAAGCTTTCAAAAAAAATGAGATTACTTTTGATAATAAAAAAATTAATTTTAAAACACCATGGCAAAGAATTGAATTTAATGATTTAATTAAAAAATATACAAAAATTAATTTAGATGAAATTAATGAAGAATCTTTAAAAAAAGAGGCGATAAAATTAGGAATAATGCTTGAAAAAGGAGATGAAAAAGCGCAAATTGCCGATAAAATATATAAAAAATATTGTCAGATAAATCTTTGGCAGCCAACTTTTGTAATTCATCATCCTGTTGGCATGGCTCCATTAGCAAAAAAATTAGAAGAAAATCCTAAAAAATTAGCAAGATTCCAACTTGTTGCTGGAGGAATTGAATTAGTAAATGCCTTTTCTGAATTAAATGATCCAATCGAACAAAGAGAAAGATTTAAAGAACAGGAAAAAATCTTTAAAAAAGGATTTGAAGAAGCACAAAGAATGGATGAAGATTTTTTAGAGGCATTAGAGTATGGAATGCCGTTAGCAGCTGGTTTTGGAATGGGAATTGACAGGTTAATAGCCCTTTTAACAGATTCTCATTCAATAAGAGAGGTAATTCTTTTTCCAACAATGCGTCCAAAATAAATTATTAATTATTAAAATTATGTTAGATATTAAATTTATAAGAAACAATAAGGAGTTAATTGAAGAAGCTATTAAAAACAAAAATATTAATTTAGATTTAGAGGAACTTTTATCTTTAGATGAAAAAAGAAGAGATTTAATAAAGAAAATAGATAAATTAAATTTTGAACAGAAAAAAATAACAAAAGAAAAAATTGAAGAGGGTAAAAAAATAAAACAAGAATTAAAAATAATTGAATCTGAATTAAAAGAGATCGAGGAGAAATATAATAATTTAATGCTTTTAGTGCCAAATGTATACTCTTCTGATACGCCAATTGGTCAAGACGAGAGAGATAATAAAGAGGTTTTTAAATGGGGAGAAATTCCAAAATTTGATTTTGAAATAAAAGATCATATTCAATTAGGAAAAGATTTAAATTTAATTGATCTTGAAAAAGGAGTAAAAACAAGCGGTTTTCGAGGTTATTATTTAAAAAATGAAGCAGTTTTATTAGAAATAGCTTTAATTTGGCATTCTCTTTTAAAGATGAGAAATCATGGTTTTACTTTAATGATACCGCCAACAATTTTAAAGGAATTTGCTTTAGTTGGGAGCGGTCATTTTCCAATGGGAAAAGAAGATATTTATCAAATTGCTAATCCTGGAAAATTATCTGATGGGAAAGAAATTAGTGAGCCTCTTTTCTTAGCTGGAACATCAGAACCTGCTCTCCTTGCTTATTTTGCTGATGAGGTTTTAGATAAAAAAGATCTTCCTATTAAAGTTTGCGGGGTTTCTAATTGTTATCGGTCAGAAGTTGGTAGTTATGGCAAAGATACAAAGGGATTGTATAGAGTGCATGAATTTAGAAAAGTAGAACAAGTAGTTTTATGTGAAAACGATATTGAAAAATCTTGTTATTGGCTTGAAGAGATGCGAAAAATATCAGAAGAGATTTTAAAAGATTTAGAGCTTCCATACAGAGTAATTCAAATCTGTACCGGAGATATGGGTTGCGGAAAATATAAAATGTATGATATTGAAACCTATATGCCTTCAAGAAATAGTTATGGAGAAACTCATTCCGATTCAAATTTAACTGATTGGCAGGCAAGAAGATTAAATATAAAATACAAAGACGAAAATGGAGAAAAAAAATATGTTCATACTTTAAATAATACTGTAATTGCTTCTCCAAGAATTTTAATTGCTATTTTAGAAAATTATCAGCAAAAAGATGGCAGTATAAAAGTGCCTAAAGTTCTTCAAAAATATTTAGATTTTGAAGTTATTAAATGAAAGAAGAAATCTTTTTTATTAATAATTTAAATATAAATGTAAAAATTTTTGGAGAAGGAAAAATATTTTTAGTTTTACATGGATGGGGCTCAAAATCTGATAGATGGGAAAAATTTGGGAATATTTTATCTAATTATGGATTTAAAGTAATTATTCCTGATTTGCCAGGTTTTGGAAAAAGCGAAAAAATGAAACAAGCATGGTCTTTAGATGATTATTGTTTTTTTGTGGAAGATTTTGCTAATTTTTTAAATATTGAAAGATTTTATTTATTGGGGCATTCATTTGGAGGCTCTATCGCAATAAAATATAGTTTAAAATTTTCTCAAAGAGTTGAAAAATTATTTTTATTTGCCCCTTCTTGTATAAGAGAAAAAAATTTAAAGAAAAATTTTTTAAAAAATATTTCTAAAATTTTTAATAAATTTTCTTTTCTACCCTTTTATAATTTTTTTAAAAAAATTTTTTATAAATTTATAGTAAGAAAAAGTGATTATTTATTATCAGAAGGAGTTTTAAAGGAAACTTATTTAAAAATAATTAATGAAGATTTGTCTGATAGTTTATCTTTAATTAATATTCCGACAATTATTATTTGGGGAGACAAAGATGATATTGTTCCGTTAGAAAATGGAAAAATTATAAATCAAAAAATTAAAAATTCAAAACTTGTGATAATTAAAAACGGAGATCATAATTTAGAGCAAACAATACCTGATATTTTATCGCAAAAAATTTTAGAAAATTTATAAAAATATGAATTATTTAATAATTATTTTTTGGTTTTTCTCGGTTTTTAAAAATGCTTTATTTTACCTGTATCTTTGGCAGTTAAAAGAATACCAATTTTACAGATTTTTAGACCATTTTAGAACTGAAAAGGGAAAAAGATTAATATTTAATAAAATCATTATTTTAAAGATTTTTATTCTTTTTTTCTTTCTTCTTTTTATTCCTTTTCAAAAAACAATAGTAATTAAGGGGTTTTTGCTTTTTTTCCTTCAGTCAATTTTATTATTTATTTATTTTGCTGAATTTTTTATATTTTTATTTAAAATTTTCCAAAAAAAATTAAAAAAACCAGTTTTAACAAAAAAAGCGATTTTATTGATTTCTTTATCAGTTTTTTTTATATTTTTAATTTGTGCCTATAGTATATTTTTAAAAAATATACTATATTTTGGTGTTTATCTTTTAATTTTTGATATTTTATCTCCTATTATTTTTTCTTTAATAGTTTTGATTTTAGAGCCATTTTCTATTTTATTAAGGAAAAGGATTATGAGAAAAGCAGAAGAAAAAATTTCAAACTTTAAAGAATTAATTACTATTGGAATTACCGGAAGTTTTGGAAAAACTTCAACAAAGGAATTTTTATCAACAATTTTATCTGAAAAATTTAATGTTTTAAAGACAAAAGAACATCAAAATTCTGAAATGGGTATATCCAATTGTATTTTGAATGAATTGAATTTAAATCATCAAGTTTTTATTGCTGAAATGGGTGCTTATAGAAAAGGGGGAATAAAAATGTTAGCTAATATTATAAAACCAAAAATAGGAATTATAACAGGTGTAAATGAACAGCATTTAGCAACTTTTGGTTCGATTGAAAATTTGCTTTCAGCCGAAGGAGGTAAAGAATTAATAGAAAGTTTACCTTCGGATGGATTAGTTATTTTTAATGGAGATAATAAATATTTAAAAGATTTATATAAAGAAACATTTATTCTAAAAAGGGTTTATAGTGTAAATAAATTAGATTTAGAAAAAGCAGGAATAGAGCCAGATTTTTGGGCAGAAGACATAAAAGTAGAAAAAAGATTTATTCACTTTACAGTTAAAAATAAAAATAATGAGATCGAGTATTTTACAATAAATATTTTAGGCGCTCATAATGTTTCAAATATTTTAGCGGCAATAACTACTGCTTATGATTTTGGAATGAGTTTAAAAGAAATATCCCAGGCTTGTCTAAAAATTAAACCAGAACAAGGATCGATTCATCTATTTGAAACAAAAAGCGGTTTAAATATTTTAGATTCATCTTATTCTGCGAATCCTGACGGTGTAATTGCTGATTTAAATTATTTAAGTATTTATCCAAGAAAAAAAATTATTATTATGCCTTGTTTAATTGAACTAGGAAAAGTTTCTAAAGAAATTCATCAGAAAATTGGAAGAAAAATAGGAGAAGTTTGCGATTTATCAATCATTACAACAAAAGATAGATATGAAGATATTAAAAAAGGAGCGATAGAGAGCGGTATGAAAGAAGAAAATATAATTTTTGATGAAAATACTGATACTATACTCAAGAGAATAAAGAATTTTGTTTCTGTAGGGGATGTTGTTTTAATAGAGGGAAGAGTATCTAAGGAACTTGTTGAGAGATTAAAAAGTTTGTAAATAAAATATGGGAACAGGATATTTTAAACCAATTTCAATTTCTCTTTCTCCAAATACTGAAAAAGATGATAATTTACTTGTTTTAAAAACTATTTTTTCTTTCGGAAAATGGAAAAAGGGAAAAGCGGTAAAAGATCTAGAGAGCGAATTTTGTAATTATTTTAATATAAAATATGCTATTTCTTTTAATAGCGGGAGATCTTCTCTTTTTGCTATTTTAAAATCATTAAATTTAGAGGAAAATGATGAAATTTTACTTCAAGCTTTTACTTGTAATGCAGTAGTTAATCCAATTTTATGGGCAGGTTTAAAACCTATATATGTAGATTGTAATGAAGATGATTTTAATATTAATACAAATGAGATTGAAAAGAAAATAACAAAAAAAACAAAAGCTTTAATTATTCAGCATACTTTTGGAATACCAGCTGATATCTCAAAAATTTTAGAAATTTGCAAAAAAAATCATTTAATTTTAATTGAAGATTGCGCTCATTCTTTAGGAGCAGAGTATAAAGAAGAAAAAGTTGGAACATTCGGTGATGTTTCTTTTTTTAGTTTTTCTCGGGATAAGATAATCTCTTCTATTTATGGCGGAATGGTAATTACAAATAATAAAAATTTAGCAAGAAAAATTAAAAAGTTTCAAGAAGAAATAAATTATCCTTCTTGTTTTTGGATTTTTCAGCAACTTTTACATCCTTTGATTTTAAATTATATTATTTTACCAGTTTATAATTTTTTAGATTTAGGAAAAATACTTTTAGTTTTTTTGCAAATTTCTCATATTTTATCAAAAGCAATACACAAAAAAGAAAAAAAAGGGAAAAAACCAGATTATTTTCCTAAAAAAATGCCTAATGCTTTATCTATATTAGCATTGCATCAATTTAAAAAATTAGAAAAATTTAATAACCACAGAAAAGAAATAGCTGATTTTTATTATAGAAATATAAATGATAAGTTTGAGAAACCAAAAATTTTTCCAGAAAGAAAAAGTGTTTTTTTAAGATACACTTTAAAACATAAAGAAGCTTATAATATTATTTGGCAAGCGTGGCATAAAGAAAATATTTTATTGGGGGATTGGTATACTTCTGTTATTGCTCCTTATGATACAGATATTTCTAAAATGAAATATGTTTTGGGTAGTTGTCCTGTTGCTGAAAATCTATCAAAAATAACCTTTAATTTACCAACTCATATAAATATTTCTTTAAAAGAAGCGCAAAGAATAGTTGATTTTCTAAATAATTTTAAAAACAAAAAAGCCTAATTAACTAATTAGACTTTACAAAAAATAAAAAAGTCGGAACAGACTTTTTTAGGGTAGGTTTTTAAAAAAAATAGGTAGGTTTTTTTAAGGTAGGATAGTATAATATATGGAAAGTGTTGAAAGTAAGGGATTTGGAATAGGCAATAGTGAAGTCTGTTCCGACATAATAAAAAGAACAATTTTTAAAATGGAGGCTAGATTTTAATTTAAGGAGAATAGTTAAGATACAATTATATTTGAAGCAAGTAGTTTTTCCAGCCTCCAATTTTAATCTAAATATATTTTAGTTTCTATTAGAATAATAGCATTTTTTAAAAAATTTGTCAAGTATTTTATAAAAATTATTTAAAAATAAAAAATCCAGCAGAATGCTGGAAAATAAAAAAGTCGGAACAGAGTGAAAGCGGTAATAATAATGGGGAGCTATGGAGATTGATACTCTGTTCCGACAGTAGGAAAAGCAATATTAGGTTAAAATAGAATTTATAAATATTCTGAAAGTGTAAACATATAAGGAGTTTTACTTTTACTTGACACTGTTGTAATTTAAAGGTGGGAATTCTATTCTAACCTTGCTTTCCATAGAAAGAAACTAATATTAGTATATTAAAATTAAAAATTTTTGTCAAGTTTATCCAATAGGCAGTTCAACATAGAAAGTAGAACCTTTGCCTTTTCCTTCTGATTCAGCCCAGATTTTACCTTTATGTCCTTCAATAATTTTTGAAGAAACAAATAAGCCAATGCCTCTTCCTAAGGCATAACTCTTCTTAGCATCTCTGCCTCTTTCAAATATCTGATTAAACAAGTTAGGCAACCTTTCTTTCTCAATACCAATACCAGTATCTTTAATACAAATCAAAACTTTATTATCCAAAACATCAACCTTAATACAAACTCCTCCTTTATTAGTATACTTAATAGCATTATCAGTTAAATTAAACAAAGCAACTTTCAGTTTCTCAGGGTTTGCCTTAATCTTTGGCAAATTATCTTTAGGTAATTCAATATTAAAATAAATGTCTTTTTGAATGGCTTCGTATTTCAATTCTTCATAAACTTCATCTAATATTTCTTTTAAATCAACATTATCCTGAAGATAAACTATTTCCTTACCCAATTGAAACTGAGACACATCAAGCAATTCATTAACAATTTTAATCAACCTAAAAACAGATAATTGAAACTTGTCCAAAGCTTCTTTTAATTCTTTTGGCACCTTTCCATAACTCCCTTCAAAAATCAAATCCAAATATCCTCTCATAACCGTTAAAGGAGTCCTTAAATGATGCTGAGTTGCAAGCAAGAATTGAGTTTTTGCATCATCTAATCTTTTAAACTCTTCATTTAATTTCTCTGCATCTTGTCTTAGCTTTCTTTCTCTGTCAATTAATTTTTCTGTTTCTTCTTTTGAAATTTTTTCTCTCAAAGCAATTTCCTCTGCTTTTCTTTTTTCAAAATTAGTTCTAATAATTTTGTCTGTGTTTTTATTAAAAAAATATCCGTAAACAATTACTAAAATTAAAACAGAAAAAACTGTTGCTTCAGAAATTTTCTTTTCAATTAAAAAAGAAAGAAAAAATGAAAGTACAATTAAAATTAAACTTATTATTTGATATTGTAAAAATATGCAATTAGGAAATTTTAACTCGCAATACTGACATCGTTTATATGGATTATGACCTAAAGATTTAGCGAGCCAGCAGTTTTTGTTAATATATCCGTTTTCTCCCAGGTTTTTTGTTTTTTGCGTTTCCATTCTTAAAATTTATTTTTTATTCTTATTAAAAATTTTTTTTAAAAATATATACATTAAAGTAGCAAGACAAAAACCGACAAAAACCGCTAAAAACATTAAAAAATCTACTATTAAAACAAAAATCCAAGCCCAGCTTACAAATTTATTAAAATGAATGAATAAATAACCAATTAAAAGGAGAATTGCCATCATGCCGAAAACAAAATTTAATTCACTTTTTTCTTTTACAATTGGTTCAGATTCATCTTTTAATAATTTTCTTAAAAATAAAGCGTGAAATTGATAGGGGATATCAAGTTTTATAGAAAAGAGCCGTAAAAGCATTAAAATGATAGTTATTAAAAGAATCCATTCGTTTTTAAGAATAAAAGAAATTAAAACTAAAACAGCATAAACCGCTCTACAAAATTTAAAAGAACTTTCATAAATTAGGCATGTTTTAGAATTATTATTAGGTATTGGGCATTTTGTTTCTTCTATATTATTCATATTTTTAATTTATTTTTTAATTATTTTTTATTTTCTGAATAATAATTAACATCTGTTTTTATTTTATTTACCAGTTTAAAAAGGCTGTTATCTTTTAATGGAGAAAATTGTCCTCTTAATCCTATTTTATCAATAAAATAAAAATCTGTATTTTTAATATCTTCTGGTTTTTGATTTTGGCAAATTCTTAAAAGTAAAGAAATAAAACCTTTTGTTATTAAAGAAACACTATCAATATAAAATATCATTTTTTCATTTATGCATTCAGAATGATACCATGTGTCTACTTGGCATCCTCTAATTAGATAATCATCTGTTTTATACTTCTGATCAATTGGTTTTAATTCTTTTCCTAACTTAATTAAATAATTATATTTTTCCAAATCATCATTAAATTTTTCAAATTCTTGAATAATTTGATTTTGAATTTCTTCTGGTGTCATATTTTTATTTTTAAATTTTACTTAAATATCTTTCTCCTCTATCTGGCAAAACAGTTACTACATTTTTGAAGTTATACTTCTTTTTTATTTTTCTTGCAGATGAGATATTAGCGCCCGAGCTTATTCCTGCTAAAATGCCAAACTTTTCTCTTAATTCTTTCATAGTATTAATTGCTTCGTTCGATGAGATTGTAAATATTTCATCAATAATATTAATATTATCTTTAATTATTTTTGGAATAAAACCTTCTCCTATTCCTTGAATTTTATGAAATCCTGGTTTTTTCCCAGATAAAACTGCTGATTCTTTTGGTTCTACAGCGATAATTTTTATTTTTGGATATGCTTTTTTTAAAGTTTGAGCAACGCCTATTAAAGTGCCGCCAGTGCCTACTCCTGCGACAAAAGCATCTATTTTGCCATTTGTTTCTTTTAAAATTTCTTTTCCTAATCCTTCTCGATGAGCAGAAATATTGTTTGGATTTTCAAATTGTTTAGGTAGCCAGGCATCTGTAAATTTTTTTATTATTTTTTCATATTCTTCTACCGCGCCTTTCATATCTTTTTTTGCTGGCGTTAAAATGATTTCTGCGCCAAAAGCTTTTATCATTTTTCTTCTTTCTATGCTCATTGATTCAGGCATTATCGCAATAAATTTATATCCTCTAATTGCAGAAATCATTGAAAAAGAAATTCCTGTATTACCGCTTGTAACTTCAATAATTTTGCTTTTAGGTTTTAGTTCTTTTCTTTCTTCTGCTTTTTTTACCATATACCAGGCCATTCTATCTTTAACGCTTCCAGATGGATTAACGGTTTCTAACTTTGCAAAAATTTCTCCGACTTTTATTAAAGGCGTATTGCCAATTAAATCTAAAATTGAAGAGTTTATATTTTGATGTTTTTTCATATTTTTAAAATTTATTCAAACATTTTTTTTATTTGTTTTAATGTTTCGCAAAAATAATCTATTTCTTCAAAAGTATTATAAAAAGACAATGATGCTCTCGCCGAACCTTCAATTTTATAATGGTCCCAGATAGGATGAGTGCAATGGTGTCCAGTCCTTATAGCAATGCCCATTTTATCTAAAAGCATTCCTGTATCATAAGCGGGAATATTATTTAAAAGAAAAGAAAAAATACAAGCCCTATCTTTTGCTAGTCCGTATAATTTTAAGCCATCGATTTTTAAGATTTTTTCTAATCCATATTCTAATAATTGTTTTTCGTAATTATAAATATTTTCCATTCCTATATTATTTAAATAATCTATAGCAATGCCAAGACCTATTGCGCCAATATAATTAGGAGTACCTGCTTCGAATTTAAATGGTAATTCAGCATAAATAGTTTTTTCAAAAGTAACCCTATCAATCATATCTCCGCCACCCTGATAAGGAGGTAATTCTTGAAGCCATTTTTCTTTTCCATATAATATTCCAATTCCATTTGGCCCGTATATTTTATGGCCAGAAAAGCAATAAAAATCACAATCCAAATCTTTAACATCAATTTTTCTATGTTGGATTGCTTGAGTTCCATCTATTAAAACCGGAATATTATTTTTATGAGCAATATCAATAATTTCTTTTACTGGATTAACAGTGCCAAGAGAGTTTGAAGTATGAACAATAGATACTATTTTTGTTTTTGGTGTAATTAATTTTTTATATTCTTCTAATTCTAATTCTCCTTTATCATTAAATGGAATTATTTTTAAAATAGATTTTTTTCTTTGACAGAGCATTTGCCAGGGAACAATATTGCTATGGTGTTCCATTTCAGAAATAATAATCTCGTCGCCTTCTTTTATATATTTTTCCCCAAAAGAAAAAGCCACCGCATTAATAGAGTCGGTGGTTCCTTTAGTGAAAATTATTTCAGAATTAGATTCAGCATTTAAAAAATTTTTAATTTTTTCTCTTGCGGTTTCATATTTTTCTGTCATTTTATCGCTTAAATAATGCACGCCACGATGGACATTGCTATTATATTCTGAATAAAGCTCATTTATTGTATCAATAACTATTTTAGGCTTTTGAGTTGTTGCCCCATTATCAAAATAAACAAGAGGTTTATCGTAAATTTTTCGGCTTAAAATAGGGAAATCATCTCTTATTTTTTTTATATCAAAAAATGAATTCATGTTTTTAAAAATTAAAAATTTATTTTAAGTTTTTAATTATTTATTTTACCTCTTTTATTTAAAAATACAATAAAGTTATTAAAATTACCAATAGGCAGTTCAATATTAAAGTAAATGTCTTTTTGAATTGCTTTGTATTTCAATTCTTCTTTTAGCTCTTGATGAACACTTCTTAAAAGAAGAATATATAATAAAGAAACCAAAATAAAGAATACTAATCTAAGAAAGATTAAAAGAGTAAAAAGTATATACATTTTATTAAATTTATTTTAATTTAATACTATTATTAAATTATATGTTATGATTAACAGATTAAATAAATTAAAAAAGAAAATGAAAAACAATAAAAAATTAGAAAGAGAATTTTATGTAAGAGATACTATTGAAATTGCTAAAGATTTATTAGGGAAATATATTGTTAGAAAGGATGGAAATAAAAAAATAGAAGGAAAAATTATTGAAACAGAAGCTTATATTGGGCCTCAAGATAGAGCATCTCATGCTTATAAAGGAAAAATTACCAAAAGAAATGAAGCAGAATATTTAATTGGCGGACATATTTATATTTATTTAGTTTATGGAATGCATTGGCAATTAAATATTTCAACAAATAAAGAAGGTATGCCGGAATGTGTTTTAATAAGAGCATTAGATAAAGGAAAAATTGCGAATGGTCCTGGAAAAGTTTGCTGCTATTTAAAA
>Ga0208461_1001190_pt1 | contig 24154 bp, 18 predicted proteins | sample AD_JPNTR4_MetaG_FD_184448 | JGI IMG/M metagenome (GOLD analysis project Ga0208461, IMG submission 184448) | Active sludge microbial communities of municipal wastewater-treating anaerobic digesters from Japan - AD_JPNTR4_MetaG (SPAdes) (version 2) | ecosystem: Engineered > Bioreactor > Anaerobic...
CAAAATATAAAGTTCAGCTATAATGTCCCTTCTATCTATTCTAATCCTGTATCTGGTCAAACTTATTACCGTTTTGAAGAAGTGTTTAGTTATCAACCTCAAATGGAATTTTCCTTCTATGTAAAAGACCTTAAATGTTATCAAAACCTGAAAGTGAATATGGAATTCTTACCCGATAAGAACTGGCAAAGAAAATCCTATTCCCCACTTTTAACTGCTAATACTTCTATTACTGCTAAATATAAAAACTTGAATATAATCACTACTTTAGAACAAGAATATTTCCGTTATGATGAGAACTATAGCTATCTTCCTGTAATTCTCGACCTTAGCCTGGAAGCACTATACCCTATTGAAGAAAATTTAATGCTATCTCTTCAATTACAAAACATCTTTAACACGCCATATCAATTACCAGGAAATCTACCCTCTTCCGGCAGAGCTTTCTTCATCTCTTTGAAATATCGCCCTTTTTACTGAAGAAATGTAATTGATAATAATATCAAGTAATTTATATTTTATAACTTCAATTATAAAAATAAATAAGGCTATTTATTCAGCTTCTATATAACTTTCTCCTTTTTACTATTTACCGTGTAAATCATAGGTCTTCCTTGGCTCTCTCTTGGCTCTCTCCTATTGGTTTAGCTAAGAAAGAGCTAAGAGAGAGGAAGGATAGAGACACTATCAATTATTTCAAAAATATTTAGAATATTAAATAATCAATGAAGATAATCAGATACTTTATAGAGAAATAGTTATACTGAAAGTTAAGGATTGCTTGAGTTGTAATTGACAAAAATTTGATTACAGTTTAAAGTAAATTATAATAGAACTTAGATAAGGGATACAGATGTATTGGTGTGCAGATGGGGACATCTGCACACCCTTATGGTATGCAAAGGTCCTCCTTTGCATCATGCGGCACCAGTTTTCATCTATGCCCTGTATTATTAATGCGGTATAACTACTTGCAATTAATATTATATTCAAGAAAGCCTCTACGAGGCTTGTGCAGATGGGGACATCTGCACACCCTTCCAATGGTGTAAATTTCAGGGATAAGGTCAAGCTCAATAATAATTCAGGCTCTCGGATGATACATCCTATGAGTCTCTACTAAATAACGGGTATCTATATGCGTGTAAATTTGAGTGGTATTCAAACTGGAATGACCAAGCAGAGCCTGGACAATTCTTAGATTGACCCCTGCTTCCAATAAATGCGTGGCAAAGGAATGACGAAAAGTATGAGGTGTAATTTCTTGTTTTAATCCTGCCTCTTGAGTGATTTTACGCAAGATTTTCCAGAAGCCCATACGGGAAAGTTTCTGACTGCGATTATTCAGAAAAAGGATATCTGTATGTTCAAATTTAAGTAGGGCTGGACGCACTTCTTTCAGGTACTCTTGAAGTAGGAACGCAACACTATCCACAAAAGGGACAAAGCGCTGTTTTGAACCTTTTCCTCTAACCAGAATAACCTGTTCGGAAAAATTGATATCATGAATGGTTAAATTAAGCAGTTCTGAGATACGCATCCCTGTAGCATAAAGCAATTCCAGCATCACTTTATTTCTTTTTTCCAGAGTGGTAGAAGTGGGTAAACCATCCAGAAGTTTGAGCATAGTTTCCACATCAAGATAATCCGGAAGATGTTGTCCGATTTTGATTTTAGGCACCTGCGCAAAATCTGCCTGGATGTTCTCTCCATTATCTTCCAGAAAAGTGAAAAATTGCTTTAATGCCACCCTTTTTCTTGCCACGGAAGTATTAATCAAACCCGTTTCCATCAAATCCGTAAGATAAACAGTAATATCTTGAGCAGTATATTCAGAAAGATGATGCGGATTATATGCCAAAAAATCTCTAACATCACGGCTATAGCTTTCTACGCTGTTTTCAGCCATCCCTTTTTCTACGGTAAGGTAATAAACAAAGCTATTTAGATGACTTATCAGTTCAGCATTGAGCTTATCATCAGTCGCTAATCTGATAATTGGGGGATTCTTTGGTGATATGGACATCGTGAGGATGAGATTCTCTTAAACCAGCAGAAGTAATTTCAATAAATTCTGCTCTTTCCCTAAGATTTTTTATATTTTCTGCACCACAATAACCCATTCCTGCTCTAATTCCTCCAGTTAATTGATAGAGAAATTCTCTAACTGGACCTTTATAGGGAACCATTCCTTCTATTCCTTCTGCCACCAGCTTATTTTCTTCCAGCTCTTCCTGGAAATATCGGTCTTTGCTACCTTTTTTCATTGCTCCCATAGAACCCATCCCCCGATAGCTTTTAAAGCGCCGACCATTATAGATAATTGGTTCACCAGGGCTTTCATCTGTTCCTGCCAGTAAAGAACCTATCATAACGGCATTTGCGCCACCGGCAAGAGCTTTAACTATATCTCCAGAATATTTTATCCCTCCATCTGCTATAATAGGAATCCCTGCCTTTTGTGCCACCTCGGCACAGTCCATAATAGCACTCAATTGAGGAACTCCTATCCCGGCAATAACTCTGGTGGTACAGATTGAACCAGGACCAATTCCTACCTTAATAGCATCCGCACCACTATCAATCAGATATTCAGCTGCTTTAGCCGTGGCAATATTGCCCGCTATTATCTCTATATTCAGATTTGCCTTCAATTTTTTCAAAGCTGAACAAATATTGGAATGATGACCATGAGCAGTATCCAGAACTAAAAGATTAGCCCCCTGATGAATCAGCTCCTGAGCTCTTTCCAGATAGTCTCCTGTAACACCAACCGCAGCTCCAACCAAAAGTCTATTTTTCTCATCCTGGACGGCATTGGGATAATTAATCTTCTTCAATAAATCCTTAACTGTCAGCATTCCAGCTAAAGAAAAATCAGGATTAACCAGAATGAGCTTTTCTATACGATGCTTTTGTAATAAGACTATGCAATCCTCACGGGAAGCCCCTACTGGAGCAGTAATAAGTTTTTCCCGGGGAGTCATTAAATCCTTTACTAACAATTTACCATCTGTTTCAAAGCGTATATCTCTACTGGTCAGGATTCCTACCAGCCTGCCCTTATCAATAACCGGAAAACCACCTACTTTATGTTGAGCTCTAAGTTCCCAAACCTTCGCCAGTCTATCATTTGGGGAAAGAGTATAGGGATTGGTTATAACTCCACTTTCTGCTCTTTTAACCAGTTGCACCTGTTCTGCTTGCTCTTCAATACTGAGATTCTTATGAATAATACCGATACCACCTTCACGAGCCATAGCAATAGCCATTTCATATTCTGTGACCGTATCCATAGCGGCGCTCAAGATAGGTATTTTTAATTGTATAGTGCTGGTTATTTTAGTTTCCAGTGAAACGGAAGAGGGTAATATATTGGATGATTGGGGCACCAGCAGCACATCATCAAAAGTATAGGTTTTACGGATATTAGCTTTCATATAAAACTCCTTTTAACCTTTTAATCATATAAGTTTCATATGTCAAGCATTTTGCTTTGGATTAATTAAAAGCCAAAAGAAAAAACATACTTATCGGTATAATGTGACAACGAAAACTGCAAATTGTGCAGTGAAATCTGCAAACTGTCGCATCCTTATGAATCGTATCTGTTTTCTAATTCTATCCCACTTGGATTATCTTAAAAAACTGGAAGGTTAAATCTGAAGGTATGAAAATCAATGGCTATTTACTGGCTGTTGTTTTTCAATTCTCTTCTATGAGGAGGTATATCCGTCTTGGATTAGCACTTCTGATCTGTTTAATAATACCTTCAATGTCACTCATTATCTATCAATTTTCTTGCTTTAATGTGGTAGGCAATATCGAATTCATTGCAGAAATCAATAACTGTCTCAACTGCGTCATTATAGAAGCTCTGATAACCAGGATAGGCTGATACCAACTTGTTATAATGCAATCTACCAAAGATAATCATATCAACGAAGGAAACTTGACTAAGTTGTGATCCCAGTTCTTGATCAACTATATTGGGCTTAGGATATGGCTCAATACTCACCCATGTTTTACAACCCAGGTCGTGCAAGTTTTTCATGCTTGCTAAGCGCGTGGAATAATCTGCAGAAAATGGCTCATACTGCTTTCTAAAGCCTTCATCGAAAGATACTAAGGAAATACTCCACTTCTTTGGCTTCGCATTCATCACAACCCCTTGACTTAGTCAATTATCTCAATGTGCAGCACTTTATTGACAAACCTTGATATTTGCTCTCGATAAACGATTTTCTATAGTGGAGTAGAGCAAGTCCATAAACAAAATTCTTTCTTGTTTTGTTAACCCAAGATATGAAAAAACGATATCATCAAGCTCAATCCTATGACTTTTGGCTAACTCAAGATGAATGTCATCAATTGGTTGAGATAGTAAGGGTTCGATAACTTCACCAAAATCAAGACTTGTTAATCCTGGGATCAATTTGAATAACCCGATGCTTCGAATTGAAAATTTTAAAGCACCATCGCCAAGATTGGACAGTCCTAAAATCTCTCTTTGGAATATACAGAAAGATGAGTTGAGTTGTGCAAAAATGCTATCTGTCATATCGGGCGAAATAGGTATAATCTTGTAGAATTCCTTGAAATAGACTTTCCCTAGATTTCTTATAACTAAATGCCTTGACCCTAGAGTACGAGGGAAAAGTATTGGAGAAACCAAGTCATTACTTTTAGAACTCTTGATTCCTTGATCTTTGACCCCCTTTGAATCAATATCAATTCCAAGTAATGAAATATCCTTTACTGACTTGACATATCGTCGTTTTGTATACTGGTCACCAAGTGAGTTGTCGTGAATATATCCCTTTATTACTGCAAGCTTGCTTAAATTGCACAGTTTTGCTTTGCACTTATCGAGTATATCTATCATGATGTGTGGTGCTCGTAAGTAAAAACTTCCCCACATACTTCCAAAGTATTTATTATCCTTGCTATTCTCCCATCCTTCCTGAAGAAGCTTTGCCCGGCTGACAGGGTTGACCCTAAGATCATCGAAGTCTACTCGGTTTGTTGATTCTTCAATAGTAAGGAAGTTTTCAGTATAGAGAGAGTTTTCAAAAGGCAACTTAAAAGCTACAAAACGAATCAGATCATCTGCCCGCACCATTTTCTGTCTGGCTCCTATAAGAGATATTATGGTGTTGATATCAGCCTCTCGGAAAACACGCTTGGCTAGGTTATCAATGATGAGGTGGATTTGGCATCTCTCCAGTAGGAACTTTTGTAGCCAGGCTCCAAATTCAACATCCAACCAGGAGTTGGAGCAGATGAAGGTCAGGATTCCATTATCATTCAGCAGCCTCAATCCCCTGATATAGAAGAAAGTGTAAAGATCACTTTTACCATTAATCACATTCTCGGGTATATCTTGGGGAAAGTCTTGATTTACCATTTGTCTGAGCAGTTTTTTATATTTCTTATTGTCTTTGATGTTTCCGAGCGGATCTTCAATCTCTTCCTGAGCCACATAGGGTGGATTACCGATAACTATGTCAAACCCTCCCTTTTCAATGAATATCTCTGGAAAATCAATTCTCCAGATAAAGGGTAGATTCTTTGTGGTTATCTGGCTGATTTCATCATCCACTTTGCGAATCTTTAACTCCAGTTCTTCAATCTCGCGTATCTGCTGCTTGGTAGCAAAATCTATCTTAGTTTGTATGTCTGTTTCAAAAAGACTATCTTGCACTTCTGGTATTGAAGCAGCCTTCAGCCTGGACAGCTTTAGAAGCATATCCTTCTTTTTCCTTTGCAGGATACTTGTGTAAAGTTCTTTGTGCTTCAGTTCAATTTCGTGTAGTTGCTGGGGGCATTTGTTATAGAAGTACTCAGTTTTAAGCTTCACAAGATCGTTTATCTTGCGATTGATGTCAGCCGCGATAATTCCTTCTCCAGACAATGGAAAGAGGCTGTTGTCCAGCATCTGGATCAGAGAATCGCCCTGCCTTATCTTGAAATCAAAGGAGGGCAACAGGGGCTCTTCACTGTGTTTGAAACTGTCATCAGCCTCAATGAGCAGGGTGATCCATAGCCGAAGTTGAGTGATCCAAACCGCCCATTGCTTAACTTCCACGCCATAGAGGGATTGAAAGATAATGCGTTTCTTGCGCTCAAAGAGGCTGCTGGCGGGCTTATCCGGCAAGAAGTGCTCGTAGATAGAACACTCGATCTCATCAATCACATTGAGCATGCCAACGGCAAACGCACCAGAGCCGATGGCAGGGTCACAAACCGTCACCGTTTCCAGCTTATCCAGCAAGTCTTTAGCCTCTTCTTCTGTAAAGTCACCGGCAGTTTGTTCGCTTTCAGCCCCATATTCGGGAAAGAATAGCTTATAGAGGTTTTCCAAGCTGATGGATGACAAGCAGTTTTGCTGTAGGTATTTTACCAGAGCGAGGCGGCACATAAAGTCCACTTCGAGGCGAGGAGTATAGATGGCACCATAGGCTTTATTGACCAGCTTTTCAAAGATAATGCCCAGGAACTCCGGATTGAGTTCCAGTTCTTCATCATAAAGGGTGTTCTCCTCGAGGGTAAAATTGAAACTAAAGAGGAATTTTGTGAAGTTTATGATAGCATCGTCCGTGATGAACAGAGCTTTTGTATCGTAATCTTCGTGAAGGCGAAACAGTCCACCATTGAGGTATGGGGCGTTGACAAGATAAGTTTTGAAAGGCTCCAGAATATTGGGAAAGCTGTATTTGTTTTTGCTGGAAGGGGCTGAATTCAGGGCATTAAAAAAGAGCGGACATAGCAGATCCTGATAGATACCCTGTTTGTGAATTGCTGGATCGTAGGAACCAAGATAATCCCGGATAAAATTCTCATTATCCCCCAGCCAACCTTTCTTTTGGACAAAGCCTAAAAAGATAATTCTGATCACGAAGAGCAAGGCAAAATTGCCAAGTAAATCCTGATCTACATCCTGATCGTAGCGATTCTTGATTCCAGTTTGGAGTCTGGCATATTCCTTCTCAAATTCTTCATAGAATAGAGCTGATACCTTGTCCACAGAAAAGATATCTTTCAGATCTCCCATACTGTTTAGTTTATGCTTGTTTAACTGCAGCTTATAGGTCTTATTGGGCAGGTCCCCACTAACATAGAATGAGTGCCTGCGGTAATTGCTAAAGTCTCGTTTGGTGCCTTTATAGACCGGGTAAACCAAACTTAGGCGAAAGGAATGAAACTCATCGTAAAATATAAAGAGACCAGCCTGAGTATTTTCCCTTTTGATGATATCAGTCGCTTTGTCGAACTGCCTTCTTCTTGAAGATCGCTCAGTTAGTGATCGACTTACCTTGATCATAAAAATGTCGCAGCCGGTGCCATCATCAAATGCAAGCCTACCGAGGGTAGAAACCAGCGGGAAGTAATCATCACAGTACTTTGGTAGTTTAGCAAGTTTTTCTTCAAAGATCTCAGATGAGTTATCAAAAAAGGCTAACCAACTCTCTTCAGAGAAATTGGCAGGCTCTACGATATTTGGGTTTAGTTCCATAATTGATTCTCTATTGCCACAATCACCTGTTGTTCATAGGCTTTTAGGCTATCTTTAACCTTGTTAAGGTAGTTCTTGCCCAGGATTTTGCTCAGTTTTTCCAATTCTTTAGCGATGACATTATAATCAGGCTTACCGCCGTTTTCCCAATCACAAATGCTTTTAAGAGTGTATTCCGGCAAGGTACCATAGTTTTCTATGTCATCACGGAGCATAATCAGGAATGGTTGCCAAGGGACAAGTTCGCTTATCTCCTGCTCCAGTAAGGAAGACAGGAAGTTGAATGCCTTCGCTGAGTTGCTCTGTTGGGATTGTTTTATGCTGAACTTTACCGCTTCTTCTTTCAGCATAGCATAATTCTCCCAAAAACTCTTACTGAGAGGCAATTGCATTGTCTCAGGAGTGCACTCTATCCTAAGCAGGGCATCCTCGATGGGTAAGGGGATAAACTGCTTATTCTCATCCGTGAAGTCCGGGCTTACACTGAAAAGTTTGCCCTTGCGGATGAACAAGACCAGCGAATCAGAGCTATAAGCTTTGGCGGTTTTGATGCGAATGGGCATCGTATCCAGAGCTTTTACCCGATCGGGGTATTCTTCTTCCCATTGCCGCATTAATTTCTTTAGTCTTGTGTAAAGACTTTCCTTTTCCAGATCATAGGGATTGGTCTGCACTTTAGCAAAGAGCTCGGCCGGGCTGGGCTCTTCATCCACATCAAAGATACGGGCATCTTCTCCCAAGATTTGGTGGATCATAAACATCTTATGCGAGGCGATCTCCTTGCTTTTTACGATATCTGCTCCCTGCTCAGTAGGGAAGAAATTGATGATGTGGATGGTATCAAACACCTTTTTGCTAATCCTGTTGATACGCCCCACCCGCTGGATTACCCGCACGGGGTTCCAGGGAATGTCATAATTGATTACCATCGCTGCCCGGTTCAGGTTGAAGCCTTCAGAGAGCTTATCGGTAGTCAGAAGAATATCGTATTTATCTTGCTGCTTAGCTTTGGGATAGGCAGCGTCGAAATTGGTGTTGATCTCCTCCAGATGCTGTTTGCCAATACTGCCAGTGATAACCAGTACCCGATCTGGGAAATGCTCTTTCAAAGCAGGCTCCAGATATTTAACCGTATCGGTATACTCTGAGAAAATCACAAGTTTGGGAGCGGGTTCACCCTTTTTAGGTTTGGTATGCAGTGAAGTTTCTACATTCTGCAGCAAGGCGAAAAGCTTGGGATCGTTCTCCACCAGAGCCAGGGTATCAATCTGTGCAATCATCTTGTTAAAGAGACAGATATCGGATTCCATATCGGCATAAAACTGCTCTTTGAAGGCGAATTTGTTCACATCGTAAATCCGGCTTTTCTTGCTGTCATTGTCTTTGTTTTCTTCAGCAAACTTGCGTAGTAGCTCATCGATGGAATCGGGATCATCACTATCCACTTTGTTTATCAGCTTACGATTCAGCACATATCTGCCATTTGAGTTCTTGATAAACTTCTTGATCTTTTCATAGGAATCACGAATATTGACTATGCTCTGTCGGAAAGCTCCAAAAGAGCTCTCAAAGCGTTTGACCATCTGGCGGCGTAAAATGTCATACAGGTTATCCTGGCTCAAACGGTCTATCTGCTCTTGCCGGCTCAGTTTATCCTCACTGGTCTCATCACCCTCATAACTGTAAGGCTTGTAAATGGGACCCTTGAACCTCTCCGCACTTTCGGGATTGTCCGTAAAATAAAGCTCAATAACTTGGTCATAAAAGGCTGATTGCTCTGGAGTAAGCTCATAATACCACTCTTGAGGGTTTTCGATTTTGGAGAGTTTTTTTACTTCATCCCGGTAATCGGGATCATTAATCAGATCTAGCCGATTTCTTCTAATCGTTACAGGCTCTATCACTTCTCTAATCTGCTTGGAAAGTATAGCAGCCCTTGCGGTTACCTTAGTGATATTGATCTCTTTTTCTTCAAACAATGCTTGGTACTTCTTTCTGGCTTCCTCTTTTTTAGTCAGGTCTTTGGATTGCCAGTTCTTACGAATATAAGCAAGGTCTTTGAATAAGCTATTATAGAACCTGAAGAGATCAACCAGGTTGTTGTTTAGCGTGATGTTGGATTTCTTGGGGACAATGAACAGACTCAGTAAGGAGAGGATATCTGCAGGTGTGTTATTAAACGGGGTTGCTGTGAGCAGAATCACAATCCTTCCACGACAGATGGTTTTTAGCTTTTCGTAGGTTTCTGTAGAACTATTGCGATAACGATGAGCTTCATCCACGATGATCACTTCGATGCCATCAGTATTGCCAATAAACTCAATAATTCCATCCAGATCACCACCAGAGCGCACTTCCCAATCATATAATTCAAAATCTTCTTTATACTTTTTCCAGCCTGAACTGGCAGCATCATCTCCGATCAAACCGGGAGGGCAGATGATGATACCTCTTTTTTCCAGTTTTCGGGCTATCAGGGAGGCAATAATGGACTTACCTAAACCAACCACATCTGCCAGGATAACTCCACCATTTTCTTCAATGATGGAGAGTGCCTGAGTGACGGCATCAATCTGGTATTTGTAGGACTTGTATCCCTTTTTCTCCAGCAGGAGTGAGATGTAACGATCTGATTCTTGTTTGTAGAAGCTATCTAACCAGGTTTTGACTACAAACATATAGGCATCAAAGGGATGGACGGATTTCAGCAGGGTTTTCTCTCTGATGTTGTCAATAAGTCTATTTTTCTCAATCTCTGTCTCGGTAATGAGAATAGCGGAATTCCAAAGCTCGTCAAAATACTGCTCAGCCTCTTCAAAGCCATAATCTGAGATTTCTACATTAAATTCTTCCCTGTCGTTAAGTCCTGCCTTGCTGAGGTTACTGCTACCGGTGATGAAGAGATTGATGCGTACTACTTGATGTTCTTTGAGTTTGAATAGATATAGCTTGGCATGATTGGGTCTGGATGTTTTGCGTATAATAATCCTATTGCTGATGATTTGATCCAGTATATAGCCAGCTTGCTCGTAGAATATCTCATTGTCGAAAACATCGTTATTGAGGGCTTTCAAAACCGATTCATGATAGTATTCAATGCGTTCAACTTTTTTCTTGCCTGCTCCTTCGGCATATTCGACCAAACCGTAGTTTTGTACATCCACATTAAGTCCGACCAATATCTTAAGGGTCAAGTCCGCATTTGCCTTCAAACTCTCGATCAACTCACTGATTCCAGAGAAATAAAAGAATCCTACCAGGAACTTTAACTCCTGGCTTTCCTTGATCAGTACAGAAAGCCTAGTTTTTAGAGATGTATTGCCAGTATTGGTGATAAAGTTACTCATTAGCTACTACTCCTTTTTAGAATGCCACTATTATTTTTTATAAGAATTTGCTTGGTTCTTAACCTACACATCAATGTCCTCCTTCTGTCATATTAGCCTCAAACATGTGTATAGATGCTTGGAAAAGCCCGGAAGAATGCAGATCTGAGGGAGCGCAGGTAAAAATAATTGCACATGGGCTCAATGGTGACAATGCGCACTACTAACCCCGGTTCAATTCCCTGAATCAGGTCTCCTGCTTTTATGTCTTCTAATCTCATCATCCTGATTTCCTAAAAAAAAATAGATGATCCGCCTAACACTCCCAAGGTCTATTCAGTTGTCTCTTCAAAGCGTTCAGTCGCATCATTAATTTCGGTCATTTCACACTAAAATTCAATCAATCATATCAGTTTTTTCTGTCAATGAAGAAAATCCTTTCCCGCCCTAGCATAAAGGGTCATTCATGTTTGATTCGTTTTGAGCCTAAAATAGCTCGTAATCTTGATGTTTGATACAGATCAATGATACTCCACTAATGAATACGTTTCCACGCATGCTTTTTTTAGCTTTCAGATAGCCTAACTAAATGCTTCATAAAAGACGATGTGAGTTCAAAGATAAACTCAATCTCAAGCTCCATGACCCTGTCATCATGCTTGATATAGGTGTTTTGATACTTAGTGTAGTACTCAACAAGTTTCTGAAACATGTTGGCAAACTCCTTAGACCCTCCTTTCGAAGTTACCATTGATCCAACTTCAGGGATTTGGTTCTCCAATGATTTTGAGTTTTTAAAAATCTCCTGCAGTAGCAATTCAAGAGACAACCTTAAGTCATCAAGTGAGTTCCTCAGATACACGCCATTGTTGAATTTCTCCAAGGCATTCAAGTAGTTTTGTTTTGACTTTTTAAAACCATCTAACCAGTGCTTAGTTTCTTCGATAAGTATCTCGTTGATGCACTCAGAACCCTGAAACATACTTCCATATCTTGATATTAGTTTGATCTTCAAGTCTTTGATCTTAGGGTCATCTGCCCATTTATCTAATTCACACAACTCTTTGATGATTATGTATTGCTGCTCCGGTGTGAAAGCCTGGAGATTCTTGAGGAGCGCCGTTCGCTTGTTTGGACTATCGAAAAAGGGGTATTCGCTATAAGGAATATCAATATTAAACCTATCAGCAAAATCAACGCAGTATGTTACAATCTCTGAGCCGGTCAAACCTGCATTGGTATCTCCGAGAATTTTACAAGCTTGGGACAAAAAAGCGGCTGGTATCCTCGTCTTCTCATTTTTTAAGTACATTAATAACAGATACAATAACAGAATCAATATTGTGGGAATAGTGTTCATCATCTCGCACCCTTAAACGGATAGATTTTAACAATGTTCGGTGTTGCTTGGATGTCTACAGCTCTGTATATAGGGTAAATAGGAGTACTGCCTATCATTACTGGATCTCTGTTCCAAACTTCTTTCGGGATGATATTTTTTGAATGCTCTAACAGGTTTTTTTCCCAGTCCTCATCATCTTGAAAATAGTCTCCCATTTCCTTGGCGTTTATGAATCCTAAATACATTAACACCACAGGTATTTTTAAAGATGCAAGCTTCCAGGCAAATGCAAAACGATTAGACAATTGATAGCATTTATCTATACTTAAAGAAAAGCCTTGGGGCTTATAAGCAGCATTAAGCCCTAATTTGGCTTCGTTTATAGCTTTCTCTATGCTTGTTTGGTTCGCCCGACTACCGTCACTTGCGCCAGTTTTGAGTATTTTCCCTGCTTTATCTAGCTCGCTTTTGTGAGCCTTAGCTTCAACAAGGATAAGAGCTTTTGAGCTATCGAATAGCGTGCAAGAGCTTACGATGTCCCAGTTTGGTGTGTTCCCGCCTCTTTTGGGGGTCAACCACCATTCGTCTTTAACCTTTACTTTAATGTTTTTGAAACCAGGATCGGGGAATTGTTTATCGAAAAATGCTTTCGCATGTTGGCTTGTGAGGATCAATTCTTTTGGATGAGAAAAACCTTTGGGGAAGTATTCATCATCCTCAGTTACCTTTACATTCAAAGGTTTACAAATTTCCTCCAGAAGTCTGCGTGCTTTAACAGCTTCCAATTCAGTAGCAAGTAAGCATTTATACCTGCTACCCTTCATACTCTTAGAATTCTCTGACATTTTAATCTCCTTGATATTTATGATGTTATGGCTGCAATTCTATAGTAATAATTCCAGTATCTTCCATACGCCCGATATCGTATTGGCACCTTTTATTCCCATCTTTGTCCCGGACAACAGGCACCGCTATACCTTTAGGGATGAGTGCATAATTGTGTCTTACGGTTCTTTCTTCTTTGAAGGTATTGATCAATGTATCTCCTATCTCTGCAGCTAATGAACAAACATAATCCTCACTGGAAAGGCAGGAGAAATCAGTACTGAGCAAAATGGCTTCCCGAATTGTCTGTGCCTCAGATGGGATCAAACCGCAAAGTTCATTGATCTTCACATCAGGCACCTTCATCGACTGCAAAACAGCCGCATAGATACTTCGGGGTGTCCAGGATTCATACTCTGTGAAGTGAATGAGCTCGAAATCCGGAAGCTGCATGCGGAGATGCTCCAATACTTCGGAAGATTTATGTTCCATCAGGGAAACCCTTATATGCTTGCTGTTGGGATTGAATTTGATCCTCAGGGAGTGTGCGAAACCATATAATATTTCCACAACCCTGGAAACATTTAGATCGCTTTCGGAAACAGGTATATAGCCATCTGACACATTGATCTTATCGGCTAGGGCAAGGGTGTTTTTAATAATCTGTGGAGGGAAGCCATACAGAGCTTTCATCTCTTTAGGCGTTTTGAAATAATATTCATTGCAGGCAAAACGCTTTGCATCCGGATGACTGAAGTCAATACCCTTTCTGATGCAGTTCAGAGCATCGATAGCGATGGAATCTTTACGCTCCATATAGTGGCAGTCATTGGTGAGCACCACGGGTATCTTGGTATCATAAGCCAAGTTCAAGAGCTTGTTCATTGCTACCGCTTCTTAGGGTAGGCTATGATTTTGCACTTCGTAGTAGTAATCCTCGCCAAAGACCTCATAATACCAATCCGAAACCTGCCTTGCCTGATCATCTTTTCCTTCCAGAAGCAAGGTGCATAGCTCTCCCACCACGCTGAAGGAGAGGCAAATCAGATCTTGCGCCTGCTCTGCCAATTTGCTTTTGGTGATCTTTGGAGCCTGAGCATCCTTCTCAAAAGCCAGGTTATTAATCGACAGAGATTTTCGTAACCAAAGCCATTCTTGGCCAGCAGGATCACGGGAAAGGCCCGGCTATCACCAGGATCGTTTAAAACAGCAATCTCCAGTCCAATGATCGGTTTTATCCCGGCTTTGACGCACTGATGCCAAAGACGGGAAGCACCTGCTACGCTGTTCCGGTCAGTAATTGCCACTGCCGGCATTTTCAGTTCCATTGCTCTTTGCACCAGATCATCAATGATGCAGGCACCATCCAGCAAACTATACTCACTGTGTATATGTAAATGAACAAAACTCATTAACTTATCCTCTGAAAGCACGATCTACCAAATCAAACAACAGAGTAGTTGAGCGATAACTCACCAGATTCAATCTGTATGTTAACACTCCTGATAATTGGGCAAAAAAAACTCGATTCAACTGTGATATTGTCATCCTTCAATTTCTCGCCAGAAATTATCTCGCCCCAATCTTCAAAGTTAACTTTTTTAGAGTAATTGGTAACAAGATCCTCCCATTGTTCATCGGTATATAAGAGAGAGTCGTTCTTTGAGATACTCATTTCTTTGGTTTCAAGGCATCCAAGGTATATCAACACCACTGGTATGCCTAAAGATGCCAATTTAAGACTCCACGCTATACGATTAGATAGTTGGTAATAGTTGTCAGTAGACAAATTATACCCATACTGGCTATTAACAACAGATAGCGCTTCGTCTATCTTACAACGGTTTGGAGAACCTTTTTTTGATCCAGATTCATCCTTAGTTATGAATAGCTCGTTTTGATGTGCCTTGGCTTCAATTAGAATAAAACCAGGAGTGTCATTAATTACTGCAGTGCACACGAAATCCCATACGGGTGTTCTCGTACTTCTATTTAACCACCACTTGTTAAGCACATTACAATAATTGCTTGAGCCGTTCACATTGATATTTGCTTTGTCGAGTTCAATTTCCTTCGGATTGATTAGTCCTTTGGGGAAGTATTCGAAGCCATTCGAGAATTCCACCTTTAGTCCTGAAACTGATTTTTGATTAATGATACTGATAAGTGTGCTTTGTAACACAGATTTTTCCATATTTGTCAGTAAAAGGCATCTCAATTGGCTCCCTTTCCACCCAATTTTGTCTACATCCAGAGTGGTTTTTACTTTTATTGATCCCATGATTCCTCCTTTTAGAATCTTATACTTTTATTTTAAATTATTTCATCTTGGAAATATTGTCAAGTTTTTATTCATAGTACCTCCTAAAACCCTATACTTTTATTTACTCTATTTCCCCAAGGCTCTTCCAGGTCAGCGTATTTAAGCAGGTCCTGAAGACAAAGCCGTTTGGATTTACCCTTACGATTGATGGCTTCAATGCAGGCATTTTGCACCACTAAGGCGATCTGGGCACCGCTGAACTGGTATCTTTGTGCCAGTAATTCCACATCGATGGTCTCTGAACCCGGAATCTCATTCCTAAGGTACATCCTCCACAGTTTCCGTCTGCTTTCCAGGTCCGGCAGTTTGAATCTGAATTTGAGATCGAAGCGGCGAAAGAAGGCTTCATCCAGGTTGTTCTCAAGATTGGTGGTGAGGATCAGGATGCCGGGGAAGGTCTCCAGCTCCTCCAGAATAATGCTCTGGATGGAGTTCTCAATAGTGCTGCAGGTAGATGTGCTGGCTATTCTTTCGTGGATCAGTTGATCCGCTTCATTCAACAGGAACACAGGAGGATTTGTAGTCTCGGAAGCCATCTCCCTCATCTCGCAGAAAGCTTTCTTGATCAGTTTTTCAGTCTCTCCATAGTATTTGTTTCTTAGTTCGGGCACATTGAGAGTGACCAAATCTCTGTGCAGCTCATTGGCTATAGCGCCAGCGGTAAAGGTCTTGCCGGTTCCGGGCGCACCGTAAAGCAGCAGTACCACACCTTGTTTTTTACTTTCTGCCTTGAATCCCCATTTTTCCAAGTCTCTGCGTTTATCAGACCTGCATTTTGTGATTATCTGGGAAATCAGTTGCTTATCCGATGTGGGAATTATCACATCACCCAGAGTCTGCTTGGGCTGGCACCTTTGAAAGTATGAACGCAGTTTCGTTGTTTCTTCATCAGAAGTCATTGGTTTGTATCCGAGAGATTTCAGGATCTCATACGGAATACCCAAAGTGTTTACCTGGTCTCGGTGATAGTGTTGTTCTCTGCTGATAATCCCAGAAGCTATCAAGACGGAATCATCGCTAAGGAGCTGTTGCTGCAGCCACCTTAATCTGGGATCTGGGGATAAAGATAGAACCAAATCAGCTTCCGTGATTCTGTCAGCGCAACATAGTTGGTGATACATAACCATAAGTACAATGTACAGCTGGTCTTCGTTTAGGTCATACTCGCGCACGAGGGCTTTTATTCCCAGTTTGTCAGGAGCAGCCAATATTCTATCTTTAAGCAGGTTCAAACAAGCTGATAGAATTGGATACTCCAGCACCGGAGACCTGCGGCCCCATTCGCCAAAGCTATTGTAGCATAGATCAAAAACCAGTCTCAGGTCATTAATGAAATCCTTATCGTCCTGCCAGCTTTCTTTTATAACCAGTTTAAGGTCTTCTCTTATATCCCGTCCCAATATCCTGAGGACAAGGTCTTTGCTGAGAGTGTATTCGGCAGATTTCAGGATCATAGGATTGAGATAGTAGTTCCCGATGATCTTTTCGTCAAAGCAGATGATATTGCGTTCCAGGAGCCCGGTAATGTATTTCAGGCATTCAGTCACCTGATAACGCTTTATCTTGGCACTGGCGCAGATACTTGCCCAGCTACTGTCCCTACCAGGCAGTTCGAGATGAGACTGCCAAAGATCGGCTATCACCATAACATCCTGCTGGGATAGATTATAGCTTTCAAACAGCGGATGCTTGACCAATTGGCGAACATACTTGTTAATCAGCTTAGCATTGGAGGCATCAATAGCGGTAGGGACGGTATTTTGAGCAGGTCCCGGCTCATCCTCCAGATCAAAGCCTGCTTCAGAGGTTTCAGTTCAATCAGCTTATGCAGAATTTCTACTGGTTCTATACCCTCAATCTTCATCCTGTCTTCTCCCTACAGTGAGTCCCAGTTAGTTAACTCGTTTATGCGGTAAGTTTTCTGATATTCTGTCCTTCCCTCAATGATCAGATCTGTTATAGCCTTGAAATGCCGCTTCACATCATCATTCTTGATTTGATCAAGGAGGGCATCCCGATCAGATATGGTCATCTTTGTATATCGGGTAGCCGATTTAAAGTAATTTGTTCTTCTGTTGCTGGACTCTGCACCGGGTCTGTTGGTATCGATCTGCATCCTCCCACGAGACACAATGTATCCAAAGCTCTCCATCACGATCTTAATCATATAACCAATCATCTGTTTACGGCGTTTTTTAACATCATTACTTTCGTGTGGATAAATATCTTGAAACTGAGGACCCAAGATTTCGGCTGCAGTCCGATTGATATTAGTCATTGAGATCATTTTAATGATGCTCTCTCTGGCAGTAATAACCTGCCATACTTCCTGGGCATCAGGATAATCGGCATCCCCTAACAGCATAGTCGTCAGACGCGGACTAAACAAATGCAAAGGGTAGGGATATTCCGCGCTGATCACGAAGGGATAGCGTTTTCCTAAATACAGCTGCTCCGCTCTTTGTTTTACCATAGTTAAATCACCTGTTGCATACGCTTCCGCGGCTCTTCCGATCACACTCAACTTATCAATCTTAAGATCATTAATCATATTTATACCTCCTAAATGACATGTTAGAATATCACGCTTTTTTTGTCAATGGATATTTTCTTTTCTGTCTATTGTATTATCATTAGATAAGCATTTTACGCCATAAGACCATTTCTTTTTTGATGTCAGTATATGCATTTATATTTATGTTACATTGCACAATATCCAGCCTTGTTGGGTTAGACCATTCGCGACATAACTTGTTATTATCCATTTATCGAAGCGATGCGATGAAGATAAAAAATGAAATTTGAAGTTCAAAATTCAGGAAGAATCAGAAATTCAAGCCCTGCTATCTACCTCTCCTTCTTTCAATAAAAGAAAGGACGAATATTATAGCTTTCTCACTTTCCATCATAGTTCTATCCTGATCACTCAAAGACTTTTTAACAAAATATCCACTGTATATAATGTTTAAACTTGACTTCACCTATTATTTTCAAAATAATGAATTAAAATCAATATAAAAAGGTATGGAATATGACCGATAAAAAAAGTGAGAAAAACTCTCCCTCCAATTTTATCCGTACTATAATAGAAAACGATCTTGCTTCCGGAAAATGCAAAAAGGTAGTTACTCGTTTTCCTCCTGAGCCCAATGGCTATCTTCATATAGGACATGCCAAGTCCATATGTCTTAATTTTGGTCTGGCAAGAGAATATGGAGGAGTTTGTCATCTTCGTTTTGATGACACTAATCCCACTAAAGAGGATATAGAATATGTGGAATCCATAAAGGAAGATGTACACTGGTTAGGCTTTGACTGGCAGGATAAATTATTTTATGCTTCAGACTATTTTGATCAGCTTTATGAATATGCTGAGATGCTTATAAAAGATGGCAAAGCTTATGTGTGTGATTTATCGCAAGAAGAGATAAGAGCCACTCGTGGAACACTGACTGTTCCCGGAAGGGAAAGTCCCTATCGCAATCGGAGTGTGGAGGAAAACTTAGACCTTTTCCGCAGAATGAAAGCAGGAGAATTTGAAGAAGGTTCACGCTGTTTGAGAGCAAAGATAGATATGGCATCTCCCAATCTTAATATGCGAGATCCGGTAATTTATCGGATTAGAAAAGCTGAGCATCATCGCACTGGCAATAAATGGGTCATTTATCCTATGTATGATTACACTCATTGTATCTCTGATGCTATTGAAGGAATTACACATTCTCTTTGCACCTTGGAATTTGAAGATCACAGACCTCTTTATGACTGGTTTCTGGACCAACTTCCGGTTCCCTGTCATCCCCAACAAATTGAATTTGCTCGTTTAAATCTTTCCTATACGGTTATGAGTAAACGAAAATTACTGGAATTGGTTCAATCTGGAACAGTTAAAGGATGGGATGACCCCAGAATGCCTACCTTAACAGGAATGCGTAGAAGAGGATTCACTCCTGAAGCAATTAGAGATTTTGTAGATAGAATAGGAGTAGCAAAAGCTGATTCTCTTGTAGACTTTGAACTTCTCCAGTTTTGTGTTAGAGAAGACTTGAATAAAAGAGCTAACAGGGTAATGGCTGTTCTTCATCCTTTGAAAGTTACAATTGAAAACTACCCTGAAGATCAAATAGAAGAATTTGAAGCTATCAATAATCCAGAAGATGTATCCGCAGGCATTAGGATGGTACCTTTCTGCAAATATCTTTATATTGAACAGGAAGATTTTAGTGAGAATCCTCCTAAAGGTTGGCATAGACTTTCACCAGGTGCTGAAGTCCGTCTAAAACATGCTTACTATATCACCTGCAAAGAAGTGATAAAAGATCCGGATGGAAATGTTACTGAACTGATTTGTACCTATGATCCCAGTTCCAAAGGTGGATGGACACCTGATGCACGAAAAGTTAAAGGAACCATTCACTGGGTTAGTGCCAAACATTATATTGATGCAGAAGTCAGACTTTATGACAATCTCTTTACTATCCCTGATATCAATGACATAGAAGAAGGTAAAGATTATAGAGATTATCTAAATCCCAATTCCTTAAAAGTCATAAAAAATTGTAAACTTGAGCCGTCCTTAAAAGACGCTAAAATTGGAGATAAATTCCAGTTCCTGCGTCAGGGTTATTTTTCCGTAGACTATGATTCCACTAAAGATAATCTGGTATTTAATCTCATTGTCCCTCTAAAGGATAGCTGGGCCAAACAACTTAAGAAGATGGAAAATGGCTGAATCCTATAATTTTAATGGACAATTAAATAATCTTTTCTAAAAAAGGAATATAGGAGGTATTTATGACTTACAAACTAATGCTTATCAAGATTGACCATCGCAGCACTGAAGCAGTAAAAGTTCAGAGTGTCCTTACTAAATATGGATGCAATATTAAAGTTCGTTTAGGATTGCATGAGGTTTCTAATGACTTTTGCTCCAATGATGGCTTAATAGTTCTGGAAGTTGAAGGAGAACCTCAAGTCCTCAACGATATGCTTCAGGAATTAAATTCTATAGAGTATGTTAAGGCTCAGTTATTGGAAGTTTAATTAATCAAGATGAAATAAACTCTCTCTCGTAAAAGGCAATAACGAGAGAGAGTTTATTTTTTTATATAATTTTTAATTTCCTATTGTCGCCACCATTACAGCTTTAATAGTATGCATTCTATTTTCCGCCTCATCAAAAACGACAGATTGAGGTGATTCAAAGACCTCATCGGTCACTTCCATTGCAGATAGATTGAACTTTTCTCCAATCTGTTTTCCTATCTGAGTTTTCAAATTATGGAAAGAAGGAAGACAATGCATAAAGATAGTGCTGTCTTTCCCGGTTTTTTTCATCAATTCAGAATTCACTTGATAAGGTCTTAAAAGCTGGATGCGAGATTCCCAAACATTATCTGGTTCTCCCATAGATACCCAGACATCTGTATAGATTACATCAGCATCTTTTACACCTTCCTCAATATCATCAGTTAAAGTAATTTTAGTTCCCTCAGTATCAGCCATTTTCTTGCATTTATCTAATAAAGCGATATCGGGAAAAAGAGATTTAGGGCTAACAATGCGGAAATCCATACCCATCTTAGAACAGCCAATCATTAAGGCATTTGCCATATTGTTCCTTCCATCCCCTACATAAACAAAGACCATATCAGTGAAAGGTTTCTTAAGATGCTCCTGAGCTGTAAGTAAATCTGCCAGAACTTGAGTGGGATGATCTTGATCGGTTAAACCATTCCAGACTGGAACACCTGCATATTTTGCCAATTCTTCAACTATTTCCTGACCAAAACCTCTATATTCTATACCATCATACATCCTGCCAAGAACTCGGGCAGTATCAGCAATGGATTCTTTCTTCCCCATCTGACTTCCTGTTGGACCTAAATAGGTTACATTGGCTCCCTGATCATAAGCTGCTACTTCAAAGGCACAACGAGTGCGAGTGCTGTCTTTCTCAAAAATAAGGGCAATATTTTTCCCCTTAAGACGAGGTTGTTCAGTACCAGTATACTTAGCTTTTTTTAGCTGAAGTGAAAGGTCTAATAAAAACTCAATTTCCTGCGGAGTAAAGTCCATCAGGGAAAGAAAGTGGCGATTCTTTAAATTTACCGGCATAATAATCTCCTTTTTTAATAGCATTATATAGTCATCTTTTAAAATCAACTTTTAAAGGCAAGAAGTTTTCCTTGTCTATTTCTTAACTCACAGAAATAAGGACTACATTAAATATTTTGAAGAGAAAAATGAAGGAAACTGAAACATTATAGGTATGTAAAAAATGGAGCATTTTTCTCTCTCTATTATGAAAAATATCTTAGAACTAAGGAAAAATAGAATTATGAAACGCATCATCTGGTTGCTCTTTTTGGTGCCCCTTACCTTACTGGCTGAGCAATATACCCTGGACGAGCTGATAGATTACGGCTTAAAAAATAGTCTCACAATGCAAAGCTCAGGTTTAACTTATGAATCCATTCGTTCAAATTTAACCTCTGCAAAACTCAATCTTTTGCCTGAAGTCAGTCTGGATTTAGGTGTCCGTAATGATTTTTACCATCCTGAAACGCCAAAAGCCTCTGATATAAGTAGCAGCGCTGGCTTCAGCATCAGTAAAAGCCTTAGCTTGAATGACACCTACTGGTATAACTATAAATATGCCCAGCTGGATGAGAAAAAGGGCGCTCTGGACTTACAGAGTAAAATCAGTTCCTACGCTTATAATGTATTTACCGCCTACCTGGATGTGTTAAGTGCACAAAAACAACTGATCTCGCTGAACAAAAACTTAGAGATTCAGACCAGAGTCTGGGAACAGACTAAAGTGCTAAATCAACTGGGAAAAAATACCAGTTTTGATGTAAAGGAAAGTGAGATTGCAGTAATGAATTCTCGTATCTCTATATTGCAATTGGAAAATACCATCGCAACAATGAGAAGAGAACTATTCGGCTTAGTAAATATGGAAGATGAAGGATATGATTTAGCTGATTTAGAACCGGATAAAGAATTAGCTATACCTGCTTTTTCTCCTGAAACAAGCTATGCTATCAAAAAGCTTCAAAATGAGTTAAGTCGCACTCAATTAAGCTTAAAACAGAATAAAACTGATTTCTTGCCCCAACTGAAACTCACCTATAGTTTTGCTCGAAATGCTGGAGGCGAAGATTTTTCTTTTGAATCCTACAACACTGAACACACACTTTCTTTAGGGGTAAGCTATTCCATCTGGAATCAATTTAAACAGAAACAGACGGTAAAACGCTCCAATCTAAGTGTTAGAATAGCAGAATTGAATCTCCAGGATCAGCTTGATGTGATGAAACGACAGTATGAGATATTGACTCGTGAACTGGAATATCTGAAGCGTCTGGATGAGCTGTATCAGGAACAACTGGAGCAAGCCAATAATCAAATCCAGATTGCTGAAGAACGCTATCGTCTGGGCTTAATTGATTTACTGACACTGGATAAGACTCGTGTGGATTTCATCAATTCAGAAATTTCTTATTATTCTAATCGCTATCAAATTTTAGCTAAGCAAGAAGCTATAAATAATCTACTTTCATTAAAAATTATGGGAAAATGGTAAAGAAGGACTTATGAAAAAGAAATATCTCACTTACATCATTATTGTCGCTGTAATCATCATAGCAATCGTAGTTTTCACACAAATCAGGAAAAAGGGAAATATGCCAGAATGGAGAACTGAAACTCCCTCAACAGGCACCATCCGTGAAGTGGTGACAGCAACTGGTTCCTTAAATCCAACTATGCTGGTAGAAGTAGGAACAGAAGTGTCTGGGAAAATAGAAAAATTATATAAGGATTTCAATGACACCGTTAAAAAAGGTGATCTACTGGCAAAACTGGATACGGATATTTTAACTGCCAATCTTGAGTCCGCCAGGGCAGATGTGAATAAAGCTACCATCGTTCGTGATGAGGCTAAGATGGAATATGAAAACAGTAAAACCCTTTATGAAAAAGGTATGGGGTCTCAATATGAAATGGAAAAGAATCTTTATACCTATCAACAGGCAGAACAGAATCTGGCAAATGCTATCCTGAAACTTAAAACTGCACAAAAAAATCTCCAGAATGCCTCCATTACTTCCCCCATAAATGGAGTGGTAGTCTCCAGAGAAGTTTCAGAAGGACAGACAGTGGCGGCTGCAATGAGTTCTCCCACGCTATTCAAAATTGCAAATAATCTTGATCTGATGCAGATTACGGCCGTGGTAGATGAGGCAGATATTGGGAAAGTTAAGGTGGGAATGCCAGTAGAATTCACTGTTGATGCTTATCCTGAAGATCAATTCTATGGTACTGTCAATCAAATCCGATTAAACTCCATTATTGAACAAAATGTGGTCAGTTATAATGTTATAATTGATACCGATAATCCTGAACACAAGTTACTTCCAGGTATGACAACCAATGTTACTATCATTGTCCAATCCAAAGAAGATGTTATGCGTATACCTGTTACAGCCACCCGATTTCTTCCCAGTAAAGAAGTGTGGGAACTATTTGGTTTAAAGTGGGAGGATAATCTCATAACTAAGGCTCGTAGAGCAGCAATGCAAGCAGCTTCTTCACAGAATTCTGCTAAAACAAGCACGATGAATGTAGGAAATAAGAATTTCTCTAATGGAAGACCTAAATTTTCGACCATCTGGGTCCTCAAGGATAATGTTCCAGAACTTATGGTAGTTCAAACTGGGATTTCAGATGGAGCCTATATAGAAGTATTAAGTGACCTTGACCAGAAGGCTAAAATAATTACTGGAGTCAATTATAAAAATGCCTCTCAAATAACT
>Ga0208461_1001192_pt1 | contig 24132 bp, 13 predicted proteins | sample AD_JPNTR4_MetaG_FD_184448 | JGI IMG/M metagenome (GOLD analysis project Ga0208461, IMG submission 184448) | Active sludge microbial communities of municipal wastewater-treating anaerobic digesters from Japan - AD_JPNTR4_MetaG (SPAdes) (version 2) | ecosystem: Engineered > Bioreactor > Anaerobic...
GATGGACATAAGAAAACAGCACCTGAAATCTTTTTTATCAAATACTGGAGCACTCGCGGTATGTGGTTACAGAAATGACGTCGATTGGATGCGTTCCACAGCTTTTGAACTTCTTCTGCTATCAGAGCTGCAGCATAATATCTTTGACGGGCGAGGAATAAAATCAATTGCTGAGAGAAGTAATCGTCTTGCCAAATCTTTCAGGCTTCCTGATTCCGATAAAAATATCGATTTCAAGATGGTGTCTATCGCGGACTCATGTTAGCGCCCATGCTGCTGTCGAATCAGGCCGGCGGCAAAAAGATTTGGGAGAAAGCAGAAGGCTATGCTCCGAAGTTCAGGGGTCCTGACTAAAAGTACAAAAAATCGTCGACACTACCCTACTCTTGTCCGTCGCCCGATTTTTTACACATCCTGGCCGCGCGCCTGATACAAGATATCTATTCCACGATCGCCTTGAGGAGTACTTCGCGAGCATCAGAGTAAAATTGGATATCTATCTTCGTGGCCATGTCATCCGAGAGATCGAAGAGCTGTTTTCTGCATGTTACCGGCATCAACAAAGCGGTAGCTCCCTTTTCGACTGCGATCTCAACGATTGTAACCGCGTTGTATATCGGTTCAATTGATCCACCGAGATTGATTTCACCGACGATAATCAGACCGCCTCGAACGCTCTTTTTCAGAAGGGCCGTGCATAGTGAGATCAGCGTGGCCACACCAAGCTTTGAGCCGGATTTCGAGGAATCAAAAGCACGGAGCTGGACGGTGAATTCATGGTGCCGCGGGTCCTTATCGCCGACAAGTTGTGGTGAACGTGCGTAGAGATTCTGCTCCGCATAACTCACACTCTCTTTGAAAGCAGGCGGGACAGGCTTGTTCAGGATCTTGACCCCGGAACCAGGCCCTTCGCTTATCTCTATACGATAAAGGCCTGGGTTCTCATCCAATCCGCCGGGGCTGATTGACCAAACCTGGCCGGGTTCAAGCGGATCAGCGCCTATATTATTTTCACTGTATACCTCAGGGGTTGCGACAAATTTCTCAACCCCATCCTCTCCCATGATATAGCTGAAATGCGTGTTGCGGAACTCTGCCGCGCCAATCCTCTTCTGCTGCTCCTTAACCCTCCTGCGAACCTCCAGTGCGATCCGGACCGCCCATTCCAGATCCTCATCAGAAATGTTTTCACCCCCTCCTGGATACAGAAGTTTGAGCAATCCGCTTATGGTCTTATGAACAGCATTGGTATCACGGCCGCTGAGCGCTCCACCGAAATACACACGGTTCTGAAGGGCGGACACCCGGCTCTGGCTACGCAACTGGCTCCAGCATTCCGAGAGAAAATCGCTGACCAGGCCGAAGTGGTCTGTCAGCAGATCCTTGCTGATCTTTGGAACATCCCACCCCGGAAGATAGGCGTGTATGCGGTCCATAAAGGCGGTGTCGTCTCTCATCTCAGGCGGCATGGGGCCGAAGAGATGCCCGATCCGTTGCTGGTACTCCACGTCAACCTCAAAGTTGCCCACCAGGACCAGGCTCCCGTCCGCCCGTATGCTCTCTTTCCCTCTGCTGAATTCGCCGGATTCCATGTACCCCTTCATGATATTGACACCGTCTTTCTGATCAAAGGTGATGCCTGATATCTCATCGAAACACACGACATCATACTGGCAGACCAGCCCGCGCCGGCCGGTTGCGTTATTGACAAACATCCGTGCAACCGTTGCCTTTCCACCTGAAATCAAATGAGAATACGGAGAGATCTGCTGAAAGAGATGGCTCTTTCCTGTGCCGCGAGGTCCGAGCTCAACAATATTATAGTTGCGTTCGACAAAGGGGACCATGCGGAGCATGAAGGCGTCTTTCATTCGTTCGGAGAATCCGGCAGGCTCTATTCCAATGCTCCGAAGCAAGAGCGTTTTCCACTCCTGAGTTGAAAAGTGTTTTCTGGCATCGGCCAGGATATCAAGAACATCCCGTTTCGAGAGCTGGATCTCTCGCAGGCTTTCCACACCGAATGGGCGTCCGCTCTTTTCCTGTGCAATGGCCGCATCATATGTCAGGGTTATCTCGGCATAAAACCCGCCTGTCAGCATGCGCTCGTGTTCATTCACAAACTCAGGACTGATGCGTACGTCATTGAGCTGCAGGCTTGGCAGTGTAGCTAAATAAGAATCAGTCTTTACGTCCAGCCGGGCTGTGATCAAGTCGATTATTTTAACCTCGCCTTGTTCTCTGGCCCTTGCCTTGAACAACTCCTCCTCGCCCGCTCTTACGGTTCGTGATTTCAACTGACGCTGGACTATTTCCAGGCCTTCTTCAATTTCTTCCGGATCGATGCTCGCACAATAACGTCCGAGTAAAAACTCTACAACATAAGTCGGGACCGGAAATTGACGGCTAAATGCCCGCACGAGATCTTTGCGGACCAGATATCCATCAAGGGCAGAAGCCGCCAATTTGTCTATATGATCAAGTTCGATCATGTGCTCCCTCCACCAATCTCGGTTTCGACCTGAGCCACAAGGTTTCCCTTATCATCGATCAGCACAAGAGCGGCCAGGGTTCCTTCAAGTTCTTCATTTTCAACAACCACCGAGGCTGTTCCATTCTCCCTCAATGCCTTGCTGCTTACAATAACACTACTCGAGGCATTTCCTGGTTGTGTACGGATATCGAGTGATAATCCCGAAAATTCCCCATCCACTGCCACGGTACATCGAAGCCCCTTCCATGCTATGTCGGTAATCTCGACTGAGGGAACAGCATGTTTGCCTGTACCGCTCGATACAGTCAGTTCCAGGGTTAAACACTCCTGCAGGCTTAGCCCTCCATGGGAGTATTCTTCTCCGCTCCTATAACAGCTGATGCCGGTTGCCAGGGCAAAATATTGGGAGGGATTCCAGTACCAGGGAAACAGGGTTTCTTCTGTTACAGCACCTGGTTTTATTGCAGCACAACGCCCCCATTTACTCTCTACCAATGAGGCCGGCAGATCTGTTTTTGGAAGCCCGCCCGGCATCAACAGCCAGCCGTGATCCGTTACGACACGGATAGTCTTCCACCCTGCATCTAAGAGCTGTTCGATCCTGTCGCATATCTCGCCAAGCAGTACATCCACATGCCTGGCCAGCTTCCAGCCGCGGTCATGGCCTTCATGATCGATGTCCCCGAACTCGCACCATGCGCTTGCAGTTGAATCTCCTGATTCGGACTTATCGAGAATTTCCCACCCGGCTGCAGAAAGCAATTTCTTCAGGGCATTGCCCCCTTTCAGAGACTGGCCGGTCTCGGCCACACCAGGCTCGAAGGCGGCAGTGGCTTCCTCGCCGTGAATCTTGTCGTGCACAGGTGTAACGGCAGGTTTCCCTGTAGCGGTAACCGTGGGTAGGGCTGCCCAGCATATATTTTCTTCTACCACGCAACCTTTGAGCTCAAGAATCTCTGCAAGACGGCGTGCGATGTCGAAACGAAGGCCATCTACAAAGAGAATGCACTCTCCATGAACCTTATGTGTTGCCTTGTGAGTCGAAGCCGTTTCACCGGGGTATCCGGCCTTCTCTACAAGGCTCTGCAGATACCGGGCAGACTCTTCGATCCAGGGGAGATACATTGTCTGAATCGCCCCGGCTACGGCCTCCCAATCGGCATGCTTATCTACGCAGGAGAGAGCCCGGATCACCGCGTCATCAGCCCTCCAGCCCCATGTGCGGTAACCTGTGGTGATGTCATCTATGGTGCCTGCATTCAGAGCCTCACCCGTTATTTCAGCAAGGACCATAAGATGCTCCATGGCACAGGCCAGCGGCGTCTCCCCAAGCTCCGCCCAGACCAGAGACCTTCTGTCCCGGTGTATCTTATTTACGTCGATAATACGTTTGCGGCAGATATGTGGAGCTAGCTTGCCCAATCCTTGAAGGTCTTGACGAAGGGCCCCTTCCTGTTCTTCATTCCATTGAGGCCAGCCTCCATGAGTCGTTACATCGGATACCAGAGTGACTTCCGGCATCTTGCACTTTCGGATGTGCAGGGGGATATTGGGATATCGCTTAGGCGCCTCGCAAAACCGCTCCCACACCGGTTGCCATGGACCTTTTCGTTCAGCCAATCTCGAGGAACCGACAAGCACGCCATCGTTTTCAGGGTCAAAGGCAAGCTGAGACTTGCACACCTCCACGAAGGCCTTCCATTCGTTTTCACCCCTGCTCTCCCGGAATGTGTCACCCTGATCGAGCCACACAAGAAGATCGCGCACCGGGTCTCCCCCGGTGAGCAAGGTGTTGAAGAAATCCTTATCCAGGTGCTTCCCCTTCAGGAGATCGATATCTTCATCCATCAGAAGGTAAAGGGCCAGCTGCATGGCGTTTCTGGTTGCACTGTCCTGGGCAACATCAAGCCCAAGCCCACCCTGGTCGGATTTCAAAAAGGCGAAGATGGTCCAATCCTTGGCATTGATCTGAGACCATAGTGTGCCGCGATATTGCAGTTCCGCCAGCGGCTTCAGGTATTCCGGACAGCTTTCTATTGCCCGCAAGTCCTGCCTGCTGACCCCCGGGAGGTAAAAGATGGGGATATTTTCTGGGACACTATATTTAGGTGGAACATCCCCTACCTTGCTTTCGGACTGGTCCTCGGGCTCTGGCGAAACGGTTCCCGCCAACACGCACCGAAGCCAGATAGCGGGGCCTGTACGGTTCTCTGGCGAATAATCGCCCAATACATATAATTGAGGCAACTCCTTTTGCAGCCTGGAAATCACGGCCTCCCACTGCCTGTCCTTGTCCGGCCACAGGATGCATGCAGGGGCTGCCTGTACCTCCGGGTTATACGCCGCGGCATTACACACGTTACTTTTTAATTTCTCAACAATGAGCACAGCCCATGTTCTCCTCTTATAATTCCTGTTAAGAAATCATAGGTGATAAATCCTTTTCAGGTTGCTGATCACCTCTTCCAATGCGACATTGCGCATCCCCAGGCTCTTTAAATCAGGCGGTTCCTCGTGCACCCTGTCCAGAAACCTCCGCATGTCATCTGTGATTGATGGGGGCAGTGACATGTCTGTGTCAGCAGACAATATCTGATACAGCCTGAAAACGTCATTCTTATGCTTTTTTATATCTCTGCTACCAATAGTCTCGCCGGCATCTTTGCGCCTGCTCAAATCCACATAAGCACGTGCTTTCAATGGGATCAGGTATTCTTCTGAGATGAACGAGGCACCTTCGGATATCCTCTTCCCATCATTGATGAACTCATAGTAAGCATTATCCAATAGAATTGCCGACAAGCTGGAGACGTCTTCCTCTAGCGGAATCGGTGTTACACGGCTTTCATCCGGCAATGTGAACACATCCGGTTTGCGGGAAAAAAGCTCTATCATAAAAGGGAATGCAGTGTCCTCGGGTTCATAAAAACGATAGAACAGCTTCTTGCCGGTGCTTTTCTGAATGTTTTTGTATTTCCCTTCTTGAATGAAACGCCAGAAGGTATTTGCAAATGCTTCATCCAAGACTTCCAGGATCAGGACAATATCAAGATCCTTTGTGGCCCGGAAATCACGGTCCATGCCTCTCATCACCAGGTCACAGGCTGTCCCGCCAATAAGGATGTACTTATCCGCATGATCCTTGAAATAATCCCGGAAAAGCTCAAACCCCCTTACCATGGAACATCCTCCATCATGGTTTCCAGTGCGGATTCAACTCGTTCGTCTTCAACCGTTCTCAAGCTCAGATACAACGAGAATCGATCGACGATTCCATCCTTGGAAAATAAAAGGGGAGAGTAGCTCCAGAGCTCCAGCTTACAGGCTGCTTCATCCTTATGCGCAGCTATGTCGCCGGAATGTTTGCGCTGTATTGTTTTCCAATCCTTTTCCGCAACAGCATACTCGGGCATCTTTGGATGAGCGAGCATCGAATATTCGGCCAAAGCTGACAGGCCTGCTCGGCAGAGGGGTAAGTCATCAATCTTATTTAGCCACACATGCTTTTTTACCGGCGATTTCATGTGCGGCAGCGCTTTTTCCCATAGATCTCTGCGGCTCTTATCAAAATGAACCAACCTCTCTCTTCCTGCGATTGTTACGCTGGCCAGTTCTGCGGATTCGATCTCCGTGATGGAGCGTGTCATCGCCATCCGAGAATACCCAAGCTTATCAGCCAGTTGAGTCGGATTTACCGGCCCGATCAACGGGCTGGTAAGCGCAAAAAGGATAACGGCCTGAGTAGATGGCCCGAACACAACAGGTTTCGATATTCTCTTGCTGAAATGTTCTCTCAGGTCTACCCCCAGATCCGGCAGATACATCTGATTGCCTGGTATAACAAATGGAACCTTATACTCGATCAGCCGCTTTCTGTTGAACGATGAAATGCTTGCATCAACGAAAATGGATCTCATTCCAAGCTTGCTGTTCACCATATCGACGTGCTTCTTAACTGTAGCAGGGGTAAGCTCCTCACCATGTTTCGCGACGAGAACAATAAAGTCATTTCCCAATAGGCTTACCTGGTGAATATCGTATGCATTCAGAAGGAAGAAAGGCAGCGACCCTGTTTTTTTCGGCTTTGATAGAGGTGCATTTAACTCAAGTGCCTGCAATAAATACGTTTTAAACCTGCCAATTAAATCTTCCATACTGGCACCCCTCAATTGTAACGCATTTTATGCACAGTAACACACCAACTGTTAATGTGCAAAATATATGTTACTTTGGTTGCCATTAGCATAAGGAAAATAATGCAAGCACTTCATCGACGAGGGATCGTGTCCTTTCCTCGATATCGTGGACTGTCCATGCATCTTTAGCAGCCAATTGCCTGTTTAAAAAGAGACCATTCTTATATCCAACATATTTGCCGTTCCGGTCTTTGCGGTCTCGCTTTTCTTCAAAACTCTTATTACCAAGCACGCTGTTGAACCCTGAGATGGTGAGATTTCCCAGTTGATGGGCGTATTTCTCCTGCAGTTCTTTGGCACTGTCTTTATTGCCATTCGCAATCATGTCAATCCATGTTTCAGGAATGTTTGCACCTTGCGGGAATATGTGCTCGATGGTCCAAACGTAGAGTTTCCCTTCCATAGCCCAGAGGTCCACTGCCGTCTCCTTCGTCTGTTCCTTCTCTTCCAGGGCACAGAGAATAAACCGGGTGGCACCGGTATTTTCCTGGTAAATGGGGCCTTGCAGATGCTCCCTGAAATCCTGGTCGCTCGCAGATACCTTCGCAAGCTCATTCTTCACTGTATTAATCATTTCGCCGCCGCTTAACTCATCAACCTTCTCAATAACCTGCATGAACAATCGGGTAAGGTCTCGTGTTGGAGGTCTATCGGTCACATGGCGGCGTACAAAGAAAGACACGAGGTAATCGACCAAGCCTGCTATCTGCTCATCAGTGATATTTAACCTGGTCTGTTCATGGAAAAGATACAGCAGAAGCAAATGGGAAGGTGCACCACTAATACGCTCAAGTCTTACCAAGGCTCTCTTCAGTTCCTTTGTGTTGGAATCGTCAATGGGCTGAATAATACGCCGATACACGTCTCCCGCAGCTAGTATCCTTTGAAAGAACACCCTCGGATCATCATCTATCATTTTTTCATAGATACTGATCAGGTTGGACCGGGTAGCGAGAGGATAATGGTTTGTTTTGATCTTTTTCTTAAATGCATTATAATACTGGCGAAAGAAACGCTCCTGGATTGCATAATCATCGGTAAGGGCGCCCAGGAGCCGGTTCCATTCGATAAAGTTGTCATCAATATTCCCATAGTTTTTTTGATCCAGCTTTGCCAGCAGCTTGTTCTTAATAAGATCGACCGCCGTCAGGGGGACTCCTCTGTTATTGAGTGATTCGAAAAGGATGTACGCCTCTGCATGGCTTGCAACTTCTATCTTCACCATGCACGACTTACCTACTTTCTCCAACAAATGAAAGACATCGTCTGCCTCAAGAATATCCTTGTTACCGCCATTGGTCCCTGCAAGCCGTTCCTGGAAGTATCTGAATGCCTTGAGTATCTTCCTGTTCCCTGCATAAGGTGCCCTATCCTTTTTTGAGAGTATCTTCAGATCAGATAAGATCGAGCAATAGTCATGAAAATTATGATTCTGATATGATGGCTCCACACGGATCTGGTTGGCATCTTTCTTCAAGATGATTCTTCGCTTGAGATTGATCAATTCCACTTTCTGGTCATCATCCAAGGTGTCTTTTCTTTTATCCAGGTAATCGAAGATAGCGGCGAACAAAAGGGATATGCTCGTGAGTCGCTGTTGCCCGTCAACAAGCTCCAGATGCTGGATGGATAGTGCATCTGTGCTCTGGTTGATACAGATTATGGATCCGAGGAAGTATCCCTCCTCATTGGTTCGTATGTCGTCAAACAACTCTTCCCATTCTATTTTGCCCCAGGTATATTCCCTCTGATACTTCGGGACGGAATAAACCACATTGGCCTCGATATCAAGCAACTGCGTAACCGGATAATTATTTACTGATTGAATCACTCTATCTCCTCCTTCAACAAACGTGCGGCACGTTTCTGGGCAAGACTTAAATGGTGGTCGTTAATGCGGTCGCCTTCCTTGCCGCCGTATTGCAATCCAAGTGTGTACCATGGTGCAGATTCCACGTCCTTGCCACGGTCCTTGTTCCAGTTGATGTTGGGCTTGTCTCGTAAGCACCCTGCGCCTTTCCTACCCACATCGGACACGGTCATGAACGGGCGGATGTTGAGGCGCACGCCGTCATTCAGGTCCGGGTCCCAGCCGATGGGCTGCTTTTCCAGCGGCTTCCAGCGCACGAAGATGTCGTAGGGCGCTTCGCCTTGAAGGATCAGTTCCAGCTTCTTCTTGAGGGCCTTGGCAGCGTCCAGGCGTTCCCGGGCCCCGTCGATGCCGCCGGCGACGTCCCGATTCTGGCGGCTGATCCAGTCGCCCAGGTAGGTATAGATCAGGGTCTCCAGATTCTTCCGGTCGAGCTTGTGGTAGTTGACCAGGGCGGCGAAGCCGTCTCGCAGGCCGTCCCAGATATGCCAGATGAAGGGGCGATGCTGGAACAGCTTGCAGTGCTGGGTGAAAAACTTTTCCCGCAGCCAGGTATCCAGCGTTTTGCCCGCGTGATCGGCGCTCTTCAGCAACTTAGCCAGGATATTGTTTGACCATTGATCGCCATAGGCGGCGGCCAGCAGGTTCAGCAGTCGGTCGGAAGCCGAGACCTCGCCCCGCACGGGCGGGATGCAGACGATCCCGTCCTCATCGGCGTAAGGGAGCAAGGCTTCGCAACGATTCACCCATTCACGCTGCTCGTCGGCCAGCTCCATTTTTACATCCAGCTCGGCAGGCCAGCGATAGCCGAGGAGGCGGGCAACGGCGACATGCAGCACCGTGTTGTCGGTGCGCAACGGGCCGTGAGCTGTCCACTTTTTCTCCTCATCCCAGACCACCGAGCCGCAGGGGTGGCCGTGGAAGATCCATTGGGTAGGGTCGTCGGAGTAAGGGTTGGGGAGGCCGTTGGGGTATTTTTCTTTAGCAACCTTTGTCCAGTGGTCGAGGTCAAAGGGGACTTTGATTACTGCACTTGATGTTATAGCCAGTTTTTGATTGAATCGGCGAACTTGATCTGAGAAATCTCCAAACTCAATAAAAGTCCTAATTGGTAAAAGATACTCTTCTTTATGCGGGATAATGGCATGAATATTATCGTCAAAGATTTCTCCTGAATAATATGCTGAGGGTAGTTCCCTCATCTTACCAACAACGATCCCCTTCTTATCCCAAGCATTTCGTCCATCATATCTAAAGCCATTGCATCCAGATTTTAAAATAAGATCAGGATGCAAGATCTTTGAGCACTTGCCAGAGGCTATGTTATTGTAATCCGGAGTCGATGCCATATGCTCCCAGTTATTTTGCTGACAGGTTAATTCCCAATATTTTCTTGTAAATGCTGCTGTGTCACCTGGGGCCATTCCATGTGCATAATCAGCAATAGCAGAGAGAAATTCTTGCTGCGCCAACTCATCCAAACTCACAATCGCATCCGGATTCTCCAACTGCTTCGCTTGCAAAACGCTTTTGATTTCCGCCGTCAGCAACTGCGCCGCTTTTTCGGCGGCAGTGCGTGGCTCGGAAACATCCACGCCGCGAATCAGGTTGCCGTCATCGGCTTCGCCAAACAGCCCGCTCGATTCTTTTGCTGAATTTCCACGTGTGATGGTGATCAATTGGACATTGAAGTCCCACATCGGCGTTTGAAACGCCTGTGGCCCCAACCGGGCAATCAGATGCCAGGTGTCCTTTTTCAGCAGGTTCTCTCGGAATTTCTTGTAGCTGGTCAGGAAGAGCCAGTTCTGTGGCAGCACGATGCTGGAGGTGCCGCCCTGGCAGCAAAGCTCCAGACAGCGGTCGAGAAATACGGTAGCCAAATCATTCTTCGCGGCCGGATAGTGCCTTTCACAGAAATCTCTCAGTCTGTCATTCTGCTTGCCCCGGGCCAGATAGGGCACGTTGGTGATGACCCACTGATACCGTCCGGCAAGCAGGGTCGCGGCCTTTGCCAGCCCCTGGGCCACGACGGCGACCTCCTGGTGCTCCTCCCTTTGCTCCTGCTTTAGCGCCTGTTCCAGCGCACTGGAGAGCTCATCCCACTGCACCAGCTTGGCGGCGTCGGTTTTGGCGGGATTGAGCAGGCTGCCCAGCACCGGCGCATCCTTGAAGGTATCGTGCATCCAATCGAGGGCGATGGTGAGGTTTCGTTTGCCCAGGCCAAGCTGTTTCCATTCCTCTTTCGCAACACTCACGGACAAGCCCGAGCAGGCCACATTTAATTCCGGCAAGATGCGGTAGCCCCCTGCGCCGGGGTATCTCCACGCGGTCAACGCCAGGGCGAAGGCGGCCAGCTCCACGCAGCGTTGATCGATCTCCAGACCATGGATGTTCTCCCGCAGCGCCGCGTCCACCGCCTCTCTGGCTGTGAGACCGTCGAGCTCCATGCGCATGGGCACCAGCATCAGGAAGGCAGCAACCAGGAAGTGGCCCGAGCCGCAGCAGGGATCGAGGGTTTTCAGTTCGTCGAGCCGCTCAGGCCAGCCGTCAAAGGTTCCGGCCGCGGGCTGCCAAAGCCCCTCTCCCTCGGGGAGAGGGGTTGGGGTGAGGGCGTTCCACAACGCTTCCAACACAGAATCTGTTTCTTGCAGTACCTGATTGTTCCAGAAGCGAATCACCCGAATGCCTTGTTCATTCAGAAACCGGGTGCGCTCAGAATCATATTCCCTGACCGCATCTCCGTTATGCTGACCTCCATCCAGTTCGATCGCCAACTGCAATTCGTGGCAGTAGAAGTCGAGAATATATCGGCCTACAGGATGCTGACGCCGGAATTTTTTGTCGGCAAACCGACGATCGCGGAGCAAACGCCATAAGAGCTGCTCGGCATCCGTCTGACTTTTTCGAAGTTCACGGGCGTTGTTGAGAATGTCGTCGGGAATGGCTGTTTTCTTACCCTCACCCCCGGCCCCTCTCCCAGAGGGCGAGGGGAGACGGACAAAACGCAGATACTTGAGCGGCACACCGGGAATGGCCGCTTTCCGGCGCAGATCCTCTTCGCTGTCCGCGTTTTTGAGGTCTGCCTCGGTGAGCCGCCTTGCCGCCCACCAGGCCCCCAGTGAGTTGTCGAGCAGGAAGCTCACCATGTAGGGCTCGGTGAAGAGCTGGGTAACAGCGGGCAGCTCCCGGGCTCCGATCTTGACCTCGGAGGCGTTGACCTCGTCCTTCTTCTTGGCCTGCCAGAACTGGTAGACCCAGCCGAGACTGTCCGATGCGGTGAACACCTCGGCCGGCAGGCCGGCCACCAAGCGCTCCAGCCTCTGCTGATGCTCCGGCGGCAGAGTGAGCTCAAGCACCGGGGAATCTGGCCTGAAGATCTGCGGCAGCATGCGGGCCGCAAAACGGGCGGCCAGCTCCCAGCCGTTGGCCGCGCCTTCATCGGCGGCGAGGTCTTCACACTCTTCGAGCGTGATGGCCACGGGACCGTCCGGGTCCGGATACATCAGCAGGTTGTTCTCGGCCAGGAAACGGGCAAAGAGCATGCGGTGCCAGTGCTCGTAGGCCACCTCTTCGACGAGACGGTCCATGGTCTGTTCTTTTTCGCCGTTGAGGGTGTCGCCAAGCTGGCGGCCGTGAATACGCAGCCTCTTGCGCAGATGGCGCTCATCAGAAGAAAGATGGGCATAGGGTTTTGCCTCCCCTACGCCGAGCTGTCCAAGGGCAGCCCGCGCAGCTTCTTCCGCCGTGCAGCGGGCCTGCTTGACTGTCCTTTCCAGGCTGTTCCTCAATGACTTATCAAGAGGTTTTATTCTTTCCATGGTCATTTAATGACAACCGGGCCTTTACTCAGGGCTGTTTTCAGTTGTTCTTTCACCTCATCCATCCAGGTATCGATATCTTGTTCTGTCTTGAGCATCCGCTTTGGCACCTGGATAATCTGGGCCTCGGGTTCGAGTAGCTCTGCTGCGGCTACCACTACATTGTCAAACCGGGCAGGCAGAGCTGCGACACGATCGGAAAACATGGCAAGAGAGACGTTGTCCAGGGTAGCGAGTATGTCACCGGTGCTCTGGACATCCACCTTGGGTCGTGCCGCCTCGTGGAGAGACTGCTCCGATAAGAGCTGGTACTTCTGCTCGGGCTCGAGCTGATGCCAGTTGGCATCGGCCTTTAAGCGTTCCATCCCTTTTTCGTGCCGGGACTGGTATTCCTGGTCGAGCCGGTTCAGCTCATCCCGCAGGAGTTGCGTGAGGCTTGAAACGAGAGGCCCGATCGGGTCAGGGTCTTCCAGCAGCAGACGCTGCTGTACAATGTGCCCTACCTGGGCCTGTATGACATCGACATCCTTCAAGCCTTCAGCGTGTTTCACCAGGCGCTTGAGGATAGTCCAGGACTGCCAGCGCTGTTCCACCCGGGAAGCCAGATCGATCCAGACATCGATGGCGCTACCGATCTCTTCGCGCCGGTTGTACAGGGCAAGGAGCTGCTCGTTTCCCGCTGTCAGCCGTATCTCATCGAGCGTGGTGGTATCCGGCGGCGCAGGCTTGGGCTCCTCCCCGCCGGCCCTGTCAGCCAGATCCTGCATCTTCTGGAGAAACTGTTGTGCCATAGCAAGCTCTTCACCCTGCTTTGCATGGCAGCCCATTTTCTGGAACAATTTTCGGATCTGTATGCGCTGCGGGGTACTGACCGTTGCGGATTCCACCTTCAGGAGGGTCTTGCCCAGGGCTTTTCGCTCGAGCTCTTTCGGGTCACCCACATTGCCGTGCTCGTCCTGTGCGCGGATGAACCCTCCGATAAGCAGCACCTGCACGGCCCCGTCCACGGCATCGCGCGACCATCCATACGGGGGATGCTCGAAATGTTCCCGTATATCGCTCCCCTTTTTGCCGCCTGCGATATAGGCCAGTACTGCCTTGCACACCGGATTTTTCGCCGGCTCCCCCTCATCGCCCACTGCCTTCAAGGCATCGGGGGACCCGATCTTTGCCTTTGCATACACCTTGTCCCAGCCTGGATGATCGGCGAGGTGGAATTGTGGATATAAACGCTGCAGGGCATTATCGGCCGCTTCGGCAATGGTCTCTTTCAGGTTGCTGCCGATGATCTCGTTCCCGCCGCCCTGGAAAACGCGGGCGCCGGAAAACGCATCGTTCAACAGCTCGTTGATCTTGCCTTCGGCGATACCTCTGGTTGTCTCCATTGCGGCCTGGGCCTCGATTCCTTCCGGGCTGTTCGGCACCCCGCGTTTGTCGATGGTGGCGCTGGCTGCCTTAAAATCGATGAGATAGTGCCGCAACTCGTCTGCCGACCGTTTCGGTATGAACACGAAGATCGTCGGAGACTGATTACCGGCCTGTCGGGCATCCACCCGCACCGAGTTTTCATCCACGCTCCATCCGTCCCGCACCCAGACGTATATCTTTGCGTTGCTGTCTGACGGCAACTGGGTATCGAAAACAGGGAAGAGATCACGGGTCACCTTCGAGGCGCCATGGGTTAGAGTCAGCTTGTGAATCACCTTGCCGAATGTGCCGCGGATGCGGTCGTTGCGCTCTGCTTCGATCCTGTATGCCTCATTGACCAGCTGGCTGCGCTGGCTGAGGAACTCATCATTCCATGCAGTGCTCTCTTCTGTCTGGATTCGATACTCGTCTTCGACCCTCATGACCAACTCGCAGGTATCGAGCAGCTTGGGCAGCCTGCTTCGCAAGGCACTGCTTCCGAGGGAGAGGTCTTCCACCATCAGATCTGCTACGGTATCCACGGTTGCCCGAATGCCGATTTCAGTATTTTTCCCTGCCAGTTTATTGATGAGAAAGATCAGTCCGCAGGCCCGTGCCATGAGCTGTTCATCCTCGGAGCCGTTTGCCCATGCCAGGGTCTTTTCATATACCTTGCGGGGGATATTTCTCGACTGGATGAGCTTGTTTACGGAATCGAAGTAGAGATAATCTCCGGGGACCGTGTGACCGAGCTGTTTATCGAGGTTGGTCTGGATAACCTTGTGGGCGAGGCTGAGCTGGTTTCTGAGCTGGCTGTCCGTCCCGGTGGGGTCCAGGGCACGAAGACTCTGCTCCCAGAACCTTCTCCGCACCGGCAGGATCGGATAATCCTGCGCAAAGTACTTGAGATCGTCCTGACGATGGCCGATGGTTGTGCCGGCAAGATGCCGGGAGATCTCTCCGAGGTTAGTCTGCATAACCGTATCGATTTCTTTTATTGATTCGGGCTTCTTTGCAAGGATGACCTTACGGAGCACGGCATCGACATCGGCATCGGAGAGCTCAATGCGGATGGTGAAACGGCCTTCGAGCTTTTTCAGGTTTGACGTGCCGGTGATGGCGGTCTGCCCGGTGCCGATAAACAGGAGCTTGCTCCCGATGTTTTTGCAGCAGGCCTCAACAGCCTCCTGAACATCCATCGAACGTTGGCTGTCCTCTCCGATGTACTGCTGCACCTCATCCAATACGACCAGTGTGAGCGGAAATTTCCCCTCATGGGTGAGGGCCTGGCGTATGGCGTGCACCATTTCATCGCTGGATATGTCTTGGACGGTCGGATAGAGCTGGGGCATGATCTCGGTGACCGCTATATTGGGGGAAAAGAGATTCGGCTTTACTGCACATAGTGCGGCGTACAGACCTTCGGCGACATTCGGGTCGCTGATCTCTTCGTCCCAGTCGTATCCGTTTTCTTCAACATGGCTTCGCACCTGATCGTAAATACCTTCACTGTTGAGCCACATGACAAAACGGGCTATGGGGTACTGCTCCGGAAGGCCTGCGGATTTGAATATTATTCTCAGCAAGGCAAGGCGAACACTGCCGCTGGCACCTGATCCGAGCGTACCTGAAGCGGCATGTAACCCCCCATGCCGTTTGCCCTGCACATCGAGCTCTTTGAGCAGGTCCTGTATGCTTTGCGGCAGCGATGCAATACCGCGCGATGTGGCACCGTCTGCAAATAGGGTGTTCACCCACAGAGCCCTCATCATTTTCACCAGATGAGATTTGCCCGATCCATAAAAGCCGCTCACCCATACGGCCGGTTGCTGGGCCTGGTCGATATTTTTCAGAAAGGTCTCAAGGATGTGCTCCATGCCCTTTTCATACTGGCCATCACAGACGAATGTTTCCAGCTCATATCGAAGCACTGAAAGGGCCTGGCTCGACATATCATAATTGACGTTGGCAACACCCTCGTTCACTAATTTTCTCGTTAAAGGATCTCTCTGGTAAATCGTTCTGTTCAGCATGGTGAACCTCTCCTTTAAAACTCCTTGTCAGCAGTAATGGGCACTGCCAGATAATTCCAACCGTCGTAGCCGTCGAGCAACCTGTAGTTGTTGTTTTCGCATGTTCCCGGGAAAAAAACGAGAAGCCTGCCCGGCACGAGCGGAGCAAATGATTCCACAAGGTCTTTGATCTTGATAAAGCCGAAAAGTGAACCAACCCCTTTGAGTGCAACAACGGTGTTGTCACTGACATGACTTTCAGAAAGAAAGGCTTTAAACAGCTCGAGTAAATAGGGATGATATGTAGTAAGCCGATTCCCAAGGAGCTCCGGTTTCTCGAAATAGCTCTTTGCATAGCGCTGCTTTGCCACCCACATGCCAAAGGTATCGGTGAGGTCGAAGAGCGCCCAATCGTGCCCGGCCTGTTTTGTGGCTATTTCAAACTCATCGATTTTTGCACGGATCCGCAGCTCGTCATTTTCATTATAAACACAGAAAATAACACGTTGCGAGGCTGCTGCATCGTTTCTCCATGGAGTTGAAATGAACCTGATATATGACTGAATAAGCCTCTTAACCTTGCTCATGGATCAACTCCTGGTCCCCGGCAGTTAACAGGTTCGGGAAAAGCGCCTCCATGACCTTGCCGACACGTTTGAAAACCATCCATCCTCTCCTGGATGCCTCGACAGCCATTTCGATTGCAGACTCTTTTGGACAATCCAGAAGCTTGGCATATTCTGTCTCGAACAGGGCCGGCCCCCTTGCGCCGGTTATGTATCCGAGGAACAGCGCATAAGAAACAGAGCCTGGTGTTGCTTCGGCCCTGGATCGAATCTTATGTACCCTGCCGGAAAAATGTCCTGACTGTGTCCAGGTTGAACTGATGTTCTGGGCTGTAGACTTTAAAGTTGCTTTGCTGAAGCGCCCTGGTTCCTGTGCATCGAGATACGCTTCCATGTCATCCCTGAACACCTCTTTCCCTTGATGAGATTGCAGAATGAATGGTGAGCTTGATCGCAACACGCCATCTCTTGAATAAGCACAGAGCAGCGCAAGTAAGGGCTGGGCTTTGGGGTCTCGTTTCCAATAGTAATGCAGGGCACGAAAGATGGTTACAGAAGGGTCAAGGGCATAGAGACCGATCAGGTGCCTTGCTGTGATCTTTCGCGTTCTTCCGGACCGCTTCCCAAGACAATTATCAACCATTATTGCATTGAGATAATCGCTCTTCTGCGCGTTTTCAGTGTCGACATAGGCAAGCAGGGCATGCAATTCCTTTAACATCATGGTGCGGGCTAAATGTGCGCCACCACGTTCGAAACTAAGGCCGAGGCGAGACAGATTATGTATTCGCTTCTCTTCTGTATTCATGATCGGACCGCAACGCTACCTTTCAATGATGCCTCATCTCGTTAAACAATGCCCATTCACAGTTAACAGCTGGCCATGTTCGTCTTTGCATGATGGGTGGTATGATGAACCAAGATCTTCGTGTCATTCGAACCACCGTCTTTGACCACGATAGACATGGTATAGTACGCCGAATATATTTTGATGTCAAAGGGTTGAAGGGTAGGGGTGATGTAACATAGCTTCCGTATGTAGCGGCTGCTACACTTGAATATTTCTGAGTACCTCTAAATTTCATCTGATGAGGCCCGCAATCATCTCCTCTGCTCTTTTGCTTCTGAGAGAAGATTGTAAGACCTATAATGAAATTTCTATATTCAGCCATTGAAGTAATAGAAACACCAGCTCCTGAATATTGGTCTTCTGGCTTCCACGCGCTAACATTGTTCTTTCGTTGGCGCTTCAGTAAATTTCCTGTACCGTTGCCATACCTCTTCCGGCTTCGGATTGCTCATTTCATTTGGGTATGTGAAGGGGGCAAGCTCGCTTTTTTCAAAAGACAGACCATATGCAACGTAAAGTCTTCGCATCCAGTGCGTCTCATGGTCTTTTAATTCAATGTCAACGGGGGTTGGAAGCCCGATCACCCGCGGAGAAATTGACCTGCTGAATAACGGTCCCGAAAAAGGCCGCATTACCGCCTTTTTATAAGGATAGTTACGGTGTCCGCCGCCGCAGAAAATCAACCGGATATCATTCATCTGATTTTTAACAAACAATTTCTTTTTAGCCAGGGCCAGAGTGCCACTTGATCCAAGCTCCAAGTCCCTATAAATCTTATGTTGAGCATTTCTCAACTCAGGAACGTCTTCGCCTCTTTCTTTCTTTTCCTTCCAGGTTTCAAGGGCAAAGCAGTCAGTATGACCGGACTCTTCTGCCGCCAGACGTTCAATATGGCTTGATCCAAGAGGAAGCACACGTCCCGCGAGGTAGTTCAAATGCGCCTGATGGTCTTGTCGAGTAAAAATAAATACACTTTGATCTACCGTACCTCCCCCCGTATCTGAAAAGAGATAGATGCCAGGGCTTGAGACGCGAGAGCGGATAAACCCCTGGACGTTGGCACTAACTTCTGGATAAATATTGCACGCTCCATCAGAATAGATATCAGATTCCCGGTTTTCTCTTATCGATTGAAACTCTTTCCAGTGGAGCACAGGATGTCCAGCAATCCGATCAGCCAGGCCCCAGGCCTCTTTCAGAACCTGTTCAAAAATTTTGTTCACATTGGGTTGTTGAGCACTTTCAACGGGTATTGCCATATTGATAGCCATATAATCTTGAGGATGTTCTCCAAGACCTGAAAAGCGTTCCAGTATTTTCTGGCGGATATCGCCTATCGTCCCAGCCAGAAAGTACACAGCACAGCCGGTTACGAATTCATGCAACAATTCATGTTCACTGCCGCCAATGGCATTGAGATAAGGCCGGAGCGAAGAGTCTTCAAAGTTGCCATTGGCCACCGATACCAATGCGTTCTTTATGTTGTACAAACCCTTTTCAGGATAAAGGGTTCCGGCTTCTTCGGGGTATGAGATCATATCATCCTGAAAGACCAATGTACTCGGAATCAGAAAAGGTAACTCGTTGTCTGGAATTTTGGAGGGGATGTAGATCCAGGCTTTGTCTGTCATTATGTCCCGGCAGATGCACTTTGAATAGGATGTCCCGAAGTCCAGGCCGATCTGAATGAAATAAGGATCTCTCCTTCTGTGGGCCTCAGGTTCCTTGGCCGGAAGCTTCAAGACTTTTTCTTGTGCTGCTGATACACTTTGCTGCTTAGCATCCCTTTCAGAAAGCTTCTTTCCCTGTTGCCCTTTGCCAAAAAACCTTTCCCTGATACTATGAAGTTTCTTTGAAAACCAGCCCATATAAGAACCCTCTTATTTAATCAAAGATTACATTACTCGAAATACCCCCGCTGCCACCTGCTCTTGCTCAATATCCACAGCGGCCTTATCTTTGAGCTCCTGAATGCGCTTCTCCTTGTTGTCTATGCCCTTGGCAAGCCGACCTTCCATCATCCTGATAGCCCTGGCGTCACGGCCGGCATGATGCAGTGTCTGAAGCCGCTGCTTGTCCTGCTCGATGCGGCGGTCGAACAGGTTGGTCGCACGTTGTACCTTGATTTGATAAGCTGTTTCATTCTCGGCCTCGAAATCAACCACGGCCGTTGAAAACCTTTTGGACAGTTCGTCTTCCAGAGATCTGTGCACTGCTACCAGCGCGTCGAGATCACAATCGACGTATTCCCAGTCCTTTCCCTGTCTCAGGAGGCTCTGTATGATGAATTCAGATTCTTCTGCAGGATAAACCTGTCCACTCTCCAAATGGGCTATGCCATAAGTGAGTGTTTCACGGTTAGAAAGTCCTTTCAGCTTCCATCTCTCGATTCGATAACAGTAATCTCCGATGGGGAGAGAGGAATTATGAATGACAATAGCTGAAACATCGTAAAACCCGTGAGATTGATCCCTGTTTATTTTCGTGATCCAACGAATAAGAGGAGATAGGTGGTTGACAAAATGAACTGATCTTCTCTGACTCAAAGAGAGCTTCTGGTATATTTCCCGCCTGAAGGTGATACTAAACTCCTTCTGTCTAAATGGGCGGGCACTCAGGGTCCTATCATCGCCAATAAAATCGGAGAGCGATTCATGAGCTTTATTGTTCAGGATTATCCTGAAACACCCTTCATGGGGAGTGTTGTGATTGATCTCACAGCCCTGATATTCCCGGTCGAAGAAATCCCTGAGGTAATCCTCCAGTTCTTCAGGCTGAAGGAATCGCCCTTTTTCCCTGTCCTCTTCGATTTTACGCTGCACATAATCCGAAAGCGCGATAAGCGCATCCCCCGATTCTTCCAGGGCCTGGACCAGAATCAACTGCTCCTCGATTGCCCGCTCGGACAGTTCCATGATCCGGAGCTCTTCCTCGGGAGACAGTTCTTTGCTCAGAAGCTCAACGGTAAGGTGCTGAACCTCTTTCCCGATCACAGCCTCGAGGTCTCCAAGACTGTTGGCGAAACGCTCAAGCTTTGCATGCAGTCTGTCATAAAGACGTTCCTCGATAGTATCCCGAACCTTGAAGTTGACTATGGAAAGCTTCCTTGCCTGTTGCCCCACACGATCGATGCGGCCTATGCGCTGCTCGACACGCATCGGATTCCAGGGCAGGTCGTAGTTTGCCATCACCCTGCAGAATTGCAGGTCTATACCTTCGCTTCCTACCTCTGAGGAGAGAAGAACTCGAGGGCCCCGTGGGTCTTTAAATCGCTCGATCTCCTCCCAGCGGCGCTCGTTCGGTATCCCCCCGTGGATAGCCGTCACATTAATACCGTCTGCCTTCAACCGGCGCTGCAGGTAAGCTAATGTCGGGCGATAGTATGCAAAAATGATTACCTTTTCATTTGGAACCAGTTCTACCAGCATGTGTTTGAGCTCGTTATACTTGCTGTCGTTCGCCTCGAAATCATACTCGAAAAGAGTTTCCAGGTCAGCGCGATACAATTCTTTCTCGGAAAGCTCATCCTCCAGATCGTCAAAGATGTCTTCATCCATGTCTTCGACAAACAGATCTTCGATGTCACCCAGCCGACCGCTCCTGATCTCCATTGCCAGTGCCGGCAGACAACTTGCAGCCCTGAGCTGCAGCCCAATGCTCTGGAAAACGTGGAAAGGTCTGTTGTCTTTTCTGCATCTCGCTCGAACGAGCTTGAGAATGGTTCTATAGAGCTTCATCTCTTCATCCGTGTAGACCACGGGCAGAACCATCGGTTCCCTGACCGGCCTGTTTTCCTTAACCTGAACACGGCGTGTGCGATTGATATAACTTCCAAGAAGATTCAGCTTTTCAATGATATCCTGGCACTTGGCGAGCTGGGCTTTGTCTTTGGGGTCAAAGCTTTCCAATTGTTTGATAATCTGCTTGAACAGTGGCACGTTCTGGATGAATGGGCTGACGCTCATCCCCTCAATGGCAGATACAAGCTGGGACATGTCTACCGGGATTTTAGACAATGCATTCCCAGCCTGGACCGTTGGCCGGTTCACTTCCAGCAGCTCCTCAAACATCCCTTGTTTTCCAAAAAAACTTTCATCTGTGAGGCGAAGAAGGCTGTGCAGATCAATATTGCTGTTGTTGACAGGTGTTGCCGACACGCAAAGCACTGAGCCGGCAGTTTCTGCAAGACACAACCCGAGATTGAATGTGGAAGAAGCCGGATTCCGCATATAATGCGCTTCATCGAATATGACCAGATCCAGTGGATCAAAATTCATCTGCCAGTGACGGATTTCTCTCAGAAAACCGGTCTTCTGTGAGCACACATCCTGTTCATCCGGCGGATTGCTGAGGACCTTGAGTTCTGGCCTAGGGGGCCTGAGGCCTGTATATGTCCCGATCAAGGCGAAGGAATGCCCGGGCCCTTCACTCTTGAGATATCGAATCTCCTGCTGCAAATCAGTGAAATCGATAATCCGGGCATCGATAAGAAACTTATTCCTCAATTCATCCCGCCATTTCTCAGCCAGAATCTTTGGACATACCACAAGAAGCCGTTTTGCCTGCCGCCTGGCCTGCAGTTCTATCCAGATAAGTGCGGCTTCGATCGTCTTGCCCAAACCCACCTCATCGGCAATGATAAGCCGTTCAGTGGGGGAATTGATGAATTTGAGGACTGGTTTGAACTGGTATGGATAAAAATCGATCTGGGCCGCCTCCATTGAGTATATTACTTCATGGAGGACGCCCTTGAGCTTTTCATAGGTGATGAGTCTGCGGAGATCTCGTATCTTCCCGAAACGGCCTTCCTTCAGACGGTCTTCTATAGTATCCGCCATCTTCCGCCTCGCTTCGAGGCTCGACAGTGGGCGGTACATTGTACTCCCTCCGGAGTAAGTCACCTGAATCATAATATGAGGGCCCGCCTTTCTGCAGTTTCCAGTATATTGGCAAGGCTGTCCTGGATTGTTCCTGTCAATTAACCAGTCACCGGGAGAGAAGGGAATCTGATCGCACAGTGAATCGCTCTCAACAGTTTTCATCTTTCTGCCACGCGAAGTCGTCAGGTATGCATCCTCATCCATATGGAAATCACATCCTCCTTGACTGACCTTTTTCCCGAAGAATCGTTTCTCTCCGGATCAGCTGTCAATTATCTTCCAATCTGCAAACAGTTTCATTCGGATTTTATGAAAAGATAAACGTATCTGCATGTTACATATCATATTTTAATAATTTATAATATAATCTAATATGTCCACTCATTGCCATTCACCTGATCCCTCTGCCAAATTTGTTGCCATCTTCATTATCTCGTCTTTGAGGGCAAGGTGCTGCAGCCAAGACGCTGGTATGTTCGACGTGCCATTAAAGGCTCCGGAGATCTGCCCACGTAGAAAATCATTGCCTCCCTGTCAGGGAAAAAGAACATGGGCACCGGCGCCAAGCACATGGCCGTGCCGTTTCCGGAACTGCGGGGGTCAGTGGGCACGCTGAAGGGCTCACCGGACCCCCCGAAAGCATCGAGCGCCGTCCTGGTCGTGCCGCCGATGTCAAAGCAGGTTCTCGTCCTGCTCATGTAGCCGGTGCGGTACCACAGCAGGTACTTCTTCATCTGGTCGTACGGGTCGAAGCCCTTCTTTTCGATGAGGCTCTGTGCATGGCAAGACATATGACCTTCCTTCACGCCCTGCTTGATCAAGGCTCTTTTCTGTCAGACTCCACATAATCACGTGCGTTACGTCCTCGATTTTGTAACGTAACGTGATGAAATGAAATTACAAACTTATGTTTATTCCGAAGTTGAAATAAAGGCCCTTCATCTCGAATTCTTCGATAGCTACTCCAAACCAGTCGACATCACCTTTTGATATATCAAACTGATACCCAAAGCCAAAGGACAGCCCCATTCCATCAGAGAGGGGAAAGCCAAGTTCTGCACCGAGGATCCCCACCACGCTGTTTTCGATATCCAGCTCGTCTTCGGCGTAGTAATAAAAGTCTGTTGCGGCAAGATCCACATTTGAATCGACCACCACATACCGCAAGCCGCCTTCCAGGGTCAGCTCGAACGGGGTGTCAGCCGGCATGGGCCTGAGGAGCACTGATGCGCCCAGGGGGAATACAAGGGCGGAACCGTCCAACTGTGCCGCCAAGCCATCTTCAAAAAACACATCGTCGTTGGCTTTCCATGTGGCCAACCCTCCGGAAAGGGCAATGCCCATGTTGGGATTCGTCCAGAAAACATATCGAGCATCTACGCCCAACGCATAGTCCCAATAATCATCCTGCCCGGGGATCAGATAATACGGACGAAGCCGCAATTCCGCATCAGCGGCGTAACATACCGAAGAAACGACCAGGATACCAAAGACCAACAACCCACATACTCTTTTCATTCTATACCCTCCTCTGTAATGTATTCTTTATATTGATGCAGCTTTAACAACCTTTCTCTTGCAGCCTGTTCCATGAGAACCCCTTCAATGCTCATGCGATCGATTTTATTTGGGTGGTTTTTCCTGCGATTTCTCCTTCAAATATCGTATGAACGGATTCCGGTCCTTTACCTTGAGGGCCTTCAGGAGGACCTGGATTATGTCATCAAGGCTCGCCCCATACTTGGACAGCGGGCGTGCCGATTCTGTGGATCTTTTTCATTCAGGTTCGATCCCAAGGCAACATATCCATTCATGTCCCTACAATTCTTCATGCCTCGATGTTTTCCCCGTGACATCACGACTGACAACCCATGCAAGGCCCTGCTGTTCAATATATTATCTGATTCCTGAACCCTGTCAACGGGAAGATAAAAGTATACCAATTCTGGGAATGAAAAGTATACCACCCTTACCCGACAGTGTCCTGAGAATCGACCCCGTCCTTCGAGATTTTTCCCCGTAAGCGGAAACTGTTGCCTCTG
>Ga0208461_1001209_pt1 | contig 23901 bp, 15 predicted proteins | sample AD_JPNTR4_MetaG_FD_184448 | JGI IMG/M metagenome (GOLD analysis project Ga0208461, IMG submission 184448) | Active sludge microbial communities of municipal wastewater-treating anaerobic digesters from Japan - AD_JPNTR4_MetaG (SPAdes) (version 2) | ecosystem: Engineered > Bioreactor > Anaerobic...
TTCCAGAACATAGTTGGTATCCCATCGGTCTTTTGCCGGCAGAAGGGGCTCTCTCCCATCTCCCGGCGGCGCTACTCCCCGGCGGGATGCCAGAGCCGCACCGCCGGGCGCAGTCTCTCTTTTAGGTTTGGGGGCAGTGCGGAAAAGGTTTGTCAATGGATGGCACGCTACACGCTGACAGCCCTCATCTCCGGGCTGAGGGGGTCGGGCCATCCGGCTCTCTCCTCGCGGAACGCCTCGATAACAAATTCTACAAACATCTGCGCTTCCTCCGGGTGCGGGGCGTTGCGCGGAACGGTGATCGCGTAGACTATCGGCTGGCCGATCCGCTCGCTGCCGATGGACTGGAACCGCTGGAACCCCAGGTTCACGCGCACCTTTCCGTAATAGTCGGCGTGTTCCGCTGAACCGAGGTTTATCTCGGGGGGCAGGTCGATCCAGTGGAGCCCGTGCTCCTCGGCAACGCTCCGGTACTCAAAAGCGTAGTCGATCCCGCCGGCATCAAGGAGGGAGAGGAGGTAGATGCTCCCGTCCCGTATGGCAACCTTATCTGTTGCGGGTCTCATCCGTTCGGGGAGGTTTATTGTGATCATCCCGTCCTGGAGTTGAGGCCTGATCGGGGGATCGAATGCACCACCGATGATCTCCTCAAAGAGCCCTGGCTCGTTGTAGTGGTCCTCTGCAAGCGCTGTCACCATAAGCGCCCGATAACCGCAGGAGTCGAGCATCGGGTTTGAGAAGCCCACCCGCACCTCCGGCCTGGCCAGGGTGCGATACCAGTTCTCGGGCGTGATCTCGTCTGCACCCCTGCTACGGCCGGTGTAGGCGATCACGATCTCGTTCTCGGCAAAGGGGGTGTACCAGTCTGTGTAGTTCTCCTCGCCCTCGCCCATCGGGATGAACATCATGTCCGGGATGAGGGACGCGTCAGCGACTGCGACGACATCGATGGGGCGCCGGAGGTCGGTCACCTGCCGGATGGCCTGGATACTCCCGTGCCCCTCGAGCTGGACGTCGATCTCGGGGTGCTGGTTCTCGAACTCCGCCTCTATCTGCTCAAACGGGTATAGAAGGCTCCCGGCCGGGACAACCTTGAGAGGGGTGCGTTCCTGATCTGACCACGTACAGCCCGCAGCGGCTGCAAAGATGATGAGAAGGCCAAGCACCGCCAGGAAGGCTGCACTCCGGCTCATCTTCTTCTGACCTCGATCTTATCGACCCACTTCACCCAGGGGCTCCCTTCGGTGATGACGTCAGGCGTCTCTGATATGACAACAAGCCTGAGCGGGCCGCCGTTGTCGTGGGCCAGGGGTTTCCCGTCACAGTCGTAGGCCAGGATGACCTGGAGCGGCGGTGAGGGGATCTCGTGCAGGTTCTCATCGAAAGTAAAGAGTTCCTCACCCCTCACCTGCGCAGCATCAAAGACCCACATGTAGCCGTCCGGCGCTGAGACGTAGACGAGATCGTCCTTTCCGACCCCGCCCACCATATCGAGCAGGTCGGTCAGGAGCACCCCCCGGTAACGGTTCGGGCCATACCTGATCCCGACCGTGGAGACCGCATACCCGTAACCTTCGACGGCGTCCATCTCCCTGATCTCATCGAGGCTGAGCACAATCTCGGTATCGCCAAGAAGCGTCAGGTTCCAGGGCGGGTAGTCGTCAGTCTCGGTCGTCCCGAGGCACCCGGCCGCGAGGGCCAGAAGGCCGATGGAGACCAGTATGAGGAGGGCGGGGTATGCCCGGCGGCGCACCGGGATCACGCCCCTCCTCTCCTGGCGCAGAGGATCGCTGCTCCAGCGACCGCGAGAACAGTCACCAGCAGGGAGAGCGGGGCCTCTGTTGGTTCGGCAGCCGTCCCCTCCGGGGTGGTGAGGGATCCCGCCAGGGCTCCTTTCTCACCCTGGTAGCCACCGGTGTAAACCCTGATCTCATCCACCCACTTCACCGTAAGACCGCTTGTCGAGGGGTAGAGACCGTCGTAAAAGTGCTGGGCGGCATCAGGGAGCGTCTCGTGCATGTCCCAGTTTCCATAGACGTGGAGCCCTTCAGGGTTGGTGGAGTTGTCCGCGAAGAAGACAAGCCTCATCCCGGTGTAGTAGTCCGGAACGTAGCCTGTCCCCTGCCTCTCGCCGACCTCAGGATCGCCGCCGTTGTACCAGCAGACCCCTATTGGCCCCTGGCGCGGGTCAGGTTCGTAGACGTTCTCGTATGGAAACTCGACATGGTAGCCGTCGACCGCCTTCACCATGATCTCATCCCCGGGCCCGGCGCCGCCGACCAACTCGGCAAGGTCGCGAATATTGGTCCCCTTAACCGCCCCCCTGTCCTTAAAGTTGGTCGTCTCGTTTGCGTCCCATTTGTCCCCCTCAAACACGGGGCCCTGGTGGTAGTAGTGGGTCACACCGTCCCCGAGGACGGGCAGGTTCTCTTCCATCCAGCGGTAGTCGACCGTTGTCTCGTTTAAGACGGTCACCCCGTCGGCACCGATCTTTACTATCCGCAGTTCGGTCGTTGGCGCCGCCGATACGGCGCCGATCACCAGTATGCTCACGCAGAGGAGCGCGAGCAGAATCCGTCTGATCTCTGCATGCAAATCCATCATCTCCATAATTCTGGCAGTCTTGTTACACCTGCAACTGAGGGGAAGACGCTCCACCACCCCGCCGGGAGGCGGACTGTCTCAATGACAAACCCCCGCGGGTAGAGCACAACCTCATCGTCAATAACCTTTGCAACCGGTATCATCTCTATGATGATCGATTCAGGGCTGACTCTCGCCCGGAGGTAGCCGAGCGTCTCCTCGCACCCCATTCGATATCCCTCAGGCTTCTCATCCGAAAGCGGGTAGAACGGGGCGCCACCGCAACCGATAACAAAGTAGTCTGTGCCGTTCACGCTGTAGCGCTCGTAAGCATGGGTGTGCGCGCTAAAGACAGCGTCGACACCGTTCTCTGAGAAGATCTCAGCCCACTCGGCCCTGATCCCCAGGTCACCGCCCGGGCGTTTCCGATCGGCGCTGAACGGCGGGTGGTGGAACGCCACGATCTTTCGTGGCAGAGGGGATCTGAGGTCTTCCTTGAGCCAGGCAGTCCGGTTCGCCATATCCGCCCAGGCGCGGTCGTTGCTGTCGAGGACGGTCACGTGGAGGCTCCCGGCATCAAAGGAATAGTCTGTGGGGACGGCAAAGATCCTGGAGAACGCCTCTGCGGTGCCGTCGTGGTTGCCTGCCACCGGAACCAGGTTTGTCTTATTGAGCGCCTCTCCTACCACAGAGAAGAACTCGTCCCACTCGGAGTCGTCGCAGACAAAGTCCCCGGTGTGGAGTAGAAAGAGGAACTCTTCCTCTTCAGCGATCCTCTCTGCCACAAGGCGGTGCCGGTCGGCCTGGGTGAAGAGTGGTTTCTGGCCGCGGGTGTCGCCGTATATGATACACGTAAACTCCAGGTCGCCGAACGTCCTGAACCTGCAGTCTCCTGTTGTCTCGTTCCCGCTGACCACACGGTAGCGGTAGGTTGTTGCCGGGGAGAGGTCGCTGAGGTGGGCGTGCTGGATACCCCCCTCCGTCCCGGATGAGGGTATACGGTTGGTCTCGCCGCCTTCGACGGCGGCGTACTCCACCCATCCGCCGGTATCGCCGGTCGCCTTCCAGGAGACCACCGTCGAGTTGCTGGTGGTGTTGGTAACATAGGGCCCCCACACGATGCCGGCTGACGCTGCCTGAATGAGCAGCAGCGCAGCCGTCGCAGTTGCAAGTAGGGTGCAGTAACGTTTCATTTCTCACTCACCGCTCCAGGGTCACCAGGCACCGGGTCGTCGCCCCCGCTTTCACAAGCACATCTTCGACGGTCCTGGAATCGTTCTCAGAGACCACACGGACTTCGTATGTGCCGATGCTCATCCCGGTGAAGGTGTGCGGGGTCTTCTCGCCGGTGTAGCGCCCGTAAAGGTATATCCTGGCGTCAGGAACGTTGCTCTCGACCAGGAGGCCACCGCTGGTGTATTCCTGGAGGGTGCAGGTTATGACGCCGCCGTTCCTCGAGCCTTCCGGTATCGTGATCACCTCTTCGGCGGGGAGATAGCCCGGCATCGAGACCAGAATCCGGTGCCGCCCGGGCGAGAGTCCATCCATACGGCAGGGGGTTCTCTCATCTGTGGGGAAACCATCGATGAAGACAGGCGCGCCGGGGGGGTTCGACCTGACACTGAGGGATACGGTCTCACCAGTCCAGGGTTCGACCACGAATCTCATGCCATCTTCAACCGGCGTGGGCAGGGAGGAGGAGAGGTAGCGTCCCTCGTGCAGGACGGTGACCCATGCCGCTCCGCCCTCTATCTCCCCCTCGTCAGGTATGGTGCCGGCGCGAAAGATCCCGTTTAAGGTGAACCTCTCACCCCTGTAGGCCTCCGACTCGACCCGGACGGTCTTTCGGCTTGAGGGAGCCACGCCATCGAGATGGACGGGTGTGATCGCGTCCGGGTAGACCCAGGCCTGGACGGTCTCAAACCGGTAACCGGGCTCCTCCTGCCCTGGATACGTTGTGCTCGCCTCGACCTGGATGGTATGCAGCCCCTCACGGAGGCCGTAGATAACGCGGGGTGTCTGGCGTGAGAGTTTTTTGTTGTCCACGATGATCGTCATCCCCGGCGGATATGAGGTGATGTAAACCCCGCCCGAGTGGTTCTTCACGGCCCGATTCACTGTGGGTGTCACGGCCGGGGTGGGTCGTGTCTCTTCGGGGACGGCGGTCTCCTCAACCTCGGGGAGATCTCTCGTGGTATTCTGTTCCGGTTCTTCGGTTGAGAACCCGAAGATCCCGGCGAGGAGCCCGAGTAGCCTCTCGATAAGAGACTTCCGGGCCTCTACCGGTGTTGGCGAGGGTTCCGGCATACCGTCGGTGGTGGTCAGGCTGAGGATGACGTTCCTGATCACGGCGTCCTCTCCTTCCAGGCGGAGTTCGTTTGATGATTCATTCAGGCAGGCCAGCACGTCATACTCCGTGACCGCGGGTTCGCCTTGCGGGATCCCGGTTATGCTGTGGCCGTTGAACCTGGCGGTGATATTACCGGTACCCACGATCAGCAGCCTGGCGGCAGAGATCCGGGAAAGGTCGGGCGCCGGTTCAAACACCAGGGGCCTCTCTCCATCCGGGATGAGGAGCCCCTCGCCTATCCAGCATATGATGGAGGATGCGTTCTCGTCCACCTCCACTGTCAGGAGGAGACCGCCGGGGATGACACCTGGCGGACAATGCGCTGTAAACGTGGTGCTGTTCTCACCGGTAAGGTTTGCGGCAAACGTCGCGGCAGCCGCGGCGGTGTATCGCCGGTCAGGGTTGAACCCTTCGAAATCCGGTTCACCGGCGCTCCTGTTATCGATGTAGATGTAACCGCGCCCCTTCGCCCCGTCAGGGAGGCGGTAACTCACGACGCTCCCGCTGGGGGTGGTGGAGATGTTTGCCGGGAGAACGTCAACCCTCCCATGAAACTCAAACGGCCCGAGCAGCGAAAACAGTGTGGCGTTGCCCGGCGTTGCATTCATCGAAGCCTCCGGGAGGGTTCCAGGCACGCTCTCGTTTACGGGGATGAGGACGAGATCCAGAATGCTATACTCGTCCTCCTCGACCACAACAGTCCGGGTGGCGTTCCGGTAACCCGGCAGCACAAGTTCGATCGTGTGCTCTCCGACCGGCACCTCCTCCATGACGGTGTCGGTGTAGAGCCCGGTCGCCTCGCCGTCGAGGATGATGCTGGCGTTGATCGGGACGGAGGAGACGGCGATCTTCCCTGTGATGGGGGTAAGGTTGAACTCGACCTCCGTGATCTGGTTTGCCCCAACCGTGACCCACCTCTCATCGGGCTGGACGTAACCCCCCTTCTCGACCAGGATGGAGTGACTCCCTGACTCGATGCCGGTGAGGGTGTATGGTGTCTCATACCCGGTATCTTCACCATCCAGGATGATGGTTGCCCCGGAGGGGGTTGAGTTCACGTGGATGCCGCCCGTGGGCTCTTCCTCGCTGTAGATGAGGATCTCGCTTATGTACTGGACGGAGAGCCCGGTTGTTGTTGGATACTCACCGCCGTAGAAGTACCAGTATTCCTCGTCAAAGCACTCGTGCATGTCCCATACGCCGAAAGCGTGGACACCGTAGGGGTTTGTAGAGGTATCCGCAAAGAAGACAAGCCTCATCCCACTGTAGTAGTCGGGGACGTATCCGTCTTCGTCGTGGTACCACGTTATGACCATCGGCCCCTGGCGGGGTTCGGGTTCGTAGACGTTGCGGTAGGGAAAAACCCTTGAGAGTCCGTCGGATGCCTTGATCCTGACTGTCTCGCCCTCCTTCATCCCGCCGACAAGGCCGCAGATATCCTTGAGGTCGGTTCCCTTCACCGCGCCCATATCCTTTTCAAGGACGTTTGTATCCTCTTCGGGGTTCCACTTATCCCCCTCGAATACGGGGCCCTGGTGGTAGTAGTGTGTCACACCGTCCCCCTGGACAGGGAGGTTTGACTCAAGCCAGCGGTAGTCGACCGTCGTCTCGTTTAAGATGGTCACTCCGTCTGCTGCATACCTGACGACGTGGAGTTCGGTTGTCGCTGCCATGGCAGCAGGTGCTGCCAGCGCAAGCAGCAGGCAGAGCGCAAGGATTGCAGGGTGTCTGATGATAGAGTGGTCAGATGACATGTTCTTTCTCCAGCGTCTCGATGAAAAGGGGGGGTGCCGGCTAACCCCCTCATGGAAAAGGTTGGGCGGTGTTCTGGGCATGCATCCCGGTTTTCCAGCATCATGCGCCGATGGCAGCTAGCGTCCTGGCTCCTGTCATGTAGACCCAGTAGCCCTGCATAGGCTCCATCGTGCGTTCCTCACCGTGCCGGCCAGTGGCGCCCCTGACGATCGAGATCTCATACTCCTGGCTTCCTGCATCAAACCCGATCAGGGTTGTCCAGTGATCGCCCAGAGAGAGCAGGGTGTTTGCAGCAGACTCGGGAACGGTGTCGGTGAACCCGATCGCGTTCCAGCCTTTGCCCAGGCTCTTCGTTGGCGGAACCTGCGGACCGCCTGGAGCGAAGGTCAGGGGGACTGTGCAGGCCTCGTTTGCATAGATCCAGACACCGTCAAGCGGCTTGAAGGCATCGGTCGAAGCCGCTGCTTTCCACTCCTGTGCGAGCCCGTCATAGAGCAGGATGGAGTGGCCGGCGGTATCGACGCTGCCGTAGATGGCCGCGAATGTGTTTGAGCCATCCATGAGCCGTTTCGGCGTGGAGATGAAGTTCCAGCCATCCTTAAGGCTGATCGTGGCGTCTGGTTCTGGAGGAAGCGGTGTCAGCACAACCGGATCGGGACGACTGCATTCATCCATCTCAACGGTGACGTTCATGGTGGCAGCCTCGTATCCTGACAACCGGAGTTCGATCGTGTGTTCACCCACAGGAACATCTTCCAGGGTCGCGTTGGTCTGAAGCCCCGTATCGATACCGTCAAGGTAGATCGCCGCGCCGGCCGGGATCGAGGATACATAGACACTCCCGGTAGGCTCCTCATTGCTGTAGATGAGGACCTTACTTATGTACTGGACGGAGAGCCCGGTTGTTGTTGGATACTCACCGCCGTAGAAGTACCAATATTCCTCGTCAAAGCACTCGTGCATGTCCCATACGCCGAAAGCGTGGACACCGTAGGGGTTTGTGGAGGTGTCCGCAAAGAAGACAAGACGCATGCCCGAACGGTAGTCGGGAACGTATCCGTCTTCATCGTGGTACCACGTTATGACCATCGGCCCCTGACGGGGTTCAGGTTCGTAGACGTTGCGGTAGGGAAACACCCTTGAGAGTCCGTCGGATGCCTTGATCCTGACTGTCTCGCCCTCCTTCATCCCGCCGACAAGGTCGCAGATATCCTTGAGGTCGGTCCCCTTCACCGCGCCCATATCCTTTTCAAGGACGTTTGTATCCTCTTCGGGGTTCCACTTGTCCCCCTCGAATACGGGGCCCTGGTGGTAGTAGTGTGTTACACCGTCCCCCTGGACAGGGAGATTTTCCTCAAGCCAGGTGTAGTCAACCGTTGTCTCGTTTAAGATGGTCACTCCGTCTGCTGCATACCTGACGACATGGAGTTCGGTTGTCGCTGCCATGGCAGCAGGTGCTGCCAGCGCAAGCAGCAGGCAGAGCGCAATGATCGCCCGGTGCATGATTGAATGTTCGGGTATCACAATTCTCCTCTCCTGGACTAAAATTAAAATCCTCTGACTATCTCCTCCTCATAAGGACGTATGCTGCAACCGCGATGACGAGGACGATAACGATTCCGATCACCCAGACCGGGAACGCAGCCGGCTCTCCTTCAGGTACAGGTGTAGCCTCCGTTGTCGGTGCCGGGGTGGCCTCGGGGGTTCTCCACGCAAGCGCGAATATGCTGAAATGCGAGACCTCGGCGGTGATGGTTCTGGTCGCGGGATCAACCGTCGCCGCGATCTCCTGCCATTCCCCGCTCTCGGGGTTGTACCACATGACCGTCGGCCTCAGCCCTTCGCCGATCCTCGCCCACTCATCCTCTGAGAGTGTATAGGTGAGGCTGATCGGCGGGTCGAAGGTTGCGCCGTCAGGGCCGCATGAAAGGGCTATGGCGAGACTCGCGCCGGGTGGCGCCGGCGGGACTTCCGCGGGGTCGACCTTTGTGCATGTGACAGAGGTGAGAGGGTTGCCTCCGGCATCAAGGGCGGTGGTGCCCTCAGGTATCGTCAGCGCAGCAACCTCGTCCTCTGTCCTGACCACCACCGGTTCGAGCACCACGCCAGCGGTCGATGCGGTCAGGGTGGCCTCTTTTGTGAAGATCACCGGGGCGGTGGGGGCCTCGGGTTCATAGACAACCTCTGATCCGGGGGAACCGGAGGTGCCCCTACCTCCACCTCCACCGCCACCGGTGCTGCCGCCCGGTGGCGTGGTCGGTGTGGCCTCCGCGGCAACGCTCAGGTCGAGGACCGTTACCGCATCGGAGGTGAAGTTTGCGGTCTCTTTGGCAGCCCTCCCGTTGACCAGAAAGGTTATCGGCGCCCCCTCTTGGTCCGCGGCTGCCGTCACAATCAGGCGGTTCCCGAGGCTCGGGTCGGGACTGCCGTAGCGTCCCGCCTCCGTGGTCACGACAGAACCGCACCCCACCCCATCGATCGTGGCGGTGATCTCGGTCCCTGCCGGTGCCGCGGATCCGCCTATCATCACGTTACCGTAGAACTCATGCGGCAGAACGGGGGGAGATCCCTCCGTTGCTGCCGCTGCCCCGGCGACAAGCCCGAGGAGGAGCAGGAGCACGATACCGTGTTGTTTCAACCTCATACACTTCATCCTCAGGCACCTATTGCAGCAAGCATGTCAGCTCCTGTCATGTAGACCCAGTAGCCCTGCATAGGCTCCATCGTGCGTTCCTCACCGTGCCGGCCGGTGGCGCCCCGGATGATCGAGACCTCGTATTCCTGGCTTTCTGCATCAAACCCGATCAGGGTTGTCCAGTGATCGCCCAGAGAGAGCAGGGTGCTTGCAGCGGACTCGGGAACGGTATCGGTGAACCCGATCGCGTTCCAGCCCTCGCCCAGGTTCTTTGTTGGCGGGGTTTCAGGTCCGGCCGGAGCAAATGTCAGGGGGACTGTACAGGTCTCGTTTGCATAGACCCAGACGCCATCGAGCGGTTTGAATGTCTCATTTGAGGTTACAGCCGTCCACTCCTGTGTGAGCCCGTCGTAGAGCAGGATCGAGTGGCCGGCGGTATCGACGTTGCCGTAGATGGTCTCGAATGTGTCTGAGCCGTCCATGAGCCGTTTCGGCGTGGAGACGAAGTTCCAGCCCTCCTCAAGGTCGATCGTGGCGTTGGCTTCTGGGGGCTCCTCGACGATCGGCACACCGGTGAGCACGATCTCATCGATGCTCCCGACCCTCTGCTTGTTGGAGGTCAGGGCGGAGCCGACAAGTTTGAGCGGCCAGGTCTTGCCATCCTTTGGAAGCGGGGCGCCGTCGATCTCGTCGGCGACGATGATGTTGTTGTTCCGCGCAACAAACGAGCTGTTGAATGTGGCAGAGAAGTCGTCATCGGTGCCCTTTGTGCCGTCAGCGCCGTAATCGATGACGGTCACGTTGTAGCCCGCCGCCGCGAGATCGTCACGGAATGGGTTTGTGCCGTAATCGTGCTTGTTTCCATCGTCAACCCAGCCGCATAGGAACCAGAGCGGCATCCCCGACCAGACATGCCCCTCATCATCCGTCCAGGTGGCACCGTGTCCGCCCATCGTGCAGGCTTTGCCCGACTCGAAGTAGGAGCGGGTGATGGTATCGGTGATGGCGCCTCTCAGTAGAAGCGTCCAGTCCTCCCGTGCCCCTGGTTTGATCGCGATGGTTGCGATGTTCTTGTTGGCAAGACCGGCAGCCGAGGGGTACTGGATGCCGCCGTCCCAGTAGTAGTGCCAGTAGTCTTCAGCCAGGCATGTCCGCATGTCGTCGTTTCCAAAGATGCCATCGGGCGCATTGAAGAAGAGGCGCGGGCCGTCACGGTAGTCGGGGACGTAGCCCCGCCCCTCCGCCCACCAGGCGACTATGGCCTCGCCCTGGCGTCCGAGCGGTTCGTAGATGTTGGTGTAGTTGAGTTTGACCTTGTAGCCGTCGGAGGCTATGAGTTCGATCTCACCGCCCTCGGGGGCTCCGCCCACAAGGTCGCAGAGGTCGCGGATCGCCGTTCCCTTCACGACGTCATCGACTTTGGCGGGATCTACGTTGATGTCTTCTGCAGGGTTCCAGAGGTCGTCTGGATCAAAGGTTGGGCCCTGGAACCTGAGTCGAACACCGTCTGGTGCACCGTAGACCTCGAGGTTCTCCTCCATCCACTGGATGGTCTTTGTCGTCTCGTTTACAACGGTCACACCGTCGGAGGCGTAACGGACGACCCGGATGGACGGGGGCTCCTCCGGCTCCTGGAAGTCGACGAGCTGGATACGCTGGACGTTCTTCACGCTCAGGCTTCCAGCCGCTCCCGCACCGACGAGCTGGAGCGGATAGGCGCTCCCGGTGATCGGGGTGCCGTTGACCTTGTTTGCAACGATGTAGTTGTTCGGGCTTGCCAGGATATCCTGGCTTTGGAACTCCTTGCTGTAGGGGTTGTCCCCGCCGGATGAGACGATCACCGTGTAGCCGGCCAGTGCAAGGGCGTTGTTGAAGGCCCCTGAACCGTGCATGACGTCATCATCGACCCAGCCGCAGAGGACCTTCAACGGGACGCCGCTCCAGGTGCTCACGCCGTCGTTATACGTCGCCACGTGATGGCCGCACTCCTCGAACTCCTCCTTGGTCAGGATATCGGTGATCTTTGGCCCCTCCAGGCGGAGCGTCCACTCAGAGTCCGTCACCTCGCCAGGGAGGCCCTCTAGGGTGATGGTGGCAATCTTGCCGATCTTCTGTTTTCCGGAGGTCACGCCAGTCCCGACAAGTTTCAGCGGGGCGCCGTTATCCTCGGTGAGCGGGGCTGCGTTCATCTTGTTTGCAACGATGAAAGAGTCGTTCCGGGCGATATCGGCGCTGCTGAAAGTGGCGTTGAACCCGTCGGCCGCGCTCACGCGCACGGTGTAGCCCGCGGTTGCCCGTGTGTCGTTCAGCGTCCAGTGATTCCCGGTCGCCACGTCATCCACAACGGCTGCAAGATACCAGAGCGGGATACCCGTCCAGACCTGATCTTTGTCATCGGTGTAACTCTTGCCGTGGCATTCAGCACCCTCCTCGAACTCGGCCTGGGTAAGCGTCCGGTTGAAAGCGCCCACGAGCGTGATCTCCCAGCCTTCGGAGGCTTCGGGGAGATCTATGAGTTCGATCGTGGTGACGCCGCCGATCAGCTGCCCCGAACTGACGCTCGGACCGACTATCCGGAGCGGCCAGCAGGGTTTGTTCTTATCGCCGATGGTCGCCGGGAGCGGCTCGCCGTTTAAGGTGTTTGCGACGATGATGCCATCGTTCCTCGCAACGCTTGCGCTATCAAAGTTGATGGAGTAGTCATCGCTTGAGGTGACCTTGATCGAGTAGCCCTCTGCGGCGAGGTCGTCGTTGAAAGCGCCGGAGCCGTGCCTCAGATCGTCATCGACAAGGCCGACGAGGTACCACAAGGGCATCCCGCTCCAGACATCACCGTTATCGTCGGTGTATGTGGCGTCATGTCCGCAGTTCACCCCGTCCTCAAAGTAGTCCTGGTCGACCTCCTCCGTTCGTGCACCGACGAGGCTGACGCTCCAGGTGGCTGGCTCGAGAGGTGTCTCATCGGAGTCCTCGAGACCCACGGTGATCGTGATCAGCGCTGTTGCGGTCTCCGGCGTCGGGTCACTGCCGTAACAGAAGACAACCTCATCATCTTCGGCAAGGGCGACGACGTTGATGGCGTCGCTTTGACTCTTGTAACCGTCCTTCAATTCACCGTTGACGTAACACGCCCATTTGGCCGTGCTTTTGATGTAGAGGTAGCCATCGATATCATCTAGCAGCAGGACTTCATCATATGCCCAGCGTTTGTCGGTGACGTTGTAGGTGAAACCCTTCAGTTCAGATACCTTCTGGAGGGCGCCAAGCGGGGTCCGGTTGCTGACGTTGTAGGTCTCTCTGGAGTTGTAGGCGGTGCACTCGAAAGTGCCATCATCCAGCGCAACCGTTCCGTTGAAAAGGACGGTCTCGTCAGAGAGGATGCCGATGGATTCGTCATCCGGTTCCTCTTCGGCCGTCACCATCAGTTCATCCGCGGGTGTCACCTCTGGCTCTTCCCCGGTGGCTGCTGTCGGTTCATCGGTGGATGCCACCTCTGGCTCTTCCCCGGTGGCCGCTGTCGGTTCATCGGTGGATGTCACCTCTGGCTCTTCCCCGGTGGCCGCTGTCGGTTCATCGGTGGATGTCACTTCAGGGCCAGGACTGGCATTCGCGATACCATCTCCGGGGCTCACGTTCCCGCCCGGAAGAGTCTCCCCGACTGCCGGCAGCACCAGCAGCGAGCATAACAGCAGTACGAACAGAGCGTACTGAATCATTTTCGGCTTTTCGTTCATGGAATCAACCTTTCGTAAGTCATCCCCTTCCCCGGACTTATTCCGGAAAAGTAACGATTTAGACTGGAACCGGCGTACGTAAATATTTTACAGTTAATTAACTACCTTAAGTTAACCAGATTACACCCGTGTCCGCCGGGCACCATAAACACCTTCCATATCCGGCCAATCGATGCATTAATCACCCAAAACTCCCCAATACTCCTTTCCGGGGTGCGTCGATGACAGAGGCAGGAACCTGGCTCCCTGTATTCGGGTATGGGGGACACATCAAGGCAACGACACAGGAGGTCATCATATCACGCGGGAGCAAGACCTCTCGTTACCCTCTCGAGAAGGTTAAACACCTCCTGGTAGTCGGCGGGCATACCCTCCACACCTCCGCGGTGACAAACCTTCTCAAATCCGGCGCTGCAATCACATTTTTCGATATCGACGGCACGCCCGTCGGCTGTCTCTACCCCTACGGCTACCGGCCGGACGAGGCTGTAAGGCTTGCCCAGGAGCGGGCCGCACCACACAGGTTTGCCCAGCCGCTCTCTCTGGCCGCTCTCCAGTCCAGGCTTCTCCTCCTTGGAGAATTCTCTGACCGCGGCGGCGGTGAGGCCATATTTTATGCAGGGGAACTCGAGATCCTCCACCAGGTCAGGGAGGAGCTCGAGATCTCGGTCACGATGGAGGAACTGCGGAGGCTCTCGCGCCTCACCGCCGACATGTACTACGAGATCCTGGCCCGCACCATCCCGCCTGAACTCGGGTTCCGGCGCAGGACGACCCCCCCGCACACCGATCCCGTCAACACAATGTTCTCGCTCGGTTATGCTATGCTGTATGGAAACTGCTGTGTCTCGGTGGTCGGAGCGCACCTCAATCCCGACCGGGGCATGCTCCATGAAGGCCCCGGCGGTCTGGTGTATGACCTCATAGAACCGCAGAAAGCCTCAATGGTAGACCGGGTCGTCTTACGGTTTGCAAGGGAGGAGGTATCCACTGACGATTACGAGTGCGGGGAGAAGAGGTGCTACCTCGATCCGGCTATTGTGAACCGGCTGACCGAAGCACTCCGCGATTCCATCGACCAGGATCGTCTTGATGCCCAGGTCAGAATCCTGCGCGACGCTCTCCTCTCAAATGCCGGGTTTCAGGTGCTCTACAGGTAACCGCTCCGCTGGATGCTGAACTCTGTGAAGTTGATCAGCGGGATCTCCCGCTGGACGATCTCCCTGATTATGACATGCGGGCAACTGTAGAGCATGGAGACGAACTTATCCAGGATGCCCGGTTCGGCGGTTGCGATAATTCGCACCCTGCCGTCCGGGAGGTTCATCACCTCACCCACGACACCGAGATTGGTGGCGATCCTTTTGACGCATGCGCGAAAACCGATGCCCTGAACCCGTCCTGCAACGCTGATCTCGATCGTCTTCACAGCCAGTACTCCTGAATGATCCTTATGGACATATCCAGTTCGTCATATATCGATTCTCTTGTTGCCCGGTCACGGATGTTCAGCACCTCGTTCACCGCCAGATCCAGAAGATCGCCTGCGCGGTCATCGTAACACGCTGCATGGAGACGGCAGGCCATGTCTCCGAGCGCGATCGCACGCCGCAAGAGAGGCCTGATCCCGCCAGCCTCCTTTAACGCACAATCCAGCATCCTCCCCGCGATCTGGTGCTGCCCGGCGTCGCGGGCGAAGACGTAGGCCTCAGTGTAGTAGATCGCCCTCTTCATCCGGTCGGGTGCTGCGCCTATCGCACGGTCGAGTGCGACAACATCTTTTGTGGTGTAGTCGCCGCGTCGGAACCCCGCGCGGGAGTCCAGGATCCTGCCATAGACCGTACCATCCCATGGGTCGGGCGTGATATTATCGTTCTGGACCATCAGGATATAGCGGATCCGCTCATCCTCAATGGCGGAGGCGATAGCGGTTGCCCGTTCCATGGCGGATATGCTCCCGGTTGTGCGGTAGAGGTGGTAAAGCATACCGGCCATCCGCAACTGCGTTATGGCTGTTATGAACGGAATCCTGATGAAACCGGTGGTTCTCTCCATGTTCTCCAGGATCCGTTCGATCGCATCCTCATCGCCGGATGCCCCGACAAACCGCGCCGCATAAAAGAGCATCGGGAGTCTGGCATAAACAGAGGGTATGCCTGCTGCGGCCTGGCAGATCATCGAGACGACCTCCTTTCTCACCGCAGGTTCATCGGCCATATCATAGACCGCCGAAAGCGCATCCACGCGGTCGACTGGGTCTTCGATCCTCCGGCCCTGTTCGATGGCCCAATCGAGGTCTTTCTTCCCATCGGCTGCAGCACAGATCTCCCTGAAGGCATAGACCAGATGCTTTCTGACGAGACCTTCCCTCTCCTCTCCCGCAGACCCAACCATCCTTTCCGCTTCAGCGAGGTAGTCTCTCGCTGCTCCGGGCTCGATACCGGCCATAAGGCCTGCCAGGTCGGAGAGCATAATCGCACGAACCGCCGGGTCGGGGATCTCATCGATGGTCTCATGAAGCATTCTTATGATACTCTCCGCCCGCTCTGCCTCGCCGAGGACCAGGTAGGCGCTTGCAACCCGGTAGACGCCGGAGTAGCGCGAATAGAGATCGGCTGTGTGCTTGAAGAGGCGGTGCATAAGGTCGAGCACGGGGAGCGAAGCCGTAGCCCCATCGATCCCCTCAAGGAGGTATGCCGTCGCCTCGTAGGGGTCGGCGGAGTCAAACTCCTGTGTCTGCTCTGTGAAGGGCGTGAGGATCCTCTGGATCATCGCGGTCCGCTCATGCTCGTTCTCGATCTCCAGGGAGAATAGAGCCATAGGGATCACAAGGACGGCGTCCCTGGAGTCCTGCATCTGTTTGAGCATGATATCGATGCAGTCTGTTATCCTGATCTGGATCTCCGACGGCGGTGCCCCGGTCTTCAGGAGGGTGAGCGCGGTCTCAAAGGGTTCAAGGATACCCTCAAATGACCCCCGTATGACACTGGAGCGGCAGTCCACGATATGGGTGCAACCGACCCGGATGTAACCCTCGATGAGGGTCTCGCGGAGGTGCTGCAGGTGGGTTTCAGGGTTTTGAACCAGGATCCGGGCCGCTTCATCAAGCGCCTGGAGTGAACGGTGCTTGACGCCATAGGTGACCAGTCCCTGGACGATGTTCTCAATCGCGATCATACACTGATCAGGTGCAAGGAGAGATGTCGAGAGGATCCGCATACCCTGGAGCAGGTCGGGGTCGTCTTCCCGGATGGCAAGCGCGGCCACGTGGTTCACGATATCGGCAAGCGCACCCGCCCGCCTCTTCTGTTCCATGATCTCGCAGGCGAGAGCGGTTGAGTCCTGGAGAAGGCGGCGGTCGTTCCTGGCGGCGCCGATCCGTGCCATCTCGACTGCGATCTTTGAGAACGCCTCGTCACGCAGACCCGGATCCACGATCTGGTTCAGGATGTCCAGCAGTGCAGCAGGTCCTTTCTCCTGTATGAAACCGCGCTCAAGCAGAATGCTGCCGCAATCGAGGAGAAGCCTGTCCTGTGATTGGTGCACCACTGCGAGTTCCTTTATGGCCGGCATATGCCCGGCAGCCTCATCGAGACTGCACTCCCTGCAGAACCCGGTCACCGCCTGCTGGATCAGTGAGTCGGCGATCCCGTTCACCTCTCCAGCGAGGAGGTTCTCGCGTATGAACCCGGTCTCGTTGTGGTGGATACCTTCTATGATCAGTTTGATGCTGGTCTGGAACAACGCCGGGGTGTAATGCGGGTTACCCGCCTTCTTCAGGACGAGAACCGCCTGCCGGAAGTCGCCCACCTGGTATAGGGTCTCGCTGATCCGCTGGTAAAGCGTGGCGGCCGTTGCCTTATCGCTGCAGTCATCTACCAGCGGCAGGATGTTATGGAGAACATCCGGGTTGCCGCTCCTGGTGGCGATGGTGATCCCGGCGCTGACGATACCTTCGATGGGTGGCAGTGTGCTGTTCTCATTGCGGGCACCAAACTCAAACACCTTCTCAAAGAACCATCCATCGCCACTCCGCTCCGCCCTGGCCAGGAGTTCATGTACGATTATCCTGGCTGTCCAGGGTTTTTTAGCGGCAAGTTCCACGATCTGTCTGTATGCATCTTCCCTGTCCTGGTGGTGGTCGAGGAGTTCTCCGGTCAGTCTCGCCACGATCTCTGCCAGCCGTTCCTGCCGGGTCTCGCGAAGCGAGTCCAGGATATTCTCTATATCAGCGATCTCTGCTTTGAGGGGAGATCTCCAGGCGGTGTTCACGATACCGGAGATGGTGCTGAGGCGCTGGACCTTCTGGTCTATTCCGGCGGCAACAGATAGCCCCTGGATCAGGAGGTCAGGGTCCTCTGACACCATACCAACCCCGGCAATCGCCCGGGCCAATCCAGCGCGGAGCCTGGATCGCTCTGAAAGGGTTTTGATCTCGGGGAGCATTGCAAGAACGCCATGCAGGATCTCGATGTTTCGGTGCTCCTCGCCGTAGCGGATCAGCAGGGGGATGGTCTCGGATAAGAACTCCGAGCGGTATTTGCGGATGCTGATGGCTTCGAGGGTTTTTTGCGCTGTCTCAATATACTGCTTCTTCCCCGTATCCACTGCGAGAAGAACAAGGTCACGTGAGATCCTGGCGAGCAGTGCTGATTGGTGGCCTTTGCGGTTGATCTTGCCGACCAGGGCAAATACGGCAGAAAACCAGGCTTCGTCTGCGGTATCGATGTACCGGGCCATGGCGCAGCGGGATGCCTCGATAACCTCTTCTCCTGTTGGTTCGGTGATCAGGTTCAGTATACCTGGATCTCCTCTCTCAAAAGCCGCTCTGGTGATAGCGGCGTTCACCTGCGCATAGAGCGGCCGCTTTCCTTTCCTTGTGCGTGTCGTCGAGATCTCGCGGAGAGCTTCTTCGAGTTCGGCGGGGCGGCCGGAGGTTACGGCGGATTTTACCCTCTCCTCTATCGGTATGCTCTTATCCATCTTATCCAGCGGCCCCCCGTGGTATACCCTGCATACGCCATCACCAAGCAATAGGATTGTCGCACCCCTATATAAATTTTATTTCCTGACATTCTGTAATATTTCGCGTTGCAAGCAATTTAGTAACTAAAATGCCCGGTTCGCATAAAAATTAATGACCAGTATATCATAATAGTAAAATATTTTTTCCCAATATAACTGCTGCCGAAATGAGGGCATCAAACCAGTAGCCTGCTTCCTGGTTTGATAAATCCCTGCATGGAAGGATTCGGGGTGGTAACTTCGCCGCGAATCGTCGCGCCCATCCGGATCCGGGGTGGCCGGGGTTTTTGCGAGACGGCATCCCACGGAGAATAGAGATACGGGGGTCGACGCCGGGTGAGATGCTGAAGAGGGGGGAGGCCGCGGAGCAGCCGGGCGGTGGGGGTTGGCTTGAGTCGCTGCAAGGAAACCGTTCCCGGTGAGACGCAGGCGACATGGGAGGGGGGAGCCGTCTCCGCCTCCCCCCTCCCCGTCAGCCCCACCCCAGATTGGTGATTTCCCATAGATACCGTCGCCGGGGGGTGGGCAGTTTCTTTGCGGTCTCGTTTAACACTCCCTGAGATCCGGTCTCTGTCCCCGGACACGGTATCCGGGCCTATCGCCACTCACTGCCCGCCCCCTTATAGGGGGTGGGAGGAGGCCGCGGTAGCGGCCGGGAGGTGGGGGTGTTTTGGCGAAGGACGTTCAACCAGAGACGCAGGCGACATGGGAGGGGGGAGCCGTCTCCGCCTCCCCCCTCCCCGTCAGCCCCTCCCCGCGTGGCGATTCCCCATCGACACAGTGCCAGGGGACCGATCCTCTCTCTGCCGTCAACGTGAACACCCCGCCAAAGATCCCTTTCATGCTCCCAGTGCACTGTATCCGGCCTATCGCCACATACTGCCCGCCCCCTTGAGGGGGCGGGAGGAGGCGCTGAAAGCGCCGGGCGGTGGGGGTGATCCGGCGAAAAACGTTCAATCAGAGACGCAGGAGACAGGGGGAGCCGTCTCCGCCCTCCCCGTCACTGCCCCATCCCCCTCCACCGAATTTACTGTGCACCGGCACCGGGAACTCTCTTCGCCAGAACCTGCGCGATCTCCTGGTAGAGAGCGTCTGCAACGCGCGGATCCTTTGCCTCGACCATTATCCTGACCATCGGTTCTGTGCCAGATGGCCGCACCAGCGCCCACGCGTTCTCTCTCAGGATCTTTATCCCGTCGATCTTCTCGATCCTCTCCCCAGAGAATGCCTCCTCGACGGCGCGAACGACTGCGTGGGGCTCCGTTGTGCGGTACTTCTCCTTGATCAGGTTGTATGCAGGGAGTTCGTCGATTATCCCTGAGAGTCTTCTTCCTTTATGACTGGCTAGAACTGCGACCATCATGGCGGCGGTCATACCGCCGTCCCGGCAGAACTGGTGATCAGGGTAGATCAGACCTCCGTTTCCCTCGCCCCCGAAGACGACATCCTTTCCGGCGGCTATCAGTTCGATCATCCGCCTTGCAACATAGATGCTCCCCACCGGTGTGTAATCGACGCTGCAACCGTACCTCTCTGCGATCTCCCTGATCAGGCTGGACGTGGCAACCGGGGTGACGATGATCCCGCCTCTCTTCCTCGAGCAGATGTAATCCTCGATCAGCCCGAACTCACAGTTCTCCTCGACGTATCGCCCTCTGTCGTCGATAAATACCGCCCGGTCGGCATCCCCGTCGTGGGCGACCCCGAAATCGGCGCCGGTGGCAACGACCATCTCTGCGAGTGGCTGCAGCCCTTCAGGGCTCGGTTCGGGCATTCGGCCCGGGAACGTGCCATCGAGACGGGCGTTGATCGTATGAACCCTGCAGCCCAGTCTGGAGAGGATGATCGGGGTGGTGAGCGCCGCCGGCCCTGAACCCGGATCGACGACAACGGTCATCCCCTCCCCGATGCCGGGAGGAAAATGGGATGCAACGGCCTCGATGTAGTCCTCAAGCCTATCGGGGGCGGCGCTTTCCCTGCCGACCGCGTCCCAGGCGGCAAGATCGAAATCTTCGGCAAAGAACCTCTCCTCGAGGTTGATGGTCTCCTCATCGGACATCTCGGTGCCGTCGGGCTCGATCACCTTTACACCGTTATACTCTGGCGGGTTGTGCGATGCGGTGATCATGGCGCCGCCGGAGAACCGGCCGGTCCTTATGATGTACTGTAGCGCCGGGGTCGGGAGGATGCCGAGATCCAGCACGTCACAGCCAGTCGTCAGGAGCCCGGCCTTGAGGGCGTGGCTCAGAGCCTCGCCGGACGTCCTCGTGTCCCTGCCGACCGCGATCGTCCCCTTTCTCATCGATCCAAGCGCGGCACCGATCTTATAGACGAGCACGGGCGTCATCGTCTCTCCGGTCACTCCGCGCACACCGTTTGTCCCGAACATACGTTTCGTCTTTTGCATCTCATCCATCACTCCTCAGGGTAGTTTCAGTTCTTGTCTCAGCCGTTCGATGGCACTCACTGCCGCTGCAAACGCCTCCTGCCCCTCTTCTGCAAGTATAGCGATATGGACTATATCTCTCCTGTGATAAACCCGGGCGCCAAGGATCCCGGGAAGGCTCTCGATCTCTCCCTGGACTCTCTCCGCAGGGTCATCAATGCGCTTCTCGCCCATCTGCTCCCTGATGATACCGCTGAACGTGAGGATTGACCCCGCATGCGAGACCCCGCAGTCGTGCCTGAGCTCCCTGACCAGCCCTTCCATGGTGTAGTAATCCTCAAAATCGTCGAGCGAGCCGATAACCTCGTCGACAGAGGGGTCGCGCAGCAGGGTCTTCTCGCACTCAAGGTCGCCTATCACGATCCGCGGGAACACCCGGGCCTTGAACCCCTCCAGGATGGCATACCTGACACCGGCGTTGCAGAGGGTATCGAGGGCGCTGTTGAGATCGGTCTCCTGCGAGATGAAGACCGACTTCTCCTCGTCGACGCCGCAGGATATAGCAGCATTTGATTCATAGTATGCTGTGGTGTCCTTGCCGGGTTCGATAAAGAAACCGTGATGCCCGAGGTGTTTGACCACGCCCACGGGCCCGTGGGGAGAGAGCGCCACAATCAGGCTCTTTATAAACGTTGTTTTACCGGCGTTTGATCTGCCAACTACCTGTATGACCTTCATCTCATCTCCTCCTCTTCATCGTTCTGTGCACCTCGATCACCTTCCTGGTTCTTCTCGCCTTCCTGGCCGGGCCTGGTCTTCAGGATGACCGAGGCCGCCTCAGCCACGCCACGCATCACTTCAGCGATCCTGTCCTCTATATCGATCTCGTCGTCGAGGTTCAGGCTTGTTCCCTCCACCTCCAGCAGGAACCGGGCAACCTCGCTTGCTTCAAATAGGATCTCGTCGAGCTCTTCGGCGGTGAAAAAACCGCACATAGCGCCATAGAAGAATGTGGCGCCGGATTTCTTCACCTTCTTCTTGAACGAACTCCGTGCCTGGTTGACCGCCTGCGGGGTGTAAGTGTCTACCATGAACGGGCAGAGTTTGGGGAGGTTCTCGCCGATGAATGTCATCTCCGAGCCGCTGGAGGTCTTGAAATCCGCGCAGAGGCGCGCGATAGCCCACTCGCGGGCGGTGATGTAGGTGTGCTTGCGCAGGAACTGATTGACCCGCTTATAGGTGGCACCGTCTACCTTCTTGAATTTCTGGTAGCGGTTAGGGTCCTTGAGGTTTTCAGGGTCATCCATTTTACTATCCTCTTGTTGGTTTTGCTATTTCAATAAGGCTGGTCTGGACAGGGGGGGCGGGAGTTCTATTCTTCCGCCGGTTCTTCCAGACAAACCAGTGCAGGGGAGAGATCGGGACTTCCCGTGTCGGGTCTGGCCGTGGTTCCATGAGAAAACCTGGTTTTCAACCAGGATATGGTTTATGAATGGTTGGTTCTCACATTATGGAGACCATCAAACCGGGTCGCTCGCGGTTTGACACCCACAAATAACCATCGCGCGAAACGTCTTTTGCAGCTGACCTCCCGCCCCCTTCGAGAGGGGGCGGGCAGTGTGGGGTGATATCTCCGGTGGCCGTGCCAGGGAGCGAAACGGAAATTTTCGGAAGGATTCGCTGAAAATCTGTGTGAGTGAAGTCAACTTCTGGCACTGTATTGATCTGGAATTGCCAGTAAGGAGGTTTCGGTGAGAGCCTGAGAAATAATTCTCTTCCAAAAAATCCCGTCTGCACCCCCCAACCTCCACCTCGCGCTCTTTTTCCCGCACCGCCCCTGGCCGACCATCATCACCCGGACCAATGTATAGCAACATATGGTTTATGACCCTCCTCCCAAGGCACTGTTCTGCAGGGTTGATGGGGGGCGGCCTGGCGCGTTATATTTGGTTTCTGGCGTTCTGGGGGTGTTTTGGTTATACATGCTTTTCAGCGCTGGAAGACGCCGGGTTTCAGGTGCTCGAACCATTGATGCCGGCAAAATCCTTTGCAGGGGGGAACTGACCCGTTACTGTGTTCCACAGGCCCAGGGCTGCAAAACCTGGCGGGATTATCCGTCATCAATGAGAAGAGGGCATTTTCCCGTGATCGTCGATCCCGGACACCTTCATATCGCGCTTTTAAGCCAGGATCGCGCCCTTTGTTGAATAGTGGGTTACCAGGGGAAGCGATCTGGCGTCCATGCTCATCTCTGGAGGTTGTTTATATACAAGGACGGTCTGCGGCTGGGGAGGGTGGCATGTTCACACCACTTTTTACTTTCATGCCGCGCGGTATGGGGTTCATATACTTACAGGGGGATGTATTCATCAGGGTTCTGCTCCCCTCCGTCCACCCGGGGGTGGGGCGGACCCGCATCATACCTCCTAACTCCGATCCAATCAGCATCTCCCCAAACCTTTTTTGGGACCCCGGATAGTCCAGGGCGTCTGGCTGTGGATCGGGGTTTGCATCACAGTTTGGGGAGCATCTTAAGATCGTGTATCAGGTCACCCCCCCGCCGGGTATGGATAAGTTGCGGGGAATAGGCATTTACCGCAATTTTGATATGCTTTGATATTTAATTCATTCTCCAATGGAAAACGTCTCTTTCTCAGAATGGATTGATCGGTTCAGTGGTTACCTCCGGATGAGGAACTACTCCCCCAGAACCATCGAGAAATACATACAGACCATCCGGCGTTTTGCGCGCTATGCCTGGGTCCGTGAGAACCTGGATCCCGACGGCGCCGGGTTCGATGAGGCCATGCTCGACAACGCTCCGCTGGATGCAGGCGTCAACGTATCAACCGCGCTTGTAACCGATTTCTTCTCATACCTTGCCGAGAGGCGGGATTACCGGCCGCGGACGCTCCACCGGATGATCTCGACGCTCTCCTCGTTCTACCGCTACCTCTACGTCCAGGGCGCGGTTGCCGCCGACCCCATGATCGGGGTGGAACGTCCCCGGATCAAGAATCAGGAGTTGAAATACCTCAAACACAGTCAGGTTATCCGGCTGATAAACACGATCGAGAACGAGCGAGACCGGCTGATAGTTCGCCTGATATACGCAACGGGTGTCCGTGTATCGGAACTCTGTTCCATAAATATAGAGGATATCGACTTTGAGGAGCACACGATCCGGGTCAGGGGAAAAGGGGACAAGATCCGGACGGTATTCGTCGACGACGAGACGCTTGAGGAGATCGAGCGTTTTATCGGCAACAAGATCGCAGGGCCGCTATTCCCGGGTCAGCAGGGAAAGCACCTCTCGCCACGGACGGTCCAGCACATATTCAGGCAATACGCTCCTCCAGGGATAACGCCGCATAAGATCCGTCATTCCTACGCAAGTGAACTCTATCGGCGTTCAAAAAACCTCCGTGTCGTG
>Ga0208461_1001210_pt1 | contig 23899 bp, 20 predicted proteins | sample AD_JPNTR4_MetaG_FD_184448 | JGI IMG/M metagenome (GOLD analysis project Ga0208461, IMG submission 184448) | Active sludge microbial communities of municipal wastewater-treating anaerobic digesters from Japan - AD_JPNTR4_MetaG (SPAdes) (version 2) | ecosystem: Engineered > Bioreactor > Anaerobic...
TTGTTTTCACTCATAAAGATAGGTGAAATCTTACACTTGGCAAAGCGTTTGGTAATTTCTTTTTTATCAACGCTTTGCTTCTTTATTTTTAATATTTAGTTGCGGAATTAAGGAAATATAACATTATGGACAAGAAAACAATCGGAACAAACGCAGGCATTATTTGGAATCTGTTGTATAACGGCCAAAAATGGAACTGCAAAAAATTGATGGAAGATTCCGGATTATCGGAAAGGGAGGTGTTGATGGCAATCGGATGGTTGGCTCGAGAAGACAAAATCGAATTTGAAACTTGTCCCGACGGTTCGGAATGCTATTATCTCATTATCAATTATTTTTGATTGAAACAATAACTGATTCAAATGCAAAACAGGCTGCTTCAAAAGTTGGAATGAAGCAGCCTGTTTTGAGTATTTAGATTTCTTGCTGTTTTCTATCTCTCGTTCAAAGAAAAAGAATAAGGTGCGTCTGTTTTTTGTTTGCCGCGTGTCGTGTTTGGAGTTTCCGACATTGTAATATCTATCGTAGCACCACGCAACAAATCTTCATGTGCTAAATAATTTTTGGAATAAGGTCTGCCATTCAATCGAAATTCCCTGATATATCGCTTCGAAGGATCGTTATTGACCGCATTTATCCGAATAGTATTCCCATTCTCGAGCTTCACAGTCATCTTATTGAATAAAGGTGATCCGATCACATATTCATTGCTTCCCGGACAAACCGGATAGAATCCCAACGCCGAAAATACGTACCACGCCGAAGTTTGTCCATTGTCCTCATCGCCACAATAGCCATCGGGATGGGCATTATAGAGCTTATCCATCACTTCGCGAACCCAATATTGAGCTTTCCACGGTTCTCCGGCATAGTTATAAAGATAAATCATATGTTGAATAGGCTGATTTCCATGAGCATACTGCCCCATATTCATGATCTGCATTTCACGAATTTCGTGAATGACGCCCCCATAATAGCTATCGTCAAAAACGGGCGGCATTTTAAATACCGAATCGAGCATACTGACAAAAACTTGATTTCCTCCCATCAAATCAATCAATCCCTGCGGATCATGAAAAACTGACCACGTATAATGCCAACTATTGCCTTCGGTAAAAGCATCGCCCCATTTAAATGGACTGAAAGGCGATTGAAATGTTCCGTCTTCGTTTTTCCCTCGCATCAGCTTGTATTCCGACGAATAAAGATTTCGATAATTCTGACAACGTTTGGCGTAAAGATCTATCTCGCTTTGCGGACGTTTGAGCGCTTGGGCCAACCGATAGATCGTCCAATCGTCATAAGCATATTCGAGCGTACGTGCAGCACTCTCGTTAATGCCAACATTGTAAGGGACGTACCCCAATTTGTTGTAATATTCGTATCCCAATCTACCGGTTGATGAAATAGTGGAATGAACATGATTGGCCCCGAAAACTACCGCTTCGTAGAGTTTTTCGATATCATAACCTCTTAACCCTTTCAGGTAAGCATCGGCAACGATGGAGGCGGAATTATTGCCAACCATGCAACTCCGATGCCCGGGACTTGCCCATTCGGGTAGAAATCCGCTTTCTTTGTAGGTATTTATCAATCCTTCCTGAATTTCCTTGTTTACAGACGGATAAACAAGATTGAGCAATGGGAACAAAGCTCTGAAGGTATCCCAAAAACCGGTATCGGTATACATATATCCGGATAAAACCTGGCCGTTATATGGGCTGTAATGAACGACCTTTCCATTTGCATCGATTTCGTATAACTTGCGTGGAAATAGCGTCGAACGGTAAAGAGTGGAATAAAATGTGCGTTGTTGATCAAGGTTTCCTCCTTCGATTTCGATTTTCCCCAACACATCGTTCCACGCCTTGCGACCATCGGCCATGACGGTTTCGAAATCTTTCGACGAAACTTCTTTCAGATTTTGCCATGCCTGATCGTAACTGATAAACGACGAAGCAACTTTAGCCGTAATTCTTTCGCCTCGCTTTGTTGCAAAACCCACAATGGCTCCTGCATGATCAGCATCAATTTTCAAAGCATTTTCTACAAATTTGCCATTATCAACGATTTGTCGATATTGAAAAGGTTTATCGAAAACAATTACAAAATAATTTTTGAAATTGTCGGGGACGCCGCCACTGTTGCGGGTTGTAAACCCAATTACAGCATTTTTCGAAGGTATAATCTCAACAGACGACCCTTTATCGAAAGCATCGATCACCACAAACGCATCTTTTGTTTCAGGAAAAGTAAAACGGAAAATAGCAGCACGATCGGTTGGTGTTATTTCGGTTGTTATATCGTAGTCAGCCAAATAGGCACTATAGTAATACGGCGTTGCTTTTTCGGCTTTATGCGAATACCAACTGGCACGCTTTTGTTGATCGAATTCGGGCTTTCCCGTGAGGGGCATGATGGCAAACTGACCATAATCGTTGATCCATGGGCTTGGCTGATGGGTTTGCTTGAAACCGTTAATTTTCCCATCCGTATAAACATATTGCCAACCATCTCCCATTTTTCGTGTTTGCGGTGTCCAAAAATTCATACCCCACGGACGAGCAACGGCAGGATACGTATTTCCGTTGGAAATAGCAAATTCCGATTGAGTTCCTACCAGAATACTCACATAATCAACGGGATCGTATTTGGTTTGAGCCAGGATCGAAACGGAACAAAAGATCGATCCCAAAATGAATGACCATAAAAAAATTTTCATTTCTCAGCTTTTTAACAAGTTCAATTTATTTTCCTTCTCCAACTTCACCATCAGTTCGCCAAACAAAGTATTTGCCCATGCAAACCATTTTCGGGTGAAATGCGATGGATCGTCCTTATGAAACGATTCGTGCATAAATCCGGTATCGCCATCCGTATCACGCAGCATACGTATATCCTGTCTGATTTCTTCATCATTGCTGCTGGTCATGGCGTGCATGATGATGCTCATTGGCCAAATCATGTCATAACCGATGTGAGGACCGCCAATGCCATGTCCGGCTTTCCCTTCGAAAAAATAGGGATTATCTTTACTCCAAACAAATTTGCGCGTATTTTGATAAATAGGATCATTATTGTCAATAGCACCGAGATAAGGAAGTCCCAACAAACTCGGGACATTGGCATCATCCATAATGTATTGATTTCCAAAACCATCAACTTCGAAAGCATAGATTTTGCCATATTTAGGATGTGTGTGAACTGCATATTTGTGCAAAGCTTCCTCCACCTCATTCGCCAAAGAGCGACATGCTGTGGCAAAATCCTTTTCATTAGTAACCTCCTCGGATATTTCGGCAATTTGTCGAAGCGAAATAACGGCGAAGAAATTGGAAGGCACTAAAAATCCGAACGTCGTGGCATCATCGGAAGGTCGGAACGATGAAACAATCAAACCCACAGGATTTACCGGATTGCCAAAACCATCGTTACACACGGTGTCCAACTGACGATCGGTTACACGACGAAATGAGTACGGGCCTAAACCGTTTTTCCGCTGTTGTTCCTTGAAGGTTTTCAATACGGAATGCATCGCATTTTTCCAATCTTCATCAAAAACAGAAGCATCGTTGGTCGTTTTCCAATAGTGATACGAAAGGCGAACAGGATAACACAGCGAATCGATTTCCCATTTCCGTTCGTGAAGCATCGGATTCATCTTTGTAAAATCCTTCATCCATTCGCCGTCCGGCTTTGGATCGTGATTGAATGCATTGGCATACGGATCGATGAGAATACACTGAGCTTGACGATGAATAACGCCGGCAATCATTTCGCGAAGATGAGCATCTTCTGCGGTCAATGGTAAATATGGCCAAACCTGAGCGGACGAATCACGTAGCCACATGGCATCAATGTCACCCGTGATAACAAAAGTATCGGGTTTTCCATTTCGAGAACCAAATTTTACGGTAGTATCCAGCGTGTTGGGATAGCAATTCTCGAACATCCATGCAAGTTTCGGATCCTTTATTTTCGATTTTATTCTTTCAATGGTTTGATCAACCGATTTCGAACTAAAATTACGCCGGGCAAGAGCAGGGCGTTTTGATACATAAGTCATTCCATTCGACGATATTTTCGTCTGACCCATTATCCATTCAGGCGATGCAGCTGCCGCCGCAAATCCCAAACTTCCTTTTTTGATAAACTCTCTTCGTGTTGTCATTTTTTCGCTTAAATAAATTATGTTGAGGTGAAAATAAAAACAATTTCCAAATTTAACAATTTAGGTCGATATTGCCAATTAATCTTATTCCAAATCGGGTAATTCGGCAAAAAGCTCGATCATACAAGCATTGTCGAGGAGCGATTTGTGAGGCTGGGTTGTTTTTCGATACCAACTATTGCCAAACAATCCGTTTTCGTCCAACGTATGATAAAAAGCATAGTAAGCATTATCTTTCAATATTTTAACAAATACGTCATTTCTATCGATAGAATATAGTTCGTTCAGACCACGAAGCAAAATCACGTTAAACCATGGAGATTCGGGATAAAAAAGCATTTTTCCATCTTGTGTTTCCTGTTCTTTAACAAAAAACTGATAAGCGCCTTGAGCAGAAAGTTGAGCATCATGAAGATAATTCTTCTTTTTGGTGATTTTATAAAGTCTGACTGCAGCTTCGATCATCTGACCTGTATTATATGTATATTTTTGTTTGCTTATCCGGCCTTCGAGGTTCACGTTGTCCCAATAGACATTATCCGATAAATCAAGCAAATTCTGCTTTGTCCAATTGTAAATTTCGATGGCTTGGTCGAGATATTTCTTTTCATGGGTGATTTCGTATAAGCGTGCACACAACACTGCAGTAGGAGCATTAGAGCATGTGTTTTTGCTATGTTTCTTTTGTTCGCACCAATACACGCCACCTCCCAACACATCGTCTTTGCCGCTCATAATGAAATCATAAAGTTGCTTGGCTTTTTGCAAATATTTTTGCCGATGGGTTGTTTCGTACAAGGTACAAAAATCGAGCGCTATCCAAACATTGTCGTCATAATAACGATCACTTTTGCCGGCAAAAGTGGGATATGACTGATACGCAGCAGGATCACGACCGGAATCCCAATATTTTTCCAAACCCGGCAAAAGGTGATTTTCGAGCAAATCGAGATATTTGCGATCTCGTGTTTCTCGAAACAAAGCGACAACTCCTGAAATTACGCCTGAATATGGCCACAAGTAAGAAACCTCTTGCCGGTGTTGCTGATCAGCTCCTTCGGCAAGATAATCGACCTTGTTATCTATTTTTCTCGGATAAGTTTCTGCCAAAAGTCCATATTCGGGAACATGATAAAGCCTCAGTACTCGATTCAAAACAGAATCCGAAATCATGATGCTTTCCTTTTTCCGGATATCGCAGAACGATTTATCCTCTGCCGACAAGAAACCTGAAAGTGTGAAAAAAAGAGTGGCCGTTAATAAAATACGAAGAAATGTTTTCATTTTTCGACCTCCTTCATAAAATTGATTGGCAATTTTTTGCGAAATGCTTCCTTGAAACAAATCAAAGTTTCGGTGCGCGCCAAGCCAATCGGTTGAATTTTTTCGTGAATAAGCGACAATAAATCGTGATTGTTGCGGACATAAACCTTTATCAACAAGTCATAATCGCCCGTAGTGTAGTAACATTCCACTACCTCATCTATTTTTTCCAATTCCTTCACTGCGTGATCGTAACTACTCGGATTGTTGAGAAAAATCCCAATATATGCACAAGTTTCATATCCGATTTTTTCGAAATCAATGATAAATTCCGATCCCTTAATCACACCAATATTAATGAGTTTCTGAACGCGCTGATGAATAGCCGCACCCGAAACACCGCATTCGCGGGCAACTTCCAGAAAAGGAATGCGCGCATTGTTCACAATTAGATTCAATATCTTTTCGTCTAATTCATCCAAATCATGATATGCCATAAAAAATAATTAATTTATCGTAAATAAATAAAATTTAAATCTCTCAAACAAAAAAAATAGGCAGAAACCGAGAATGAATTATTTCAATCATTCGACGATAAACTGCTTAAAGCTATATAGGCGAAGGTACCAACGGCTGTTTTCAGTGCCGATTCGTCGATCAGAAAGATATCGGAATGCAATGCTCCCGGTTTGCCGGAATTTCCGGAAACGCCAAATCGATAATAGCAGCACGGATAAAGTTGCGAAAAAAAGCCGAAATCGTCGGCAGTCATTCGTTTCGGAAATTCCAAAACATGTGCTTCTCCAAGATATTCAACGACTTTCACCCTCACTTTTCGATTTACAACCTCATCATTCACCACACAGGGATATCCATCGGGCTGAACAGTTTCACAAATACATCCGTAAGCATCAGCCGTTGACTTGGCAATGCGCGGAATAGCTTCGAGCATCCGCCGGCGCTCTTCTTCGTCCATGCAACGCAGCGATCCTGCAAGTGTAACCGCACCGGGAACAACATTCGTTGCTCCATTGGCAATAAATTTGCCGAAGGACAGTACCATCGGATTGAACGGATTACGCAACCTGCTGACTACTTGCTGCATGGCTACTACGATATTCGAAGCCGCAAGCACCGTATCGTTCAGCTCGTGAGGCAATGCGCCGTGCCCTCCCTGCCCTCGGACAGTGATATGCACTTCGTCGGCAGAAGCCATAATCGTCCCCGATTGAAACCCGACCGTGCCGGCAGGCAAATCGATATAGGCATGTTGTTTGACAATGAAGTCGGGATGAAAATCGCGAAAAACTCCATCTTTTAGCATCAAATCAGCGCCACCCGGTGATTGTTCTTCCCCCGGCTGGAAAACAAAAAGCGCCGTTCCGGAAAATTCATTTCGAAGCGAAAACACGATTTTCGCCGCCCCCATCATTGCTGCCGACTGGACATCATGTCCACAGGCATGCATCACGCCGTCGTTCTCCGATTTATATTCAACCTCGTTTTGTTCCTGCACAGGCAAAGCATCCATATCGGCAACAAAGGCAAGTGTTTTTCCTTTCCCGGGCTTTTGGCCCTCTACCCAAGCCAAAATACCATATCCTCCGATATTTTTTCGATAGGGAATATTTTCAACTTCAAGAAAATGGCAAATATATTCCGAAGTCAGCTTCTCGCGATAAGATAATTCCGGATGTCGATGCAACCAATGGTAATGTTCTACAACTTCAGGAAAAATCTGTTCGGAAAATTTTTGTATCGTTTCTGCTAATTTTGTCATTAACTTTCGGTTAAATGATTCCCCCTCAATCGAGTATATGAATTACAATTCCCGAACGCAATTTTGGTTCAAACCATGTAGTTTTGGGAGGCATAATATTACCGCTATCTGCAATATCCATCAATTGTTTCATCGAAACAGGATACAATGCGATGGCGAGAGCCATTTCGCCGCTGTCCACCCGTTTTTTGAGTTCACCCAAGCCACGAATTCCGCCCACGAAATCGATGCGTTTGTCGCTGCGCAGGTCTTTGATTCCTAAAATTTCATCGAGAATGTAACGAGAAGTGAGGGTAACATCGAGTTGCTCGATCGGATCGTCATCATGGATTATCGAAGGACGTGCCGTTACACTAAACGATTTTCCATCGAGATAAATCGAAAAATTGTGTAATCCGCGAGGCCTCTGAATTTCGGTTCCTGTAGGTTCAACAATGAAATTTTTTCCGAGTTTCTGCAAAAACTCCTCAGGCGTCAGTCCGTTTAAATCTTTTACCAACCGATTGTAATCGATGATGGTAAGTTGACTTTGCGGAAAACATACGGCCATGAAATAGTTGTATTCCTCATCGCCTTTGTGGTTCGGATTATTCCGGGCTTTTTCGGCACCAACCAGTGCAGCCGCTGCCGAGCGGTGATGGCCGTCGGCAATGTACATGGCGGGAATCGAATCGAAAATGCGAGTGACGGCATCGATGTCTTTTTGATCGGACACGAGCCAGAAATGATGTCCGACACCGTCTTCCGAAACAAAATCATATTCGGGAGCTCCGGACGTAATGCGCCTCACTATTTCATCAAGTTCCGGCCGATCCGGATAGGCAAAAAAAACGGGCTCGAGATTGGCATTAGTTATTCTGACGTGCTTCATGCGGTCTTCTTCCTTATCGCGCCGTGTAAGTTCGTGTTTCTTGATTTTTCCGGTCATATAATCGTCCACATAAGCTCCGACGACAATGCCGTATTGCGTCTTTCCGTTCATGGTTTGGGCATAAACGTAATACATTTCGCGATCGTCTTGCACAAGCCATCCTTTTTGCCGGAACAAACGAAAATTTTCTGCGGCTTTTTCATACACATCGGCGTCGTGTTCGTCTTTTCCTTCAGGAAAATCGATTTCCGGCTTGATGATGTGATAGAGCGATTTTTCGTTGCCTTCGGCTTCTTTACGGGCTTCTTCCGAATTTAACACATCATAAGGACGTGATGCCACCTCTTTAACCCATTCTTTGGGCGGTCGAACGCCTTTAAAAGGTTTTACTTTCATCTTTTTTAGATAATTTTTTTCAAAGGTTATTATTGCACAAATTTAGATGATAATATTGACAAAGGAAGAACCCGAACAAATATTTTTCGAGAAAAATGTGTATTTTGAAATAAATATGTATTTTTGAAATAAATATAATTGACGGTATGATCCAAATTCCCGAAAACAAAATTATTGATGCAGCCCGGCAGGGTATGGACGAATTTTTAAAAGTATTTGCCGATGCATATCTCGATGAAGTTGATGGCACACTTTCGGCTGAAAATATGCCAAAACTTACGGGTTATCAACATGCATTGCTCGCCTATCGGTTTTTTCAGGAAGAAGTGACCCGGGGCGGATTCGTTCAACTCATTCAAAACGGATTCGGCGGTTATATTTTCGACAATCCGACGGCCAAAGCTTGGAAAATGTTTGGAGCGGCGGAAGCGGCAAAAATTCTGTACAAAGCCAAAGAAATATATGATGCACATCGCACCGAATTGGAACGCGAAACAACCGATGAAGAATTTACGGCCATGTATGTCGATTTCGAACAGTTCGACGAACTGGAAGAAAATTATTTTCTGATCGAAGAAGAACAGACGGCTAAAATCGCTTCATTTGTGGACAACCATATCGAAGAATTTGCTCAAATTATTTAGTTTTCATTCATTCATTTTCTGCTAATATGACAGTCAAATCGCTGAAAAAATTCATGTATCTGTCCATTGTTGCAGCCGTTGTTACTATTTCGCTCAAATTTGCAGCTTACCACGTTACCGGATCAATCGGATTCTTTTCGGATGCTTTAGAATCAATTGTTAATCTTTTTGCAGCCGTATTCGGACTTTTCATGCTCCATGTCTCCGAAAAACCTGCCGACGAAGGGCATGAATTCGGACACAGCAAAGCCGAATATTTCTCGAGTGCCATCGAGGGATCATTGATTCTTTTGGCCGCTTTCAGCATTATATGGTCGGCTATTCCTCGATTGATGCATCCCATCGCATTGGAAAATATCAATATCGGATTGTTATTTTCTATCGGCGCTTCGCTTGTGAATCTTGCTGTCGGACAAGTTCTTATTCACAACGGGAAGAAAAACAAATCGCTTCTCGTAGAGGCTGACGGCAAGCATTTGATGACCGATGTATGGACTTCGGCAGGCGTGATTGCAGGCATTTTGTTGGTTAAATTTACAGGCATTCTCATTCTCGACCCTATTATAGCCATATTGGTAGCTCTCAACATTGTTTATACAGGCTATCACCTCATCAGTAGATCTACCAACGGATTGATGGATGCATCAATTTCGGAGACCGAAATCAATCAAGTAAAGAAATATCTCGATGGTTTGAAAGAAAAAAATATCACCTATCATTCTTTGATGACTCGTCAGGCCGGACAACGGAAATTCATTTCGTTTCATTTACTGGTACCCGGAGCATGGACCGTGCAACAAGGACATGAAAATGCGGATATTATTGAAGAAACGATTGAAGATATGTTCGACGAACCCGTGACGGTAACTTCGCACATCGAACCGGTTGAAGATCCTGCATCACTGAAAGATATAGGGATTGACCGAAAGAAGAATAGTCAAAAAGACTGTACACATTAATGAAACATCAAAACAAGTAGATTTTTTCGATTGGTACCATCACACTTCATTCAACTTACAATTTTCATTCCCAGCCATACGGCTATAATTCCAAGCACAACGCTTGCCAGCAAATAAAGCAAAAAAATCCCCCATTGATTCATTTCTATTAAACGGTAATTTTCAAACGCAAACGTAGAAAAAGTTGTGTATCCGCCGCAAAAGCCTACGATAAACAGAAGGCGAAACGGCTGATTGTCGGGTATATGCGAAAGCATCCACCCCGACAAGATTCCGATGAGAAAACATCCGATCAGATTTGTCGCCAACGTCCCCACGAAAAGCCATTGCGCTTCAACCAATCGTGCCGAAAGGCGCGAAGTAAGAAATCGCATAATGCTCCCGATGCCTCCACCAAGGCCAACGAACAAAATATCCCTAAACATACGAAGTCGTTAATTCAATTTTTAAACCTGTTCTATTTTCTTCAATTTTACATAATAGATATATCCTTTTACGTCCGAAAATTCCATTTTTTGCAACAGCTTCACGTACCGATGAACCTGTCGACGATATTTGGTATCTTCTGCTTCGCCAAATTTATAGTCCACCACTATGGCTTTGTTGCCGTCAATCATTATGCGGTCAGGACGACTAAATCCCCATTCGGGATCGAGTGTTTGCATCTCGTTAAGAACGATATATTTTCCTGAGTACCAATCGGAAACTTCCGGAAGCGACAACATTTCGGTGATCTCTTCGAAAACTTCTTTCTGTTCTGTTTCCGTTAATTCGCCCTCCATTACCCTACGTTGCAACGCACCTGACAAATCACTCACCGTTTTGATGCTGCTCACAATTTCGTGCATAAGCATGCCTCGTGCACGACTGCCGTCATCGTTGAAATAACCAATGGAATTCAATCGCAGTTTCAATCGACCTTCGAATGGGATCGACCTCCATTCTTCCATTTTACAGGTATCAATCGAATTGGGCTTGTTGTCGGATTCAATTTTAGAGGGAATACCATATTCGAAAACACGTTCATTCTCATTTTCGAAATAATAATTTTTCAGATCGATATCCGACTTTATCGAGTCGGACAGAGCCATTGGTTCGGAAACGGTTCGATAAATCAAATCCGAAATTCTCGTGATATTGTCCTTGCCTTTTGGCGCATAACAGATGAGCTGATGCTTTGGACGAGTGAAGGCCACATAAAGCAGATTGAGATTGTCGATATACGACAGCAACTTTTCGCGCAAATAATCATCCCGAAAAATAGTATTGGCCATATCTTTCTTATACTTCACGGGAACTATCGCCAATTCATTAAACGGTTCCCGATCGGGTTTGCACCAAACAAATTCGGCGTGTCCGGCAGAATGATCCACCTCCCAATCGACAAACGGCATGAGTACAACATCAAATTCAAGCCCCTTCGACTTGTGAATTGTGATAAGGCGGATAGCATCCTGTCCATCGGGCGAAAACAGCGTCAAGCTCTGACTTTGCTCCTCCCACCATTCGAGAAAACTGTTTAAATCGGACGACGAATCTGCGCTAAACTTCAATACCACATCGAGAAATGCCTGAACGAATGCATTTTCATTTTCATTCATAAATTGCGAAGACATCGCGAAAAAGGCTTCTACACTTTCGTAGAGTGGCAGTTGCGAAATATGCGTGAGCTGAACTTCCATTTCTGCGAGCGCTTCAGCGTTAGCCGGATCGGTACAAAAAGCGAGTGCTTCTCCGGGAGCCATTGCCCGATGGAATCGTAACAGTTCGTATATGGCCATCATTCGACGCGTTGCATCCGCAGGATTCTGAAAATGTTTGAGTATGGCTATTGCCGCTTTCACGCTTTGTGCATTGGCAACCAATAATGCTTCGTTGGAAATTATGTCGTATCGATATTTAGATTCGGAATGCTCGCGCTTGTAATTCAACAAACTTTCGGCAACAAGAACAGCATCCTTGTTACTGCGCACCAGTATGGCAATCTGCGAAAGCGAAAAACCTCGATCCTGAAGCGATTCGAGATCGAGGGGCAATCTTTTGAGCGATTCCGATTTCCAATCATCTTCTTTTTCATTGCGCAGAAAAGTCATTTTAACGTACCCTTGATCGGTTTTTTTCTTATCCGAAATGCGCTGATAAGCCTGTGCATAAATATCGATGATCTTGGACCGGGCATATTCCGCGAATTGGCTTTCGTCATCGGTCTCCAACGGACCGTTATAAACATCCTGAAGCAATCGTGGAACCTGAATAAAAAGAGAATTGTTGAATTCAACAATACATTGCTCACTTCGCCAATTGATGTCGAGCGCATGATGATTGATTAGCGATGGCTGAAAATCTCGATCGATTTGATCTTCAAGCAATCGCCAATCGCCATTTCTGAATCGATAAATGCTTTGCTTCACATCGCCAACAATAAGGTTGAAATGATTGGAAGCAAGACTCTCACGGACAAGTGGTAAAAAATTGTTCCACTGAAGCGGAGAAGTATCCTGAAACTCGTCAATCATAAAATGAAGCAATCGTGTACCGGTTTTTTCGTAAATGAAAGGGGAATCGCTTTCCGAAATCAAATGATTGAGCAGCTCGGTTGTGTCCGACAAAAATAACGTATCGGTCTCTTGTTGCAATGAACGAAGTCGTTTCTCAATATCCGAAAGGATGCCGAGTGCATAATAATTTTCGAGGATGCTATTGGCTGTATTGTAGAACAAATCGTCTTTTGACAGAGCAATAATTCGGTTTAAGCAATCGTTTAATCCATCGGCGTAAGCCGCACGAATCTGCGGTGCTTTGGGATTGTCGTCCTTCGTCCAGTTATCAACGTTGTTTGCAGCATTCTCAAGTCGGGATGAAGGTTTTGAAAGCTCGCCATTGGCCAGTTTCGAAAAGATCGAAAAGCCCGAATTTTTACCATATTTCATGTCATCATAAGCAACACCATGACGTTGCATAATGACAAGAGCTTCTTTGCCGATAGCTTTGGCAGAATTTGCATATTCGCTTTTGATCTGTTCAAGTTTCTTGCGATAAGATTCGAGTTTTTCCTTATCCTGAATGGTAGATAATTCATCTTCTGAAAGAAACCTTACATTTTCCTTGAACATTTGTTTTCCGAAATCCTGCAAGATTTTTCTGATGTTCCAACTCTTGTTGTCACCAATTTGCGATTTCATCATCGAAAGAAGCCAATCGGCAATCGCCTTGTTTTCAGGTTTATCCAATTCGGCAATCAGCAAATCTATGGCTTCGTTGAGCAGAGTGGTTTGATCCAATTCGATATTATAATTGCCGGCCAATCCTATCTCACGAGTGAAAGCACGCACGGTTTGCTGAAAAAAACGGTCAATAGTACTCACCGAAAAAGCGGAATAATCATGAAGAATGGTTTCGAGCAGATTTTTAGCTTTTTGACGAATGGATGTTTCGTCCATTTCGAACTCTTTCATCAGATCGTCCAGATATCCGGACTCTTGGTTTGTAGCGAGATGATGGAGTTCTTTCACGATGCGCGACTTCATTTCATCCGTAGCTTTGTTGGTGAAAGTAACCGCGAGAATATGCTTATAATTGTTCTCGCCTCCATAAAGCAAACGAAGATACTCTCCGGTCAGCCGATGTGTTTTGCCCGATCCTGCCGAAGCTTTATAAATATGCAAAACTTCGTTTTCAGATAATGCGTGATTTGGCATATCCCTCCTTTTGAAGAATGTCGAGCACTTTTTGTCGATGATCGCCCTGAATAATGATTTCGCCATCCTTGGCCGATCCACCCACTCCGCACTTCACTTTCAGCAACTTTGCAAGCGCCTGCAAATCGTCGTCCGAACCCGCGAAACCGGTAATCAGCGTTACCGCTTTTCCGTTTCGGTTGCGCTTGTCCAGTTGGATGCGTAATTGCTGTTTTCCCTTTGCAACAGTTTCGATCGACGATTTTTCGTCCTCCTGAAAATGATAATCGGGATTGGTGGAATAAATTATATCCGGTCTTTTTTTCCAGTCGTTCATTGTCTGAAATGTTTTTCCAAAGATATTATTTTTTGCTGTTATGCCCAAGAAAAGTATTTTACTATGAGGAAAAAAGTGTATTTTAGCGCTTCTAATTGAGACAACCAGAAAATTATGAAAGATACCGTCCAGGTTCATTGCATCAACACCAACGAAAAAAAAGATGTTCCGATGGGTTCGTCACTCGAAGAGTTGATTGAAGTTTTCGGCGTAAAAATGCCGCATCTCATTGCCAATGCCAAAGTCAACAACAAAACCGAATCGCTTGCCTATCGCATTTATCGACCTAAGCGCATCGAATATGTTGATATCAGCAATTCATCGGCGATGCGCACTTATGTCCGTTCGCTCTGTTTCATTCTTGCCAAAGCCGTGGACGACTTATTTCCCGATGCCCAAATTTTCATCGAACATTCGGTTTCCAACGGATATTATTTTCAAATTGATGCCGGACAAATAATTGGCAAAGAACAACTCGATAATATTCGCAACCGCATGCGCGAAATTGTTGATGCGGACATTCCTTTCGAATCTATTGAAGATGAAACGACCAATGTGGTAAAACTTTTTCGGGAGCATCGGATGGAGGACAAAGCGCTTTTGCTCGAAACATCCGACTTTCTATATGCATATTATTTCAAACTCGGTAATTATATCGATTATTACTATGGCTGCATTGTGCCATCTACAGGTTATATCCAGCTTTTCGATATCCAACAATATAATGGAGGATTTTTGCTCCAGGTGCCATCCCGCACCGAACCTGAACAACTTGCACCCATTGTGAAACAGGAAAAATTGCTAAATGTCTATCGGGAGCATCTTAAATTCTTAAAAATAAGTGATTTGAATAATGTTGGCGACTTAAACAAAGCTAAAATCAACGGAAGAATATCAGATGTTATACAAATTTCTGAAGCTTATCAAGCCAAACAAATCGGCGAAATTGCTGCCCAAATTCGTCAAAAATATGACGAAGGTGTGCGACTCATCCTCATTTCAGGTCCATCCTCGTCAGGAAAAACGACCTTTCGGAAACGTCTCGAGGTAGAACTTTTTGTAGAAATGCTGAAACCAATCGGCGTTTCGCTCGACGATTATTTTGTGGAAAGAGATAAAACGCCTCTCGACGAATTCGGCGAGAAGGACTACGAATCATTGTATGCGCTCGATTTGGATCTCTTCGAGGAAAATCTGCTTGCATTGATGAACGGCAACGAAGTGGAATTGCCCAGCTATAACTTTGTATCGGGTAAACGCGAATTCAAAGGCAACCGTTTAAAAATGGGTGTCAACAACATTCTCATTGTCGAAGGCATTCACGCTTTGAATCCTGAACTTACGGAACGAATTCCGGCAATCAACAAATTTATGATTTATGTTTCGGCACTTACTTCGATCTCGCTTGACAATCACAACTGGATACCTGCCGCCGACAATCGTTTGTTGAGAAGGTTGGTTCGTGATTATCGATATCGTGGTTATTCGGCTGTAGAAACAATTTCGCGCTGGGAAAGTGTTCGTCGTGGCGAAGAAAAATGGATTTTCCCTTATCAGGAAAATGCCGATGTCATGTTCAATTCGGCGATGATATATGAGCTCGCGGCCATTCGCCGACATGTCGAACCCATCTTGCAACAGGTGCCCAAAACCGATCCCGAATATGCCGAAGCCTATCGTTTACTGAAATTTTTGAGCTATTTCAACTATATTACCGATCGCGAATTGCCCCCAACTTCATTGTTGAGGGAATTTTTGGGAGGCAGCAGTTTCAGATATTGATTCCGTTTTTATTGAAAAACAGTATTACAAAAAACATGTCAGATATTATTTGTGCCATATCCACACCTCCTGGCATGGGAGCAATAGCGGTTGTACGCCTCTCTGGTGAAGGATGCATCGCTTTGACAGATACCCTTTTTTGTTCGCCATCAGGCAAAAAATTGGTGGACGCTGCTCCCAATACCGTTCATTTCGGACAAATATATTCGAATGACGAAATTCTGGACGAAGTACTCATAACGGTTTTTTGTGCGCCACATTCCTTTACGGGAGAAGATATTGTCGAAATATCCTGTCACGGATCGTTGTATATTCAGCAAAAAATAATTGAAACGCTTTTGCAGGCAGGTGCACGCATGGCTCAAGCAGGTGAATTCACGCAGCGAGCTTTCGGTAACGGCAAGTTCGATTTAAGTCAGGCTGAAGCAGTGGCCGATTTAATAGCATCGTCATCCAAGGCCGCACATCGTGTTGCGATGAATCAAATGAGAGGTGGATTTGCAAAACAGTTGTCGGTTTTGCGTGATGGGTTGCTCCAATTTGTATCGCTCATCGAGCTCGAACTCGATTTTTCGGAAGAGGATGTTGAATTTGCCAATCGTGAAAAATTGCTTGAACTGGCAACAAAGATTAAAACGGACATTTCGCGCCTTCTCCAATCTTTTCAATTGGGAAATGCCATCAAAAATGGCATCCCGGTTGCCATTATCGGGGAAACCAATGCAGGAAAATCGACATTGCTCAACCTCTTACTCAACGAAGAAAAAGCCATCGTTTCGGAGATTCACGGCACTACGCGTGATGTAATTGAAGATACGGTTAACATTCAAGGGATTGTATTTCGATTGATCGATACCGCCGGCATTCGCGAAACAAACGACGCAATCGAAACAATGGGAATCGAACGGACATTCAAAAAAATAAAACAGGCTTCCATCGTATTATGGATGATTGATCTGACAACACCCATCGAGCAAATCGAACATCTGGCGCAATCGCTTGCTCCATCACTTGCCGATAAACAGGTGATCATGCTGTTTAACAAATCCGATTTACTGTCTCCGGAAGAAATTCAGTCAAAATTGAGAATTTTTCCAAATTTGAAAGCCGAACGACTGCCGATTTCGGCCAAAAAAAACATCAATTTTGACCGACTACAACAACTATTGGTGGATGCAGCAAATTTTCCCGAAATCGGCGAACATGATGTTATTGTTACCAATCTGCGCCACTACGAAGCCTTGAAAAACGCTCAAACAGCTATTCATCGCGTTATCGACGGTCTCAATTCGGGGATTACAGGCGATTTTCTCAGTCAGGATATTCGCGAATGCATGTTTTATTTGGGAGAAATTACGGGCCAAATCACTACCGACGAGATTTTAGGATCGATTTTTTCGAAGTTTTGCATCGGAAAGTAGATTCTGCGTGGGAAAATAGTCCAATTGCAAAGAAACACATAAAATCTGCAAAAATAAGCCCGTAAATGCCTTGTTTTCAAGTGTTAAAGATTGTTCGGGTTTTTGCAGATTTTTGATTTAGGTATTGTTTGTTTGCAGATTTTTGCCTAACTTTGTCCCCCAGATGTCCCCCAAAGAGTGACGCACCCCCATTTTTTGTCCCCCGAAAGATGGTTTTTTGTCCCCCGTGGCGACATTTGGTAGTAACTCGTTAAAACTATAAAGGCAATGGCAAAGAAACAAACATCAACAACTCAACGAGGACAAGTCAAGCTTCGTGAAAAGAAACTGGCAGATGGAAGTTCCAGTCTCTATCTTGACATCTACTCTAACGGCAAGCGAGTGAAAGAATATCTGAAGCTCTACCTTGTTGTTCCTAATACTGCTATTGAAAAGGAGCAAAACCGCCAGACCTTAGCAGTAGCTAATTCTATGAGAGCCAAACGTGAGCTTGACCTATTTAGCGGAAAATATGAGATAGGACAACCCAAACAAGAAGGAGTCCGCTTTCTTGATTTCTATCGTCAGATGTGCGAAGAACGCTTGAAAACTCCTGACACTTTGGGTAATTGGGGAAACTGGCACAGTTGTCTCAAACATCTCGAAATATATTGCGATGAGTTTACCACGTTTGATGATATTGATGCCGCTTGGATTCAAGGATTCAAAGATTATCTTAACACAGCAGAGAAAGACACCAGAAAGCGTGGAGGTTCTAAGCGTGTTTATGCTTTCGAGGGATTATCACAAAACTCAAAAGTTTCATATTTCAACAAGCTTCGCGCATGTATCAATGAAGCATTTGAGAAAGGCATAATCACTAAGAATCCTATTAGAGGTATTGATGGATTCAAGCAAGAAGAGGTTGAGCGCGAGTACCTGACGATTGAAGAGGTCAAGAAGCTTGCAGCCACACCATGCAACTACCCTATCTTGAAGGCTACATTCCTCTTTTCATGTCTTACTGGATTGCGCAAGAGTGATATAGAGAAACTAACTTGGGGAGAAATCCATAAACAAGGGAATTTCACTCGTATCATTTTCAAACAGAAGAAGACTGGTGGGCAGGAATATCTGGACATATCAGAAGAAGCAGTTGCTTATCTTGGTACTCGACGGAATGATGTTGACCGTGTATTTGAAGGATTCACATACGGCACCTGGATTTCTCTTGAACTCAAACGTTGGGCTCTTGCTGCTGGTATAACTAAGAATATCACGTTCCATTGTGCTCGTCATACCTTTGCCGTAATGATGCTTGACCTTGGTGCTGATATATACACAGTATCAAAATTACTTGGTCATCGTGAACTTTCCACCACTCAAATATATGCGAAGGTGCTTGATAAGAACAAACAGGCAGCCGTAAGTTTGATTCCAAAGATATGTGATTAAGTAACCCTTCATACATTATTATAATATGATTAGCAGACAAGAAGCAGTACTAAGCTTTGTGAAGTTCAACAAGTTCTTCAAGCAGCTTAATTATGATATAGGTGTGACGGGCAAGGTTCACCTATCCCAATATGCTGACGAGTTAATGGAATTTGAGCAATGGGTTGATAATGTTATAGAATACGTACTTTTCAATCCTGATCCAAAAATCATTGATTTAATCAGTGCACTGGGTTCGTCAGAGATTATCAAGAACTATGCAGAAGAAGGGAAAGCTGTTTTAGAATCCAGCACCTATGATGCATTGTCCAAAGTCATTGACTCAACGGCAAAGCTGCTGTCACTGGTTAATGAAAGCATAGAAACATCAAAAGGCAAATTTACCAGCTTACCTGAGGCTTTTGCCTTCCAAGATGCAGAAAATCTATTTTTGAGAGCTGTGAAAGCAGGTTATCTGACATCAGATTTCCAGCCCAAAGGAGATACAGATTTATATACTCTCAAAATTCTCGGTTTCGCCATCGGAGAAGAATTGAAATTGGCACCACGACATAAATGGTCACATTTCGAGGAGCTATGGAATATTGATTACGCAAATAAGCTCTCCTCCGTTCCTATCAGTGCCAAGCAATTTCAAAGAGCAAAGACACTTATGGACTTATACCCAGAAGTTGACTTCAACTTGCTTATTAAGCCCAAAGAAGATTCTTTCTTTACAGCGGCATACGGCAATAGAAGGATTCGCACTTTGTACAAAGAGCTTGTGGCATATGGATATATAAGCAAGGAAACCGATTACGACAATTTCCTTAGTGTTTTCAATCTCGGTAATAGTAAATTCGTGCGTCCTGTTGAATGGATAAGTGACCAGCGTCACCTTGCCTATTTCATACATCACACGTTTACAAAGACAAATAAAAACTGCTGGGTCAAGGCACATGCATGTTTCACCATCAATGGAGCACCGCCTAATTTAGGAACAATGAAGAGCGGAATTGTTTCGTTACAAAGGAAGCCTACGTATGAAACATACGATTTAGTTCTTAAACGCATCGCCTCAGAATATAATAATGAATAGCCACTATTTGTGGTATATTCAATCAACAACAAGGGTGGACAAATTTGATATTTGTTCACTTTTGTTGTTTTTTTAACTCCTATGAAGAATGACTGCACAGTCAATTTTTACCTTTGCCCTCCAAATTGACTTAATATGTGCGTAGAAATGGTCAATATAAATATTCCAGAAAGGCTGTCTAAGCATAGAGCAAGACAGCCTATGCGTTCTCTATGTATATGTGTAGAGAGAGAATTCTATTGTTGCTATCATTCGATGAAAATAAATATTGGCGAAAGCCTTCAATTCATATTTTTATTCACTTTAATAAACATCAAAAGCAATGAGAAAAGAAAAATTCTCTCTCTCTCTTTTTCGAGAGACTTACGTGGTCAGGCCATCTGACCGCTGCTAAGAGTGGTGATTCGGGGTTACTCGAAATGCTCCACGAAGCCTATGACCTCTATCAGGTCGAAGTTGTTAACCAGGGCAAACTTTATCAGCGTTACGCTGATGATTTTGTCTATAGCCACGAGTTCCATGATTCCATTGATGCCTGGAGCAAGAATGAGCATCAGAAGAACTTTCACATTCTTGATTCTTTGCTTACGAAGCGTCGAGACCTTGTAGAGCAATTTTTCAGTAAGGACAACGTAAGCGAAGCTGAGTTGATGGAAATGCTACATCTTTTCAACACGACTCTTCCATCTTCTCGCAACTATGTAGCACCAGCCAAAGTAAGGGAAGCCACAGATTACAATCTATGCGCTTGTTTGGAGCATTCAGATCTGGCTCTTCTTGCTCGCTGCTGCAACGAAGCAAGAGTATTCAGTGAAATTATCGACGCTGATGACCTTCTTTCTCTTTTGGATGGCAAAATGACAATGCCACTGCATTCGCGCAATAATAGACTTGTTGCATTCTTCTTCGATCAATTATCCATCTACAACCTTATTATTCGTAACTGGCAGAACGTCATTGCCCATCACTGCAGCATTGTAAGCTCAACGGGCAAAGGGACATTAACACAAAAGTCCTTGTCATCTGCGCTCTATTCTATTGTGGATTTGGAGATGTCAGCACAAGAGAAGATAATTGATGATGCAGTTAAGTCTGTCGGTCAGAAATATCAAAGAAAAAGAAACACGAACAAATAACTGCAAAGAAATGGTCAGGGAGTAAACGAGAGAATCACATTGGTTCTCATTTTTCTCTCTTCCCCATGAACATTTTTAGACGTACTTTTGCCCTCCGTAACCGGTTCACAATGGTAACGGAGGGCTTTCCTCCATTTTTGTTTAACTTAAATAGAGATTTTAATGGGCAGACGTAAGACTTCAATATCAGACAGTACTCTGGAAATGATTGTTTCCATAGACCAACGTCTAACCGAACTTATTGCCAGTGACATACCCAAGCGACTTCATTGTATTGAAGAAAAGCTGGATTATATCAATCCAAGATTGCTTACAATTGAGCATGTTGACAGGTTCTACAGTGAGGTAAAGACCGTTTTATCAGTTGCTGAAGCATGCGAGTATATGGGAATTACAGAATCTCACATGTATAAACTTACCAGCGGAGGAAAGATACCTCACTATAAGCCAACAGGCAAGCTTATATACTTCAGTAGAAGCGAACTTGACGATTGGTTGTTACATAATAGAGTGTTTAACGAAATAGACCAAGACAATGAGCAAAACAGATGCAATGACCAAGAATCCGAATGAAAATGTTCAGATTATGAGTTTACTTGATAGGCTCGAACAAGCCAAAAGTATTCTCGATCAAACTGCTGAGATAGAAGAAGCTGTTAACAAGCTTAACAATCTTGAATATTTCCTCAGAAGGTTTGGAACTCTTAAAGAGCTTACATCCCACTTGCTTTTCATAGAAAGGAAGATGTACATCTTGAAGGAATACCTCTCTGTTAATGAGGCAGCAGACTATCTTGGGCTGTCATCAAGCCTTGTATATAAGTTGACGAGTAAACACGAATTACCTATATACAAGCCCAATGGAAAAACTGTATTTATCCGAAGGGATGACCTTAACAGGTGGATAGCTAAGCATAAAGTACTATCTGACGAAGAGATAGAAGAATATGCTGCCACCCATATGGATAAAGTATTAAAAGGATTGTACACTAAAAACAAATAAAGATGATGGACATAACAACATTAGGCAATCAGAGAATTGACCAGAAGACGTTTGAGCAATTATTAAAGCACATTAAGCTAAAGGTTACAGAGGAATATTCTTTTCCCCCAGAAATCATCACATGCGGAGGAGCAACTATAGCAACTCTGGGCAACTTCAGTGCTTCGGTTGGTAAACCAAAGAGTAAGAAGACGTTCAACGTCTCTGCTATTGTTGCTGCTGCCATATCTGGGAAAGAGATTCTTGGGTATAAAGCTCATTTGCCTGAAGACAAGAAAAAGATTCTTTATATTGATACAGAACAGAGCAAGTACCACTGTCATAAGGTTCTGGAGCGAATACTGAAGCTGGCCAACCTCCCATTAAACAAGGAAAGCGGACTCATCGACTTCTTTGTTTTGCGTGAGTACACTCCAGAACAGAGACGCGATATCATCACCCTGGCATTACGTGGTGATTCACGATATGGCTTAGTTGTCATCGATGGTGTACGTGACCTGCTCAGGGACATTAACAATCCAAGTGAGGCTCTTGACATTATCAATGATCTGATGCGATGGTCAAGTTTCTATGACCTTCACATTCATACAGTGCTTCACTTGAACAAAGGCGATGACAACACCCGTGGCCATATTGGTTCCGAGTTGAACAACAAGGCTGAGACTGTGCTCCAGATTACCAAGAATATTGATGACAGCAACATGAGCGAGGTGAAAGCCATGTTCATTAGAGACAAGGAATTTGCCCCTTTTGCGTTTCGCATCGACAACAACGGTCTTCCGGACTATGTGGAAGGCTACAAGGCTGAACTTGCCAGGCGTGACAAGAAGATGCACTTCTCCAGATTAACGGAAGAGCAGCATCGAGAGGCTATTGAAAGCGTTGTTGGCGATAATGCTCCACTGGGTTATTCAAAGATGATTAACCTCCTGATGGATGGTTATTCTAACATTGGTTATTCACGAGGTCGAAACACCATCATCAGCTTGCTCCGATACCTGATTGAGATGGGACTGATACTGAAGACTGATAAGGCTTACCAGTATGTCCCACAGAAACAGGAATCAGAAAAACCGTCAGAAGATACTGATGAGGACGGTTTAGTTTAGTTTGGATGTTTATATATATGTACTGGCATACTTACGATGTAAACTATGAACATATCACAAGCCAAACTCATCAATTTAGTGGACTTTCTTGAACAAGAAGGACACAAGGCAGTAAAGCAGAGGGGACATATTTATTGGTACAACTCCCCAATCCGTAGTGAGAGCTCACCTTCTTTCAAGGTTGACTCCAGCCGAAATGAATGGTATGACTATGGTTTAGGGGAAGGTGGTGACATCCTCGACTTAATAAAAGGGTTATACAATGTGAAGACCACCAGTGAAGCCCTTACCATACTCGCGCCTAAAAGCAATTCATTCATTAACGCTATCTATCATCGGAAAGATGCCCCACCAAAAAGGCAGGAGTCCGGGCAGATGCATAATGTAGCGTACCATCCTCTTACACATCAAGCTCTGTTATCGTATATGCTGAAGCGGAAAATTGATGTGAATCTAAGCCGTGTGTATTGTTGTGAAGTCCATTATGACCTTCGCAACAAGCACTATTTCGGTATCGCTTTTCGTAATAGAATTGGAGGGTACGAAATCAGAAACCAATATTATAAAGGATGTATAGGGCATAAAGATATAACTCTAATTCGGAAGAGTAACGAGGAGATCCAGGAGCATATAATAATATTCGAGGGATTTATGGATTTCCTTTCATATATGATGCTCTCCGACATAAAGAGCAGCCGTATTTGCCTGCCATATCAATGTGATTATATGATATTGAACTCCATCAACTGCCTTGATAAGGCTATGAGTGTGCTTTCTTCATATAAATATGTACACTCCTATCTCGACAATGACGATGGTGGCAAGCGTACATTTCTGT
>Ga0208461_1001219_pt1 | contig 23827 bp, 28 predicted proteins | sample AD_JPNTR4_MetaG_FD_184448 | JGI IMG/M metagenome (GOLD analysis project Ga0208461, IMG submission 184448) | Active sludge microbial communities of municipal wastewater-treating anaerobic digesters from Japan - AD_JPNTR4_MetaG (SPAdes) (version 2) | ecosystem: Engineered > Bioreactor > Anaerobic...
TTTAAAAATGTTTATGAGATGTATAAAGAGAAAAAGATTGATATGAGAACAGCAGCAGGTGCTGTAAGTATAAAAAGAGTTGTAGATGCTATGAAATTAAGAGGCTGGGTCTAAAAAAAGGGGAGGTCTTCTCCCCTTTTTGGAGGAGACAATGTTTAAAACTCTTGTTATAAACCCTGGTTCAACTTCAACAAAAATAGGTGTTTTTGAAGATGAGAATCCAATTTTTATAGAAATATTAAGGCATGATTCTGAAACAATAAAAAAATACAAATCAATTTTCGATCAGTATGATTTTAGAAAAGATATCATTCTAAATTTTCTCAAAGAGAAAAATATCTCATTAAATTCTCTCTCATCTATTGTTGGAAGAGGTGGTTTAATCAAGCCAGTTAAAAGTGGAACATATTTAGTAAATGAAAAGATGATAGAAGATTTAAAAGAAACTAAAAGAGGAGAGCACGCAAGCAATCTTGGAGCAGTGCTTTCCTATGAAATTGCAAAACCATTAAATATTCCTGCGTTTATAGTTGATCCTGTTGTTGTTGATGAGATGGATGATATTGCAAGGATCTCTGGTTTAAAAGGAATTGAAAGAATAAGTATATTTCACGCGTTAAATCAGAAGGCAGTTGCAAGGAGAGCAGCAAAAGATTTAGGTAAAAAGTATGAAGATGTAAATTTTATCGTTGTTCATCTCGGTGGAGGAATTTCAGTTGGTGCTCATAAAAAAGGTAGAGTTGTAGATGTTAATAATGCTTTGAATGGTGATGGACCATTTGCTCCTGAAAGAGCAGGATCTCTTCCAACTCAAGATCTTGTTGATTTATGTTTTTCAGGAAAATACACATTTGAAGAAATGAAGAAAAAACTCGCAGGAAATGGAGGTCTTGTATCGCTTCTTGGAACAAATGATGCAAGGGAGGTAGAAAAAAGAATCCAAAATGGGGATAGCTATGCAAAACTTTGTTATGAGGCGATGGCTTATCAAACTTCAAAAACGATAGGTGAGATGGCATCAGTTTTAAAAGGAGAAATTGATGCAATTGTAATAACTGGGGGAATTGCTTATTCAAAGATGCTTACTGATTGGATAATTGAGAGAGTTTCATTTTTAGGTAGAGTTTTATTATATCCTGGTGAAGATGAAATGGAAGCACTTAATTCAGGAACGCTTAGAGTGTTAAGAAAAGAAGAAGAAGCAAAAATTTATGATTGATGGTATAGAAAATTTCAAAAAGATAACCCTCTTTGTAGGGGAAATAGGGAGCGGAAAAACTGAATTTGCAATTAATTATGGAATAAAAATAAAAAAGAATGGGAAGTCAGTAGAGATAATCGACCTTGATCTTTACAAACCATACATAAGGTTGAGAGATTTAAAAGAAGAGGTTGAAAAGTTTGGTGTGAAAGTTATAACACCTCCTGAAGAAATTAAAAGAGCTGATTTACCATTGATAATACATGCTTCAAAATCCTGTATATATTCAGAAGATAAAATTTGTGTTTATGATATTGGAGGGGGTGAAGCTGCATCTTATGTTTTAAGACAATTTCCAGAGATAGAAGAGTTTCCTTATGAACTATTATATGTTGTAAATATTTATAGACCATTTACAAGAAAAAAAGAGGAAATTATCGAAAATATTTATGATATTGAGATGGCAACTGGATTTAAAATTTCTGGAATAGTTGCAAATTCTCATTTAAGGGATAAAACAGAAAAAGAAAATATTGTTGAGGGTTATAAAATTGTTAAAGAGATTTCTGAAAAGATAGACAAAGAGATAAAGTATGTTGGTGTTAGGGAAGATAAAATCTCACTAATCATTGATTGTGAATTCAAAAATATCGTCTTCCCTTTAAAAAGTTTTATTAAATATCCAGGAGAAATATAAAGAAAGGAGGATAATTATGGAGAAAGTCTCAAGGGTTGTGATTAGAGAAGACTTCTGCAAAGAGTGCCTCTATTGTATAAATTTTTGTCCAACAAAAGTACTCGACAGAGATATGAGTAAATTAAATTCAAGAGGTTATCACCCAACAAAATTTATAAATGAGGATGGTTGTATTATGTGTGGAATTTGTGGAGAGGTTTGTCCAGAGGGTGCAATTGATGTTTATAGGATTAAAGAGGAGGTCAAAAAATGAGTGAGAAAATTTTTATGAAGGGTTCAGAGGCTATTGCAGAAGCTGTAATTAGATCTGGCTGTAGATTTTTTTATGGATATCCAATAACTCCTCAAAATGAGACCCCAGAATATTTTGCAAGAAAGATGCCACTTGTTGGTGGACTTTATCTTCAAGCAGAGAGCGAAGTCGCTGGAATAAATATGGTTTATGGGACTGCATCTGCTGGAAAAAGAGTTTTCACCTCTACTTCGTCGCCAGGGTTTTCTTTAATGCAAGAAGGAATTTCGTATATGTCTGGTGCTAATGTCCCAGTAGTTGTTGCGAATGTTGTTAGGGGCGGTCCAGGTCTTGGTGGTATTTCACCAGCGCAATCAGATTATTTTCAAGCAACAAAAGGTGGAGGCCATGGTGATTATAAATTATTAGTAATTGCTCCTTCTACTGTTCAAGAAATAGTTGATCTTGTTCCAAAAGCTTTTGAACTTGCAGAAAAATATAGAACAGTTGTTGAACTTTTATTAGATGGCATTCTTGGGCAGATGATGGAAGCAGTTGAATTTAATTATGATATAAAACCAGAAGACCTTCCAACGCCTTCATGGGCACTTACTGGTGCTAAAGGAAGAAGTAAAAATTTAATTCTTTCTTTTAATCTTGATCCAGAAAAACTTGAGATCATTAATCTTGAACTAAATAAAAAGTATAAAGAAATTGAAAAAAATGAGAAGATGTGGGAAGAGTATTATCTTGAAGATGCTGAATATATTTTTGTTGCCTTTGGCACAGTTGCAAGAATAATAAAATCTGTTATTGAAGTTGAAAGAAAAAAAGGTTATAAAGTAGGTCTGTTCAGACCTATTACTCTTTGTCCATTTCCATATGAAGAGTTAAGAAAATTTGTACCACAAGCAAAATTCTTCTTTGATGTTGAGATGAACCTTGGACAGATGATTGAAGATACAAGACTTTCAATACTTGATAAAAAACCTACCTATTTTTATGGAAGAACAGGAGGAATTGTTCCAACTACCATTGAAATCATTGAGCAGTTTGAAAAATTGATAAAGGAGGTCAAGTGATATGGAAGTAAAACCAATTTATACATATCCTAAATCTATGGAAGATAAAGTAACAAACTATTGCCCTGGTTGTCATCATGGAATTGTTCATAAACTTGTTGCAGAACTCATTGATGAGATGAATCTTTTTGAAAAAACAATAATTGTATGGCCTGTTGGATGCTCTGTAGTTGGATATGAATATTTTAAAACTGATGGTTGTATTGCTGCACATGGAAGAGCACCAGCAATGGCAACAGGGATTAAAAGGGCAAATCCAGAAAAATTTGTTCTTTCATATCAAGGAGATGGCGATTTAGCATCAATTGGTATGGCAGAAATTGTACATGCAGCAGCAAGAGGTGAGAAAATAACAGTTGTTTTTATAAATAATACAAATTATGGAATGACAGGTGGACAGATGGCACCTACAACTCTACCAGGACAGAAAACAACTACTTCTCCATATGGGAGAGATCCAAATCTCTGTGGTTGGCCAATTAGAGTTTCAGAGCTTCTTTCAACAATCGATGGAGCAGCTTACATAGCAAGAGCTGCACTAAATAAACCTGCAAGAATAACTCAAGCAAAAAAATATCTTAAAAAGGCATTTAATACACAACTAAAGGGTATAGGATTTTCATTAGTTGAATTTATCTCTGCTTGTCCAGTTCAATGGCATATGACACCTTTAAAATCTCTTGAAAGAATTGAAAATGAACTGATTCCATATTATCCACTTGGTGAATTTAAAGTAAAGGAGGGAGTTACAGATGTATCTTGAAGTGATAATTGCTGGTTTTGGTGGTCAGGGTGTTATGTTAATGGGTGAAACAATTTGTGAGGCTGCAACTTCTATGGGTGTAAATGCTACATTTTTCCCATCTTATGGACCTGAAACAAGAGGTGGAACTGCAAATTGTAATGTCATTGTATCTGATAAGCCAATTGCTTCTCCTGTTCTTGCAACAAGTCAAAATATAATCGTTATGAATAAACCTTCTTTAGATAAATTTGAAAGTAAAGTTAAAGAAAAAGGTTATATTTTTATTAACTCATCTCTCATTGATAGAGAGGTTCAAAGAACTGATATTGAAGTTATTAAAGTTCCAGCAAATGAAATTGCAGAAAAACTTGGCAGTTCAGTGGTTGCAAATATGGTAATGCTTGGTGCGTTCATAGAAAAAATAAAAGTTATTCCTATAGATAAGATAAAATATGTTGTTGAAAAATTTCTTGGTGAAGAAAAAAAAGAACTTATCGATATAAACTTAAAAGCTCTTGATGAAGGAGTTAAATTAGTTAAATAACTAATTTGGGTCAGGTTTTGAATTAAAACATTTTCCAAATTTAAATATAAATTTAAAACCTGACCCTATATTATGAGGTAATAATGAAAAAGAAATTAAATGTTAATAATTTTACATCACTCCTTCATCCATATCCTGCTACTCTCATAACAACCATGGGTGATGATAAAAAACCAAATATAATCGCTGTTGCTTGGATAACTCCTTTAAGTGTTAATCCATCAATTATAATGTTTGCTTTAAGAAGAGAAAGATATTCATATAAATTAATATCTGAAAATCAAGAGTTTGTAGTTAATATTCCAGATTATAATTTGATAAAAGAGGTTTTAATGTGTGGCACATATAGTGGGAAAAATATAGATAAATTTGAACTTACAAAATTTACTAAAATTGAATCAGAATTTGTGAAAGTTCCAAAAATAAAAGAGTGCATTGGAAATATTGAATGTAAGGTTTTAGAAATTATTGATAAAAAAGAGCTTGACCATGTAATAGTTTTAGGGAGAGTTTTAAATGTTGAGGTTGAAGAAGAACTTTTTGATAAACATTGGGATTTAACAAAATTGAATATGCTCCTTCATTTAGGTGGAAATCTATTTACAACAAATATAAATGAAATAAAAAAAGAAAAAGTTTAAAAGTCAATAAGTTAATAAAATTGATATATAAAATAAAAATTCCTTATTGTTTAAAAATTTTTAATTCTTAATATCTTATATTTTATAGATATTAAGAGGAAAAAATATATTTTATTATCTCTAAATCTTTTATAAATTATGTTAAAATTAAAACAATGGAAAACATAAGAGTAGTAACAGATAGTGTTGCAACTCTTCCAGATGAAATAAAGAATAAATATAATATTCTTCAGGCTCCTTGTTATTTTGAATTCAATGGCGAAATTTATAAAGATAACGAGATAGAAATTGACAAAGTTTACAAATATATCGATGAAAACTCGCTTTTTAAAACATATGCTCCAAAACCTGAGGATTTCTTAAATATTTTCAATTTATGTTCTGAAGATAAAATAATCTGCATAACAGTATCTTCAACTTTTAGCAATTCATATAAAAACGCTTTAATAGCTAAAGATTTTGTAAAAGATAAAGAGATAGAGGTTATAGATTCTTTAACTGCTGGAAGCGGTGAAGCTTTATTAACTTATTTAACTTTAAAATATATAGAGGAATCGGTATCTTTTAAGAATTTAATTTCAAGAGTAAAAGAAGATGTTTTTAAAATTAAAACAATAGTTTATGTCGATACAATAAAGTATGTTAATAGAACAGGTAGAATACCAAAAGCTCTTACAAATTTTGGTTCTCTTCTTTCAGTGAGACCAATTGTTTCGCTTAATACTGCAAAAATAAGGCCTGTTTCTCTTGTTAAAAGTAGAGAGAAGGGATTTGAAAAAATTGTTGAAGTACTAAGAAGGAATAATCCTAAAGATATATTGATTTGTATGGAGTTAGATATTTCTGACGAGGAAAAAAGTTTTTTTACTAATAAGATAAAAGAGATTTTTAATGATATAGAGGTTTATTTTGTCAAATTCACTCCAATTATGGGATATTCTGTGGGAAGTGGAGCTTTTGGTGTATCATACATTGGAAGTTAAATTATGATTGATATTCTAATAGTAATCTTAAGCTACTTTATTGGCTCTTTGTCATCAGGAGTAATTATAACAAAGTATATAAAGAAGAGAGATATTAGAGAAAAAGATAATCCTGGCGGTGCTGGGGTTATAAGACAGTTTGGCTTTGGTACTGGTGCAATAGTTGGTCTTCTTGATATCTTAAGAGGTTCTTTAATCGCCCTTATTACTATAGAATATTCTAAATTAGATTTGACATTTATTTTATCATATATTGCATTAGTATTGGGAAACAACTATCCTATCTATTTTGAGTTTAGAGGAGGTCAAGGAGTTGGTGCAACAATTGGATTTTTTTTAACTCTTTTTCCACTTGAGTTAATATTTTCTTTTTTAGTTGGAGCTTTCTTTTCTCTAATGTACCATATTATAAAACTTAATAGGTACATAAAATTTATGGGATTAGTTCCATTCGGGACAGTTTTCGGAATTTTAACAATTTTTATTCTTATTATAAGAAAATATCCATTTTACCCTTTTCCACTTTTAATTATTGTTGCAGCATTTATGCTTTCGTTTAGAGGTCTTCAAGTGCTTTTTTATAGAAAAAAGAAGGATTTATAATTTAAATTTCCTATGGAGAAAGATTTTTTAAAAAAAATTATAAACTCACTTTTCAAGACACTTGAAAAACTTGAAGAAAGAGAAGTTTATATTAATAATCTGAATGTCTTTCCTGTACCTGATGGTGATACTGGAACAAATATGTTAATGACGCTCAAGGAAACTCTCGAATCCACAAATAATGATGATTTAAAAAATTTTCTTAATGATGTTTCAAAGAATATTGTTTTAAAAGCTCATGGAAATTCAGGCATAATTTTTTCGAGTTTTTTAAAGGGTTTTCTTAATAAGATTTTGAATTTTGATAGCGATGAAGCTAATATTTTAACTAAAGCATTTGAAAATGGTGTTGAAGCATCTTATAAAATTCTTGATAATCCAACTGAGGGGACAATTTTAACGGTTATAAGAGAGAGTGTAAGAGGAATGAAAGAGGGTAAAGATTTAATAGAAAAAATTGAAAAATCTTATATTTATGGATTAGAGGCATTAGAAAAAACTAAAGAAATGCTTCCATCTTTAAAAGAAGCAGATGTTGTTGACGCTGGTGGCGATGGTTTTCTTTCATTTTTAGAATCTTTATATGAAGTTTTTACAGATCAAAATATAAAAAGAGAGAAAGCCACTTCTTCTTCTTCTTCTTTTAATGTCTCAATATGGAGAAAAAGACCAGTTTATAAAAATTGTGTCGAACTTATTGCTGATAAAAGAAAAGAAGATTTTAATATTAAAGAAAAATTAAAAAAGTTAGGTGATTCAATAATTTTAGTTGAAGATAATGAAAAAATTAAAATTCATATTCACACAAATGAAGTAGATGAATTATTAAAACTAATCAATGATATTGGTGAAATAAAAGAGATAAATATAAGAAATATGATAAAGCAACAACTTGAGTTCCTTTTAGATGTAGAAATAGCTGTCATTACTTTTTCGATTGGAGAAAATATTAGAGAACTTTTTTATTCTCTTGGAGCTTCAATTGTGATTGATAAAGATGAAAATTTGTCTTATGAAGATTTAGTTGAAATTGTTAAAGATATGCCATCTCAAAATATAATATTATTACCAAATGATAAAGAGATATTATTTAAATTTGAAAAAATTAGAGAGTTAGAAACAAAAAAAATTGAAGTAGTTGAAACTTTATCTATTCCAGAAGGCATTGAAGCATTACTAAATTTTGATAGAGAGAAATCTTTTGATGAAAATATTTTAAATATGAGTGAGAGCATAAAAAAAATAAAAAGTGGTTTTATAGATATTTTTAAAGAAAATTTGAGTATTAAAGATTTTGAAATTAAAAAGGGTGACTTTTTCGCAACAGTTAATGATGAAATAATTGTAAAAGGAGATAATCTTTTAAAAACAATTTTTAATCTATTAAATAAAATTGAGATTAATGAAGGGTTACTTCTTTTAATCTATGGAGATGAAACAGATTCTGATGAGGTTGAGAAAGTTAAAGTGGAATTAAAAAAAGATTTTCCTAATCTAAATGTTGAAATTTATAATGGAGGAAAAAGAATTAACAAAATTATCTATAGTATAAAATGAATTTTTAATCTTTTTTCATCTCTTTTTTATAATTAGGATCAAGATATTTTTCTGGATCAATTTTAAATTTTTCATAGCAATATTGACTGCAGAAATAATATTTCTTACCCTTATATTCATAATTCAAACTTTTATCTTCTTTAACAACCATTCCGCAAACTGGGTCGATATGTTTCATATTAAATCACCTCCTTTATAATTTAATTTTATTTAATCTTAATGAATTTGTTATAACATTAATTGAACTAAAAGCCATTGCCATTTCAGAAATTATAGGATGTAAAAGGCCAAAAAATGCAAGAGGAATCGCTATTATGTTATAAAAGAATGCCCAAAATAGGTTCTCTTTTATTTTTTTAAATGTTAATTCTGATATTTTAATTGCTTTTATAACATTTGACAGATTACCTTTAAGTAAAACTATATCACCAGTTTCAATTGCAGCATCAGTTCCAGACCCCATTGCAATTCCAATGTCAGCCTGTTTAAGAGAAGGAGCATCATTAATTCCATCACCAACCATTGCGACAACTTCACCAGCATCCTGTAAATTTTTTATTATTTTCATTTTATCTTCAGGCATTACCTCAGCATAAAATTCTTCTATTCCAAGTTCATCTTTCACCCATTTTGCATAGGAATAGTTATCTCCTGTTGCAAGTACAGGTTTAATATTCATCGATTTCAATTCATCTATCAATTTTTTTGCATCTTCTCTTAACTTATCTCTTATCGTTATCATTGATATTATTTTTTCATAGTCAGTAAGTAATACAACACTTTTTCCCTCTTTTTGAAAACCATCGATTTTTTTCATTAAACTTTCATCTAAATTCTTGATAATTTTAGAAATTTCTTTCGGATTTCCCAAGAAATAATTTTTTCCATCAATTTTACCTTTGACGCCAACACCTGGAATCTCTTCAAATTCACTTACATCATAAAAATCTGAACTATCTTTTTTATATTTTTCAACAATACTTTTTCCTAAGATATGACTTGAGTATCTTTCTAAAGAAGCTAAAATTTTGAATCCATCTTTATCTTTTGTAAAATCAATAACATCAACTACTTCTGGTTTCCCATAAGTTAATGTTCCAGTTTTATCAAAAACTATTGTTGTTATATCTTTCATTCTTTGAATTGCTTCTCCATTTCTAATAAATATTCCTCTCTTTGCACTTATTCCACTACTAACCATAATTGCAGTTGGAGTTGCAAGACCAAGAGCACAGGGGCAAGCTATGACAAGTGTTGCAACTAATGAATAAATAGAAAGAGAGATTCTGTTTAATTGAGGATTTATCCATGGAAGAAATCTCGATGCTTCTAAAAGAATTTTTATAGATGTATCATACATAAAATATGAAAAGAAAAATGAAAGTAATGAAATAATTAAAACTGATGGTACAAAAATTGTTGTTATTTTATCTGCCAAATTTTGAACTGGAACTTTTGTATTTTGCGCCTCTTCAACTAATTTAATAAGATTTGCCAAAAAAGTTTCATCCTGATTTTTTGTGACTTTAACTACAATTCTACCATTTCCATTAATTGTTCCACCAATAACTTCATCTCCCTCTTTTTTTACAACTTCGTTTGATTCTCCTGTTACCATTGATTCATCGATAGTTGTTGAACCTTTAACTATTAAACCATCTGTTGGTATTTTTTCAAATGGTTTTACAACAATCAAATCACCGATATCGAGTTCATTTATTTTTACTTCAACCTCTTCATTATCAACAATAATTCTCGCTTTTTTTGCACCAACTTCAAGGAGAGATCTTACCTCTTCTGATGCTCTACCTTTTGCCAAACTTTCAAGATATTTTCCAAGCAAAAAGAAAAAGGTTATCATTCCACCTACAAAAGAAAAATTTGAGATAGGAATTCCAAAAATTTTTAAAAATCCAGTTGATAAGCTCGCAAGAGTTCCTATTGATATTAGTAAATCCATATTTATAACTCCATTAAATAAAGAGATAAAAGCTCTTTTATGTATGTTGAGTCCAATAATTAATATTAAAGGAATTGATAATATTGTTTCAAAAATATCCATATAAGGAATCATAAAAATTTTAAACATGTCAATAATCATCAGAATTGAAATTGGAATAAGAAAAACAATCGAAAGTAGTAGTAATTTTTTAGAATTTTTAAGCTCTTTATTTTCCTCTTCTAAATTTAATTTTAATGAATAACCTACTTTTTTAACATTTTTCTGAATATCTAAAATTGTTATAATATCTGGATCATAAGAAAAAGTTGCACTATTTGTTACAAGATTTACATCAACATCAGAAGTTCCATCTGTACTCTCAATTGCTTTTTTTACAGTTAAAGCACAGGATGCGCAGGTCATCCCTTCTACTTCTACTGTTACTCTTTTTTTCATATATCAAACTTCTTTCCCTTTTGTTAAATATTCAAGAACCATTTTCAATTCTTCAATTTTTTCTTCAAATTCATCACTATTTCTTGATTCTCTTACACATGTTTCAAGATGTTTTTTCAAAATTTCAAGATTTGCCTTTTTCAAAATTGATATTACTGCAAGAATCTGTTTCGAAATATCTATGCAATATTTATCTTGAAGAATCATATTTTCAATACCTTGAAGGTGCCCTTTGGCAATATTTATTAATTTAAGAACATCTTCATGTTTATGATGAATATGTTCATTCTTTTTTATTGTTTTTTCGCCTTCTTTAATATCCTTTTTCATTCCTTCTCCTTAAAATTAATTTCTTAAAACTTATTCCTACCCTATAGGGGAGGGTTTAATAATTTTATATAAATATTTATAATTTGTCAATATGATTTATTTTTGGTGAATAAATTCACGAACATATTGTAATTTCTTAATATAAATAGTAGCAGTAAAAAATGTTAAAAAAGGGTCAGTCCCTAATTTAACATTGTTTATCTTTTTGATATTAAAGACACTTTGATTTTAATTTTGGAAGGTAAGTTACGGACTTATACATTTAGTTGATACTTGATTAATTAGTTTTATAATTTGACTGAAATGGATATTTTTATTGGTGAGGAAATATCTGTTGAGGTTGATTCAATTGGAATACCAGAAAGTTTTATATGGAATGGTGAAAAATTCATCATTGATAGGATTTTATTTGAAGAGAGAAGAGTTGATTTAGAAAGAAGATGGTATCAAAGAAAACACAAGAAAATCTATATAGTTAAAACAAAAGATGGAAGAATTTTTGAAATATATAAAATTCTTGGATATGGGAAAAGAGAGTGGAGATTATATAAAGAATTAAAAAATTTCTAAAAAATATTTTTTTAAACTAATTCAAGTTATTTTAAACCGAATAAATTTTAAAGAATTTAATGATAAAATGAAATTATATTGGAGGGTTTATGATTGATTTATTGATTATAATATTAAGTTATTTTATCGGTTCATTAACATGGGGAATTATAATTACTAAATATATTAAAAAACGAGATGTTAGAGAAAAAGATTTTGCTGGTTCTGCAGGTGTTTCAAGACAATTTGGTATATTAACTGGAGTTACGGTTGGTATTTTAGATGGTTTAAAAGGTATTTTGGTTATTTTTTTAGCAACAACATTTGGAAAAAGTGATTTAACAATTATTTTGTCCTATGTAGCTATGATTTTAGGAAATAACTTTCCAATTTATTTTAATTTTAAAGGTGGTCAAGGTTTAGCAGCGACTCTTGGCGCAGCAATTTATGTTTTTCCAATTGAAACAATAATATCGGTGATTGTAGCTATCTGTTTTATTTTTTTATATGTCCTACTTAAACTTGATAGATTCATAAAATTTATGGGACCAATACCTTTTGGCGCCGTTTTTGGGTTTATAACAATGTTTATTATTGTGGTAAATAAATACCCTTTTTATCCATATCAACTGTTGATTATTGTTGCAGCCCTTCTTTTACTTTCAAGAGGTTTAATGATGATATCCTATCATAAAAAGAGAAGAAATTAGAAAATTTTTTTGTAAAATTAAAATATAAATTTTTTATGGGAGGATAACTATGAGTGAAAATGACGCAATGATTATTTTAAAATTGACAGAGATGAGGATGTTGGATAAAATGGATGATGCTTTTATCTGGATGTACACTCAATATAAAGCGAATTCTTATGAGGAATTTAAAGAAAAGTATCCATTAACAAGTGGGACAAAGGAAAGAAAGTATTTTTCAACTGTTTGTAACTTCTTTGAACTCTGTGGTGTTCTTGTTTTAAGAGGATATTTAAATGAGGATCTATTTTTTGACATTGGATTTGGGCTTGATGTTATCTGGAGAAAGGTAAAGCTAATAATGGATGATTTTAGAAAAGAGACAAGTGTAAGAATGTATGAAAATTTTGAACTCCTATATGATAAACATGAGGAGTGGCTAAAGAAAAATCCACCAAAAATACAACCAAAATGATTTCATAAGATATTTGTTAGTGAAGATTTTATAATCTTTAAGATTTAAGAGAGATTCATAATTTATGTGAAAAAATAGAGTAATTAGTAAAAGAATCTTTAATAAATATTTTTTTTAAAAAGTGGATGTTGTTCTATGTTTTTAAAATTTATAAAATTATTGAACTTATAGAAAATTTTTTATACTAAAAGGGATAAAGTTTTAATTATTTATTAAATTATCTTTAAATAGATGGTATCTTACTTCTTTCATGTCAAGATAGTGATTAATAACATATAATACAAAATCAAAATATTTATCTTTTTCTCTTGCAAAAAGAAGTTTTCCTTCTTTGATTATGTGAAATAAGAATGAAAATGGTAAGTCATTTAAAATAACTACATCAAACTCAATGCCCTTAAATTTTTCCTCTAAGAAAATCATAAGATTTAAAATGTAATCAATTTTATTGATATTTTTGATAAAATCATCGTCTAAATATATTCCTATATCTATATCTTCAAATGGAAGGTTAGATAAAAAACTTCCAAATATATAAGAAAATTTTACCTCTTTTTTTTCGATAAGATAAAGTCTTAATCTATTTATCAATTTTTTCTTTTCTAAATCGTTAAGAAATTTTCTCATATCAGCTTACTTATTTCATTTATATAATCATTGATATCATTTAAATTATCTTTTAAAATATTATAAATTTCTTCATCATCGACCTTTGAATATAAATGAATTAATAAATTTCTAAACTTTGTCATTTTTATTAAATTTTTGGTTAATGAATCTTTCAAAATGCCTTTTTTATTTAAAATTTCAAAACAATCACTATAACTTTCTGGAATAATATTATACTCTTTTACAATTATGTGATTACAAATATTTATGCATGCCTCAATTATATTTATTAATCTATATTTCGTTGCATCAATTTTTTCTCTATTCTTTAAAAATTCATTTAAACTTATGTTTTTATATTCTTCTAATAGTGCCAATAAATTTTTTATCTCTTCAATTTTTTTTATTAATAACTCTTTGTTTATCATTAAATAAATTTTATCATATAATTCATTTGCGAAAAGTTTTGGATTTCTATGGCACATTAAAGATTGTTGTAATTTAAGGTGTAAATACTACTACCAAACAAAATTTGATAAGAATTCCGAGCTTCCTTTAGAGAAAATAAATTTCTTATGTTATAATTTTTTTTATGAATAAATTCTTCAATTTAAATAAAAAAGAAAAGGATAAGATAATTGATAAAATAAAATCTATTCTACTAATAGATGATAATATAGAATTTTCTTATATTTTTGGCTCTTTCATTCAAGATAATTTTTTCAGGGACATAGATATTGGAATTTATCTTAAAAATATTAATGAAAATGAAGTTTTTGATTACGAATTTAAAATTTCAAATGAAATAAGTTTAAAATGTAAAATTGATATTGAATTAATAGATGTTAGAGTTTTAAATTTTGCACCTTTCCCATTTTTAGTAAATGTATTTAAAGATGGCATTTTGCTTTTTACAAAAGATGAAAAATTTCTTACAGATTTGATAGAAAAAACCTCTTTATATGCAGTATCTAATGAACATATATCCTATCAATCTTTAAAGGAGTTATTAGATATATGAATTTGGATATTGAAAAGATAAAAAAGAGAATTTCAGAAATAGAAGAATCAATAAGTGAGATAAATAAAATAGTTTCTATAAATGAATATGAATTTTGGAAAGATAAAAGGAACATTACTTCAGTAAAATATTATCTTTTAGAAGCTATCGAAGCAGTGGGTGGAATATGTGTTCATATAGTAGCAAAAAAGTTCGGTAAAGGAGTTAATTCATTGAGCGAATGTATTAATATATTAGAAGAGGAAGAAATTTTAGATAAAGAGCTAAGCTTAAGATTGAAAAAAATAGTAAAATTTAGAAATAAATTAATTCATAAATATTGGGAAATAGACGACAAATTGGTTTATGAATATGCAAAAAATGAGACAGATGATTTTACTGATTTTATTAAAGAAATAAAAAAAATTTTAACATAATTCATTCGTGAAAAGTTTTGGATTTCAATGGCATATAACAGATTTTTGTAATTTAAGATGTAAACATTGTTACCAAACAAAATTTGATAAAAGTTCTGATCTTCCTTTAGAGAAAATAAAATTTATTATTGATAAGATAAGTGAAACCTTAAAAGATAAAAAAATTTCAGTAAATATAACTGGAGGGGAACCCTTTTTAAGAGAGGACCTTTTTGATATTCTTTTTTATATTGAAAAGAAAAATAATTTTAAAGAGGTAAACATTATAACCAATGGATCAGTTTTAAATGAAGATAATATAAAAATATTAGATAAAATTAAGAAATTTAAATATTTAAAACTTTCAGTTGAATCCTATAATAAAGATAAAAATGATTTTATAAGAGGTAAAGGAAATTTAGAAAAAGTTATAGAAAATATAAAACTTTTTAAAAGTTTATCAAATAAAAAAATTATAATTATGATAACTTTGTCTATGTTAAATTATAAAGATTTAATACCTTTTTTTGAATTTTCAAAAGATCTAAAAGTTGATGGGGTTATACTTGAAAGATTTGTTCCTCTTGGCAGAGGAAAAGGGATGTTTGATAGTTATTTAAGAAAAGATGAATGGAAGGATATTATTAGACAAATCATATATTTTCTCGACTTAAATATTTCACCAGAAGAACTCATCCAATATAAAGCATTTTGGATAGATTTAGAAAAAAATAAGCTAAAAGGTGCTTTATGCAATCTTGGAGATGAATCAATGGCTATAATGCCAGACGGAGATATTTATCCATGTAGGAGATTACAAATAACAATTGGAAATATATTAAATGAGGATTTTAGTGAGATTATAGTTAAACTTAAAAAATTTAAAGATAAAATTTCAGAAAATTTAAAAGGAGAGTGTAAGAATTGTAAAATAAAGAATTGTAAAATAGAAAATTGTATGGGTTGTAGAGCTTTAACGTATGCTGTAACTGATGATTTATATGAAGAAGACCCTCAATGCTTTTTATAGGTTTAATTAATCATACACCTTATTAATTAAAAAATAATATTTTAATTTAATATAAAAATCATTTAGATATTTAAATTAAAAATTTAGTAATTAAATTGATGTAGATGTGGTTTCTGAAAAAGTCATCTAAACTGTCATTCCTGCGGAAGCAGGAATCTATATTACCAGAGTAAATACAGGATTCCCGTTTTCACTGCTTTCGCGAAGACGGGAATTTTCAGGTATTTAAAAAATATAAAAAAAATTTTAAAGAGGAAAAGTATAAAAATGAAACTTTTTGTTCGATTTAAGTTCTAATATATAAATGAGTAATTTATAAGAATTGATAAAAAAATATGAAAAACTTTAAAGGAAGGTGAAATGAAATAAAAAATAAAAATAATAGTAAAATTTTAATAGAGGGAAAAATGGTTGAGAAAATTTTTATAATTTTAATAATTCTTATGATAATTGAAGATTATGGAATTAAGCCGATGTGAAACTACAGGTATTGTTTATTATCAAGGAACTGGCGAACATAAAAATGGTTAAAAAATATTTTATTTTTATCTTACTTTTACTATTAATTTTAAATGGTTGTGTTGAAGTAAATTTAGTTAAAGATAGGAAGCTACAAACTGAAAAAATATGGTTAGGTGATATTGGGAAAACAGGATATTATGAATTTGAACCAATTAGAACTGAACCAGAGTTAGTTTGGTATTTCAACAATCCTCCCTCTCCTTTAGGTAATAATACTATAGTATATCAACCAGTTTTTATAAACTCTCCAATATTTTATAATGATACAGTTTATTTTTCTGATAAAGATGGAGTCTTTTATGCTATTGATAGCAAAAATGGGAAGCTTAAGTGGAAAGTATCTTTTGATAAAAAGGTAGAAATTACAACGCCGACAATTTCTGATGGAGTTATATTTATTGGAGTTGGAGGCGAAGGAATATTTGGCTTAAATTCAGAGAATGGTGAAATTGTTTTTAAACTTTATAATAATTGTTTCATTTTCTCACCCCCTGTTATAATAGATTCAATTCTTTATTTTGTTTCAATAAAACCTGGGTGGCAACATCTAAAAGTATATATAAATGGTTTTAATATAAGAAAGGGAAGATATATCTTTGTAAAGAAATTCAATACAAATCACCCAGATGCAGTTTTTCGGGTGTCTTTTAATAAAAATTCTATTATTTTTTACAATAAATATATAAAAAGAACTCTTTATTGTTTTGATATAAAAAACGGAAAACTTAAATGGAAAAAAGAAGGGCTAAATATTCTTAATAAAATAATTCCTGTATGCTCTGATGCCCTTTATATAACATCATTAGAAAATGGTAAAGTTTTTCTATTATCCTTAAATGTGGAAAATGGCGAAGAGATTTTGAAAAGAGAAATTTTAAACACTAATAAGGAGACAGAAGATATATTGTTAGTTGTAGGTAATGAGGATATCTATGTTGGAATTTTTGATTCTATCTATAAAGTTAATAAAAATGATGGAAGGATAAAATGGAATATAAAAGTTGGTAAAAGAATTGGAAAATTTATTCAACTTGTAAAAGATGTTTTATATGTCAATGCCGAAGATATAGATGGACTTAACTGTCTTTATGGAATTAATTCTAAAAATGGTGAAATTCTATGGATATTAAAAGGATACTCTCTATTTGACTATTCACCTGATATATCTGATCATTCTTTATATGTTTTGGGTTATTCAACAGCATACAAATTGAGTGATTAAATTAAAAAATGAGTTTAAAGTTAATATTATCAAAAAATGAGGAAGATTTTAGTAACTTTATTGATTATAGAGTTAATTGGAGTATGTGTAAGTTACTTTCTTAAAAGAACATCGATAGTTAAAATTAATTCAGAAATAGAAGAAGTAGAAGTTTTTATAAAAAGTTTATCAAAAAATAAAGAATCAGAATGGATAAATCTTGGTAAAACTCCAATAGAGGCTGAGATTGAAGAAGGAGAACTGAACTAAAACTTCTCTGTTTTGATAAAAGAGATAAGAAGTTAATTTTAAATATGATATAGGATCCCCTTCGATAATTTTTGGATATAAAGATGATAAAATAATTTTTGAATACAAATTTTAATAAGCTCGAATGAATATTATTTTGATAATGATTTTGCTTATAAAATTGAATTAGATAGGATAGGAGATTATTGAAAATAGATTCATAATCTATAAAATAGATGATAACATAAAATGTTATGAGTATTGAATAAAAATTTTAATATTTTAAGATAATCTAATTTCAATTTTTTATTTAATAGTTTATAATTTTAATGTAGGAGATTATATGAAAGATTTAAAAATTTTTAGATTTTTTCTTGGTGAATTTTCTGGAGAAGGAAATAGTGATTGGGGTTTTTGTAATAAAAGATCAACATATTCTTATCCATTTAATTTAAGTGGTAATTTTATTAAATTAGAATGGGAATTGTCTTTTCCTCGTCAGGAAAAAAATCCTCTTGGTGACTTTATTAGAGGCACTGGTTTTATCACTTATGATAAAATAAATGATAATTATATTTTGATTCTTTTTATGAGTGAAGGATACATTCAAAAATATGCCGGAAACTATAATTCCATAAATGAGGAATTTGATTTTGATTTAAATGATTCATCAAATCTTCCTCAAAACCTTGAAGCAAAAATAAAATTTAAATTATTGAATGACGATGAATTTGAGGAAATTTATTCGTGGAGAATGAATAAAGAGGAAGATTTTCATACATATCTTAAAGTACACAATCAGAGGATAAAATAATATTTATTTATGATTCATAATATTTTTTCAAAAATTATTGAATTTTAAAAATTTTATTTAATTTTTTTCTTTCTTAAAATAAATCCTGTATCATTTACATATATTTCAAAATCACCATCTGGATATTGATAAGCCCCAATTCCATAAGCTGTGTCAATAAATGGAAGTTTTTCTCCATTTTTTAAAATAAATTCCCAGAAGTCGCTCTTTTTATTTATTTCATAAATATTAGTAAACTCCTCTTTAGGCTCTTCAAATCTTCCCACGAATCTTGATACTCTAAAATAACTTTCAGCACCAAGCCATCTTAAAGTTTTATCAAATATTAAAATCTCACCTTGAATCTCCCATTGATCACCATTCAAATTAAATTCATAATTTTTTCCATTTTTAATATCATTAAATACAAGATGGATTTCACTATCAACTTTTTCTGTAGAGAGCTCTCCAATTTTATCTTCATAACTAAATTTCGAGAAGGTCTGAAGGAAAGAAAATAAAAGAAGTAAAATAACAGATATTAAAAAAATAATCACAAAAGAGATAAAAGTCGAGAGTGAATTTCTGAAGGGCTCCTTTTTCTTAATAACTCTGATTATTGTTGAAATTAATAGATATAATGAAATTATAATTAATATAAAACCAATTAGCCCAACTATTAATGTAAATCTATCCACATATTAATATTAAACTATAACCAATTTTTATTCAACTAAAAAATGCTAAAGATTAAAAAATATTATAGGTACTCCAACCAATGAATCAGATATTGATATTTTAATAATCTTGAATGAAATAAATTGTAATAGGAAGAAAGAATGAAAATTTTCTATGAAAATATTGAGAAGAAAATAGAAAGTGAAATTAAAGAGTATGAAAAGTATAATATTAATACGTACATATCTCCTATAATAAGATCGAAAGAAGAGATAAAATATGGAAGTCCTCTTTATATCGAGATGATATTAGGTGCAAAAATTATTTATGATAAGGATAATTTCTTCAGAGATTATTTAAAAAATGAACTAAATAAATTAAAATCATCTAAGAAAAATGGATACTGGATTTATAAAGAAAAAGTTAATAAAAATGAGGGTGTAGAAATCTTATGAATATAGATCTCGCAAAAAGTTATTTAATTAAATCTAAAAAGAGACTGAAAGCTTTATATGTTGATTTTATACCAACTGAAGAATATTCAAAAGAAGATGCAGTTGGGGCTCTAAAAGATGCTGAATTTGTAGCTTCTATTGCAGAAATTATTATAAAATAAAAAAAGGGGGCAGAATGCCCCCTTTCAAAGGGTTAATTTGGGTTATAAATTTGAGGAGGGAGGTAAGTTAGTTGAGCTACCTGAATTTCCAAAATCGCCATTACCTATTTTACCATGATGGCCTCTTCCTGGTCCAAATCCTGGTCCACTTATGAATCTCTCTACAAAATCATCAAGATTTTCAAGGAACTTTGTCTTTTCATCTTCTGTCATCTTACCATCAGTAACAAGTTGGTTAACCTTATTGGTAACAACCTCTTTAACTACTGCTACAAGATTTTCTTTTGTTATTCCTTTTGATTCTGCAAATTCAAGTAGTGATTTTCCTTCTTTTCTTGCATTCTGGAAATCTTCAACTGTTAGATTTAGTTTTGTTAGTACCTCTTCCATTAATCCCTTTTCATCTAAGAAGAATCCTTTACCAAATGGTGGCTCTCCAGGAGGCATTTCACCTTTTCCTCTTCCAAATGGGGGTGTTTTTGTAATAAAATCTTCAATTCTTGTATCGAGATCGGAAAGGAAATTTGCTTTTTCAGTTTCAGTTATTTTTCCTTCACTAAGTAGTTCATCAAGTTTTTCTGTAATAACATCTTTGAATGTTTGAACTAATTTTTCTTTTGTTATTCCTTTTGATTCTGCGAATTCAAGTAGTGTTTGTCCATTCTCCCAAGCAGTTTTGAGTTCATTCTCATCTAAACCAAGTCTTTTAATAACCTCTTCGATAATTCCTGGTCCTAAAAGTTTAAATTTCATTCCATTTTCATTTTGGTTACACATCAAAACATCTTCTGCGAAAGCGCTACTCAACAAATCTGAAGAGTTTAGACTAATTTTTCCAGTAATGATTGAGTAAGCTGCACCTCCTAAAAAGATCATCCCTGCGACTAAAACAACCAGTAGAATCTTTAAACTCTTTTTCATAAAACACCTCCTTTTTTAGTGTTCTAAAGGAAGTTTAAAAAATTATTGTTAAGGAATTATTAAGGAGGTTTTTTAAAAATTTGTTTCTATTCTTTCTCTAAGAAACTAAATCCAATACTATTTAAACCAATATGTGATGTTATTACTGGGCCAAATTTTTGAAATAAGAAAGTATCAATTTTCATGAATTTTTTAATTTCTTCAAATATCATATCTTCTCTTTTTAAATTCATTGAATTGATGATATTATGAGCCACACCACCAATAATTTTACCATTGTTATAATTTTCTTTTAAAAATTTTGTAATTGTTGAAACAATATATAAACTACTCATTATCTTACCTGAACCAAAGGGTTCTATTACTCCATTTTTTAAAGTTAATACTGGTTTAAAATTGAGAATTGAGCCAAGTAGATATTTTGCTTTTCCGATTCTACCACCCATTTCAAGTGCTTTAAGGTTATCAAGGAAAAAAATTGTATAAATTTTATCAGCTATGTTTTTTATATAATTAACAATTTCAATAAAAGTTTTTCCCTCTTTTCTAAGAATTGATGCAGTATAAACCATAAGACCTAATGCTCCTGATGCATTTTTTGAATCAATAACTTCAATTCTATCATCTTTATCTACCTCTTTTTTTGCTAAGATAGCTGAATTATATGTGCCTGAAAGATTTGAAGATATATGTATTGAAATTATTTTTTCAAAATTTTTCAGCAGTTTTTTGTGGACATCGATAAAATCAAATGGTGAAGGTTGAGATGTTTGTGGTAAGATATTGCTATTTTTAAAAATTTCATAGAAATCTTCATTCTTTATATCTACTCCATCTCTATATCTCTTTCCTTTTATTGTTAAATAAAGGGGAACAACTTCAATATCATACTCCTTTTTAATGTTTTCATCAAAATCCCATGTTGAATCAGTAACTATTTTTATATCCATGTAAATTATTTTACTAAAAAAAATTTTAAACTCAAACTTTTTATAGTTTACAAAAGTAGATAGCCTTTTTTGTAAACATATATTTTTAGCAATACTATTTTCAATAATTTTAGATTTAAGAAAAAAGAAGAACCCTTGTTCTTTATTTCTCCAACAATTAATATAATATTATGAGTAATAATATTAGGAGCGATTTATACAGAGAAAATTGATAATGAATTAAAGAAGAAAATTAAATCAATACATATATGGCTCGGAATGATTGTCTTTATTTTATCAATATTAAACATAATATTTGGATATATTATATTTTTGACATAAATTAAGGATTGTACTCGATTACAATTTTTTTCTCGCTACTAAACCAATCAACTTTTGCGCCAAATGCTTCAGAGATAAACCTTAATGGAACGAAAGTTCTACCCTCTTTTATTAAAGGAGCTGCATCTAAGGTCACAACTTTATCATTCAACCTTGCAATTTTATTATCTACCTGTAATGTAATTCTGATATTTTTAGATTCTAAATAAATTCTTACTGTTTTTGTATCACCTTCCCAATCAACTTTTGCACCAAAAGTTTCTGATATAAATCTTATTGGGACAACTGTTCTTCCAGGAGGTATTATAAATGGTACAACTTTTATATTGTCAGGATCAATATAAATCTCCTTGTTATTGATTAATGCATTTGGTTTATCAACCCAAAGAGTTATGACAATTTCCTCTTTTTCTGTTACTTCTTCTAAAACATCTGATAAAGCTATTTTTTGAACTCTTCTATTTCCAGAATCAACTACATACAAGAAGTTATTAAAAGCAAAAACATCTTGAGGTTCTAATAACATACCAGGTTCAAAATTATAATTGAGTTCCTGACTTCTTAAAGAAATATTTTTTGTTAATGGACCTCCTATTCCACCAAAACTTTTTATAAATGTTATTTTATTTCCATCCCAACTATATATTTTTATATCATTTATGCTTTCATCAGAAATAAAAATATATTGACCATAGATATATAAAGAAGTTGGATTTGATAAATTTAAATTTTTACCCTCATATTTAAAGTTTAAATTTTTATCATATACCATAACTCTTTTATTACCATTATCTAAGACAAAAAGATTTTCATCTTTATCTACATAAATAGAATTTGGATAATTGAATTCATAAATACCTGAACCAGATTTTCCGAACGTCTTTATAAAATTTCCCTCAGTTGAAAAAATAACTATACGATCATTATAAGAATCAGCAACATATAATTTATTTCTAAAAGAAAATATATCTTGAGGAAAAGAAAAAGAATCTCCATTAAATTCTTTTATCTTATATTTAAAATTTAAGTTTTTATCTAAAGAAATTATTTCCCCCAAATATCTTGAGACAATATAAATATTCCCTGATTCATCATTTGTTATACTTGTTGGATGTTCAAAAGAATAATTTATGTTTGAATTAAATTTTTCTTCTAAATCATATATATTAATTGAATTAGCCATATAATCAACAACAAATATTTTATTATTTGAAATAGAGATAGATTTTGGATAGAGAAATTTACCCTCTTTTGCCTTTTCACCTAAAGATTTATATAAATTTCCATCAGATTTTAATATTTCAACTCTATTTTCCCAAGGCACTGAGTAAAAAAGATAGTTATCTTGTGATACATAAATTGAAATTGGGGCTTTATAAAAATACCAATCTGTGTCAGTGTTTATTTTTTGTTCTTTTATTTTATTTGCACCCATCTCTGAGTATATATATATTTTGAAATTATTATAGTCAGAGATATAAATTTTTTTATCATTTGCAACAAAAATATCACATGGTGCTCCATCCATTTGAATTGTTTTTTTATAAACAAAGTTATTATCAAAAATTTGAACCCTTTTATTTTTAGAATCACAGACGAAAATATTTCCATTATTATCTAAACAGATGCCAAGAGGTCCGTCAAATTCGCTTACATTAGTTCCTCTTTTCCCAAATTCTGTAATATATTTTCCATTTAAATCAAAAACAATAATTTTAGAAATTTCAAAGTCTGTAACATAAATTTTATTTCCATAAATATAAGCATCAATAGGGGATGTTAGTCTATCTTTTCC
>Ga0208461_1001231_pt1 | contig 23706 bp, 17 predicted proteins | sample AD_JPNTR4_MetaG_FD_184448 | JGI IMG/M metagenome (GOLD analysis project Ga0208461, IMG submission 184448) | Active sludge microbial communities of municipal wastewater-treating anaerobic digesters from Japan - AD_JPNTR4_MetaG (SPAdes) (version 2) | ecosystem: Engineered > Bioreactor > Anaerobic...
TCCTATTTTGACTTATCTTAATCCCTTGGATAGAAATTCTTTGCGTCAAATTCTTACTGAACCTAAAAATTCTATTGTCAAACAGTATATTAAACTGTTTAAAATGGACAATATAGAATTAACTTTCAATGAAGAAGTTCTAGATTACATCGTGGATAAAGCCATTGAATTCAAGTTGGGTGCCAGAGGATTACGTTCCATTACAGAAACAATTATGATGGATGCCATGTACGAAATGCCATCAAAAAAAGCAGCAAAAAAGCTAAACATTACATTAGATTACGCTCAGAATAAACTGCAACAAACCAACTTGGATCAATTAAAAATAGCCTAAAAAAAATATTTCTAAAATTTTCAGTAAAAAGCAGGATATTAATTATTTTTATTAATGTCCTCTTTTTTTTAAAAAATGCTTGTATATTTGAAAAGTGTTTATAATTTTGTTTGCTTGTAAATGTGAAAAAATAAATCAAAAAAGGAAATAAAAGATTTTTTATTAAAGTAGAAAAAATTCATACTTAATTTTATTATTAAATACTAATTTTACTTATTTTGTGATCGAGAATTGTTGTATGGCTAAGAAAACTGCTTTAGCAGTGCATTTAAAAAAATATTTTGGTTTTGATACTTTCAAAGGTAATCAGGAAGAAATTATTCAAAATGTATTGGATGGCAATGATACTTTTGTTTTAATGCCAACAGGAGGAGGTAAATCTTTATGCTATCAGTTGCCTTCTTTAATAATGGATGGCACGGCGATAGTTATTTCACCCTTAATTGCTTTAATGAAAAATCAGGTAGATGCCATGCGTAATTTCAGTGAAGAAGATGGTGTGGCACATTTCCTTAATTCATCATTAACACGGCAAGCAATCGATCAAGTTAAAGCGGATGTTTTATCAGGTAAGACGAAATTGCTGTATGTGGCTCCTGAATCACTTACGAAAGAAGAAAATGTTGAATTTTTAAAAAATGTAAAAATTTCTTTTTATGCCATTGATGAGGCACATTGCATTTCGGAATGGGGGCATGATTTCCGTCCTGAATACCGCCGAATCAGACCTATTGTCAATGAAATAGGAATTGCTCCCATCATAGCTCTAACAGCTACTGCAACTCCAAAAGTTCAACATGACATTCTTAAAAATTTAGGAATATTAGAAGCTAAGATATTCAAATCTTCTTTCAATCGTCCTAATTTATATTATGAAGTTCGACAAAAAACTGACAATATTGACAAAGAAATCATCAAATATATTCGTTCACAGGAAGGAAAATCAGGCATTATTTATTGCTTGAGTAGACGAAAAGTCGAAGAATTGGCCGAAATGTTGCAAGTAAATGATATAGCCGCTTTACCGTACCATGCAGGAATGGATTCAGAACAACGTACTATCAATCAGGATAAATTTTTAATGGAAGAAGTCAATGTAATTGTAGCAACCATTGCATTTGGTATGGGAATTGATAAACCGGATGTGCGATATGTTATTCATTATGATATTCCTAAAAGTTTAGAAGGTTATTATCAGGAAACAGGTAGAAGTGGCCGTGATGGAGGAGAAGGACAATGTATAGCTTTTTATTCGCGGAAAGACTTAGATAAATTGCGAAAATTTATGCAAGGGAAACCAATTGCTGAACAAGAAATTGGTTATCAACTTTTGTTTGAAACGCAAGCTTATGCTGAATCTTCGGTATGTAGAAGAAAATTATTACTTCATTATTTTGGAGAAAATTATACAGAAGAAAATTGTGGAAATTGTGATAACTGTTTGAAACCACGAAAATTTATGGAAGGACAAGAATTATTAACTTTAATATTAGAAACTATTTCTCAAGTAAAAGAGAAGTTCAAAGAAGAACACATTGTAGATATTCTAAAAGGAAATGAGACAACGGATGTTCTTTCTTATCAGCACAATGAGCTGGAAAATTTTGGAGCAGCGATGGACGAGGATGAACAATTATTGCATGCTGTTATTCGACAAGCAATGATTGCAGGATATATTGCAAAAGATATTGAAAATTATGGATTATTGAAATTAACTCCACAAGGGAAAGCTTTCTTAAAAAATCCTACTTCTTTTCCTATTGTAAAAGATAATGAATTTGAGGAGGAAGAAGAAATAGGTACTTTAAATGCTGCCAGTACTTGTGCGGCAGATGATGCGTTGTTTTCTATTTTGAAAGATTTACGCAAAAAGCTCTCTAAAAAACTTGGAGTGCCGCCTTTCGCATTATTTCAAGATCCTTCGCTGGAAGCTATGGCTACATCTTATCCTATTACGTTGGAAGAATTACAAAATATCCCTGGCGTAGGAACTGGCAAGGCAAAACGCTACGGAGAAGAATTTTTAAAAGTGATTAAAGAATATGTAAAAGAAAACGAAGTGGTTCGTCCAGATGATTTGCGTGTAAGAACAGTAGCCAATAAATCAAAACTAAAAGTATCCATTATTCAAGCAATTGACCGAAAAATTGCACTTGACGATATTGCTATATCAAAAGGTCTGGATTTCAATGATTTACTCAATGAAATTGAAGCTATCGTATATTCTGGTACAAAAATCAATATCGACTACTTTTTAGATGATGTAATGGATTCAGATCGTATAGATGAAATTTTTGAATACTTCAGAACGGCTGAAACTGATGATATTGATGTTGCATTAGAAGAATTAGGCGAGGATGATTTTAGTGAAACAGAAATTCGATTGGTGAGAATTAAATTCTTATCAGAAGTAGGAAATTAAAAATAGTTTTTGACTTTTTAAAAAATCCTGTACCTTAAAGTAATTTTCTTTTTGTTTTGCAAGCTGGATAAATGTTATTTTTTTGACTTTCTCCGACAAAATGATTTGCTTAAAAGCAGAATTTTCATCAGGTGAATGCATTATGACCTTAAATGAAAAACCATATTCTGTGAAATGTTGAGATTCAGTGCAAATATTTTGTTTATAAAATTAGATTCATTCCTTCTTGAGTAAGAATTTCTTATTTTCATCATAAAAAATAACTTTAATTTTATCAATATTTTATTACGCTGAAATTAAAATAATCATAACTCATTTTTAATGAATCTCATTAAAAAATCTACTGAAAATAAATTTAAGTTAATGATATTTTTCAAAAACTATTTTTCGGGAATATTTTGCAGTGTAGCAAGCAGATAATTCCAGAATTTTTCTACAGAAGCAATATTCACTTTTTCGTCCGGCGAATGCGGGTAACGAATGGTTGGGCCAAAGGAAATCATGTCCATATCGGGATAATGCATGCCGATAATGCCACATTCCAATCCGGCATGAATGATTTTAATTTTCGGTTTTGAACCGAATTGTTTTTCATAAACTTCGGACATAACCTTTAATATTGGCGAATCCAGATTGGGTTTCCAGCCGGGATAACCGCCGGAAAAGTCGATATATGCACCTGCCAGCGAGAAAACGCTTTCTATCATCGATGCCAGCTCTTCCTTTCGCGATTCTACAGAACTTCTAAGCAGACAACGCAGTTGAATGCTCGAACCATCCGATTTTACCACGGCCAGGTTATTGGAAGTTTCCACCACATCAGGAACTTCGGGAATAAATCGGAAAACGCCATTCGGACAAGCCGTTACACCATTTATCAAATCATCCTGAATTTCTTCGGGTATCAAACCAGACGGCAATTTTACCTGTTCTATTTGCAATTGTATATTGTCTTCCACCGACTGATTTTCTTCTACAAATAATGTTTCAAAATCTTTCACCAATTCAATTAAATCGTCCACGCCATCGGCAGGAACAGTAATGAGAGCAAAAGCTTCGCGCGGAATGGCATTACGCAAATTGCCACCTTCCACCCACGCCAAGCGAGCTTCATATTCTGCTACGGCTTTTTTCAGGAAACGAAACATCAATTTGTTGGCATTGGCCCGTTGCAGGTGAATATCCACGCCCGAATGTCCGCCTTTCAGTCCCGTAAGTGAAATTTTTAAAGCTACATCTCCTTCGGGAACAGGAACTTCCCGAAAACTAAAACGAATATCGGCATCCAATCCGCCAGCACAACCTATATATAATTCTCCTTCATCTTCCGAATCGAGGTTGAGCAGAATTTCGCCTTTCAGAAAATCGGGTTTCAAGCCAAAAGCACCATACATGCCGGTTTCTTCATCTACTGTAACCAGCACTTCCAGTGCGGGATGAGCTATATTGTCCGATTGCAGAACTGTCAGAGCTGCAGCCAGTCCAATTCCGTTGTCGGCTCCCAATGTAGTTTCCTGAGCTCTCACCCAGTCGCCATCCACAAAAGCATGAATAGGATCGGTTTCAAAATTATGTGAAACATTGCTGTTTTTTTGAGGAACCATATCCATGTGTGCCTGCAGGATGACGGGTTTTCTTTTTTCCATTCCCGGCGTTGCCGGCTTCCGAATTAATATATTCCCAATTTCATCCCGCAAAGTTTCCAATCCTAGTGTTTTTCCAAAATTTTCGAGAAATTGACCAATGGCTTCTTTTTTCCCTGAAGGGCGAGGAATTTGTGTCAGGCTGTAAAAATTTTCCCAAAGTTGGTGCGGTTGAAGCTGACGAATATCATTGCTGTTCATAATCTGGTTATTTTTAGAGTTTTATAAAATCTAAATATTTATTCTAATGTAAATTCAAGTCACAAATGCAATTTTTTAGTTAGACAAATTTCGTAATAAAAATTCATTTGGTGTTAAGAAATTTAATTTTTTTCTTGGTTTGTTATTTAAAATATCTTCTACCTGTTTTATATTCTGCTGATAAGAAGACAATTGTTTTATGGCTTTTTTGAGTAAATTCTTTGGTATTCTTGTCATTGAATTTTTTAATTATAACATGACTACTTGCCTTGTTGCTAATCAAAAGAATTCCTCGAGACTTGCCTCGGGGTTATTCATTTTTTCAAAGTCCTCCCAAAAATGAGGATAAGATTTACTCACTACTTCTGCGTTTTCGATAGTAATGGGCATTATGAAGGAAACCGGCGCAAAAGCCATTGCCATGCGATGATCTTCGTAAGTACCAATCGAGATAGGCTTTTCTTTTAACAAAATTGATTTTTTTTCGCCTGACCATACTAATTCTCCTTCATTGGGTTCCTGTAGAATGTAACCCAATTTTTCCAATTCATTGATGAGAGCAGCTACACGGTTGGTTTCTTTTATTTTCAAACTTTCCAGTCCTTGAAAATGAAAAGGAATGTTTAACAAGCAGCAAGTTACAACAAAAGTTTGAGCTAAATCAGGTTGATCAATAAAATTGTACTCAAATTTACGGATATATCTTCCAGTAGGTGTAAGCAAAACACCTTCTGACAGATAGTGAGTGGAAACTCCGAGCATTTCAAATAATTGAGCTACTTTGCTGTCGCCTTGATAACTGTTTTCATTCAAACCTTCCAGAAAAATTTCACCTTTCCCGACAATGGAAAGCGTTTCATACCAATAAGAAGCGGCTGTCCAGTCACTTTCTACTTCATAATGAATGGGTTGGTAAACTTGTTGAGGAATAATAATCCTGTTGTTTTCAAATTTTACTTTTGCTCCAAATTCTTTCATCAAATTTTTAGTCATTTCAATGTAAGGCTTTGAAATGATTTTTCCTTCTAATACAATTTCTAAACCCTGTTTCATATAAGGAGCAATCATCATCAACGCAGAAATATATTGGCTACTAATGCCACCATTCAAGTGAACAATGCCACCACTCAAATCGTTTCCATATATTTTTAAAGGAGGAAAACCTTCTTTTTCAAGATATTCAATTTTTCCGCCGATGCTGTTAAGAGCATCCACTAATAATTTGATAGGACGCTGTTTCATTCGTTCACTCCCAGTAAGTGTCCATTCTCCTTCTTTTAAAGCAAAATAGGCAGTAAGAAAACGCATAGCGGTTCCTGCAGCTCCTACATTAATAAAATTTTTTGTTGAATTTAAAGCATTTATCATAACCACCGTGTCATCCGAATCAGAAAGATTTTCAATCGGATAAGGATTTTTAGCCAGTGCGTTCAAAATCAAAGCTCGATTGCTTAAACTTTTAGAGGCAGGCAGTTTAATTCTTGCCTGAATTTGTGATATTTTTTTATCTAAATGCTTGTTCATCAAAAAAATATTTAATAGCGCTTGTTTTATTTTTGTATAAAGCTATATTTTTTCATTAAAAAGTGTTTGTTCCCTTATCGAGTTTTTGTATAGACATTACCCTGCGAATCAAAAAATAATTGAATTTGCATTTAAAAATCCAATCTTAATAAAATAATTTTCTTTCGGGGTTAATTGTCATACAGCTAATTCATAAATTTTTCTTACATCATTTTCTGTTAATTTCACAAAATTGCCCAGCGTTTTATTTCCCAATTGCATGTTTTTTACCAGCAAAGGGATATCTTCAGCTTTGGCACCTAATTGAGCAAAGCGAATAGGCATACCAATGGAAACCAGAAATTGTTCCAGCTTTTCAATTCCCTTTTTAGCCGTATTTTCAGGATGCTGAAAATCCATTTGGCAACCCCAGATACGAACGGCAAATTGAGCAAAACGCATAATGTCATGATGCATCACGTATTTCATCCAGGCAGGGAACATTACTGCTAAACCAGCTCCGTGAGCTACGTCATATAAAGCCGACAATTCATGTTCCATTCCATGAGTTGACCAATCTTGTTCTCGACCCACACCGCAAATATCATTATGTGCAACCATTCCGGACCACATAATATTAGCTCGGGCATCATAATTATCTGGTTCGGCAATAACTTTGGGAGCTTCGTTGATAATTGCCAATAAAATTCCTTCACAAAGTCGGTCGGTAATTTCTACTTCTTTCGTGTTGGTGAAATATCTTTCCATCACATGAGCCATCATATCAGTAATACCGCAAGCTGTTTGGAAAGCTGGCAAAGTAAAAGTGAGTTCTGGATTTAAAATAGAAAAAACTGGACGCAAAGCATCACCTTCGGCTGAACGTTTCAACATACCATTTTCGTTGGTAATAACACTGCTGTCTGAACCTTCGCTACCAGCTGCTGCAATAGTAAGGATTGTTCCAACTGGAAGAGCTTTTTCAACTCTTTTCCCGCAATAAAAGTCCCAGAAATCGCCATCGTATAAAGCACCTGCTGCAATAGCTTTTGCAGAATCGATCACACTACCACCTCCAACAGCCAGAAGAAAATCAATTTTTTCTTTTTTACAAATTTCTATTCCTTGATATACCAACCCACTGCGTGGATTAGGCTTCACACCACCCAATTCCAGAAAATTAATATTCTCCATTTTTAGTGATTTTTTGACCCGATCCAGTAAACCACTTTTAATAGCTGAACCTCCTCCATAGTGAAGCAGTACCTTTGAGCCACTAAAACGTTTTACGTATTTTCCTGCTTCGTTTTCGCGTCCTCTTCCAAACACAAAATAAGTAGGACTATAAAAATTGAAATTGTCCATATTTAAAAATATTTGAGATTAAAAATTCTGTTTGTAAATTTAAGAGATATTTTGGTAAATTTCTAATTCTTTTTTCACAATATTATCCCACGAATATTCAGTAGCTCTGTTTCTTAAAAAATTTTTATCTATTGGTTTTTCTAATATTTTTATCACTGCATCGGCAAATCGTTTTTCAAAATTTTCTCCTTCATTCACAACAATTCCACCTTCTCCAATTGCTTCAGAAATACCACCATTGTTGCTTCCAACAACTGGAACTCCACAAGCTTGAGCTTCCAAAACAACACAAGGAAAACCTTCATTTCTGCTGGGTAATATCAATCCATCCATCGCATTTAGATAATAAGGAATTTTTTCATGGGATAATTTTCCAGTAAAAGTGACATTCAATTTCTTTTTTTTACAATCTTTCTCAATTTTGTTTTTTAATCGTCCTTCGCCAATAATCAAAAAATCAGTCTCAAAATTTTGATTTATTTCCTCAAATATTTCTGGTAATTGATCCGCTCTTTTTACTGGCAAGAGATTTCCTACAAATCCAACTACTTTCTTTGTTAAGTGAAGTTCTTGTTTAATTTTTTCTTTATCCAGCATTTTAAATAAATCGATATTAACCCCATTAGGAATAATAACGGCATTTTTTCCAGAATAACCATAACTTTTGGCTTTATTTAAAATGGCATTGCTTACAAATATAACTTTTGCAGCCTGTTCAAAGGTATCTATATAAAGTTTAGGTGTCAAAGCCATTTTATAATTGATATCGCTGCCATGGCAGGTTATAATGTAAGGAATTTTTAGTTTTTCTGAAAAATGCTTTGCAAGTAATCCTGCTGGTGGTTCATACATCCCGTGGGCATGAATCAACTGAAAATCTTCATTTTTAATATCATTATATATTTCATTGAAGATTAAATCATTATATTCCAAAAAGGTTTTTTCTCTTTGTAATCTTTCTTTAAAAACGTTAAAAATATTCCTTTTAATAGAAAGATATTCATAATTAATTCCTTCTGTTTCAAAATGGGTATAGGAAGCATCGTAAATTTTTTTCCCACTCCTTTTTTTAAGCATCTTGACCAAAAGAGTGTCATCAGGAATAATACCATAAACTTTGAAAGAAAGACCAATAGATTTCATTTCTTTTAATCGATTAGTCAGAAAAGATCCTCCTTGTAAATCATCAAAAAAAGGAAATAAATTGGTAAAATATAATACTTTCTTATTCACCATATTGGACATAAAATATAATTTTTCAAGAAAATATAAGAATCATAAAATTAAAAAGAGTTATTTATAACTTATTCTCTTTAATTTTTTTGCCAATCCTTCAATATCGGCATGAAAAAAACTGAAAATTAATCCTATTAGCGAACGAATCTTCCACAAAGGAGCATACCATCCAAATTTAAAAATTGATTTTAAATAATTCTTTCTTGCCCCTTGAAAATCTTTTTTGATCAATTTATATCTTCCTGAACGTGAGTGAGCCATCACCAAAAGTTTGTTATAATTTTTTTTTAGGGTTGAAAGACTAATCGTTGAATTTGCAAAAATTTCAGGATGAGCCTGATAAAATTCTATTGCAAACTGGTATTGGTTTTCAAAAATTTCAGCAGTATAACTTTTGGTCGTTTGAGAGGGGTACATTCGCCATTTTCCTAAGGGCTGATTAATAAAAATGAATTCTCCAGATAGAGATAAATTAAGCCATGTTGTCCAATCAACAAATGGCAAATGATGAGTTTGAACAAAACCGCCCAATTTCAACAGTGCCTCTTTTTTTATCATTACTGTAACAGCGGGTATAAAATTGGCAAATATTAAAACTCGTATAATAGAGCCAACAGGATGATTATTAAGAATTTCAAAAGGATGTTTTATTTTCGTTAACGAATGAATATTGGATAAATCTTGAGAAACTTGATAAGCTTTTCCGTAACAAAAAATTGCATCTTCATTTTTTTCTAACGCCTCCACCTGTAAAGCTAATTTTTCTGGCAGCCAAACGTCATCTCCTTCCAGGATGGCAATATATTTTCCTTGAGCCATAGACAAAGCAAAATTATATGTTTCAGCCAGTCTGAAAATTCCAACATTCTGCTGCGTAAAAACCTTGATGCGATGGTCGTTTTCTGCAAAACTTTTGGCTTTTTCGTAGGTATGATCAGTGCTTCCATCGTCTACAATAATCATTTCCCAATTTTCGTAAGTCTGCGAAAGAACAGATTGAATACAGTCGGCAATATACTTTTCGTGATTATAAGTTGGAGTAATTATCGAAACAAGCGGTTTATTTAAATTAAGCATTGAATTTTTTAATGTAAAATTGATTTCATTGTTCGTAAGATAGCATTTTTTAAAAGAGAAATAGAATTCAGGTAATTTAAATAATGTCTCTTAAATGGGCTTAATTTCAAATCATCTGAAGCTAAAGGTAAATTTGATTTCCATTTTTTTACAATCATTTTATTAGCTTTATGAAACTGAGAATTATAGCTTCCTCGAGAATAATGGGCAAGCAAAATGTATCTGTCAACCACCACTTTATAACCACTCATATGAACCTGAAGAGAAAAATCAATATCATACCCATGAAAATCTGTAAAATTTTTTTCATCAAAATGACATTGTTCCAATACAACTTTTCTCGTAAATAGAAAAACACCATCGACACAAATAACTTCTTCTATTTCTTTAGGATGTTCAGAAAGGTCAAAATTAAAATATTCTTGTGAATTGTTCCCAACCTTAGTATATATATGACCTCGTTGAAATTTTTTAAAATGTGAACTCTGTCCCCATCCTGCTGGATAAGTTCCTTTAAATTTTGTGCCTGCAACACCTACCAATCCAATGGAAGAATCATTTTCTAAATAATTTACTATTCTTTTCCCCCAGTTTTCACAACCAAATAAAATATCATCATGCAAAAAAACTACATACTCAAATTTTGATTTTTTTATGCCAAAATTGTAAGCTTCGGCAAGCGAATATTTACTAGGATTTTCAATAAAGATAAGTTCATGAGGTAAGCCAATAGTTTCATGAATGTTTTCTTCAAATGGAAGTAACTCATTTTTATTTTTTTTCGTAGAAACTATTACTGAAATCATGATAAGATTTTGTAACTTGATTATTTTTCCCTAACTACTGTTGCAAATTGTTTATACCGAGCATCTTTCAGTAAACCGAAACTCAAAGCAATAAAAAGTTTTTCTTTCCAGCTTTTGCACGGACGGATACCTTCGTGCACTAAAATTTCATATCCATTTTCTTCAAACATTCTCAAAATACTTTTTGAAGTAAAAAAACGAATATGAGTATCATCGAGAATGCCACCTTCCGGTTTGTATTGAAAATCTTTATGAAAAAGAATTTCGGTAATCAAATTGGAAATATACCGAAAATTTGGAATGGAAGTTACCAGCACTCCCTGCTCCGAAAGAAGATTTTTCACCAAATCTACCACTTTCCAAGGATTATAAAGATGTTCCAACACATCGTTGAAAATAATACAGTCGAAATAATGCTCCGGTAATTGCGAATAAACTTCCATAAAATCGCCTACCAACATTTGTTGGCAAAAACGTTTAGCTTTTTCTGCAGCATCAGGATTCATCTCAACTCCCCAGATTTCTCTGTCTGCTCTCATTAAATCAGCACAAAAAGCACCTTCACCACAACCAATTTCTAAAATTTTTTGTGCTTTTTCTGGGATGTATTTTAACATTTCTGGACGAGAACTATGAAAATAATTACTTTTTGTTTTAGTTTGAATTGAAATATTGTTTAATGGTTCGTTATACATTTTAATTCATTAATATTTATTGAAAATCAGCAATTTCTTTTACTGCCATTTCGGCTGCATGTCCATTCCCGTACAAATTTATGGAAAAATCCGATTTTTTGTTTTGAAGAACAGAAAAAGCCTGCAAAAGTTTTTCTATATTGCTGCCAACCAATATATTAAATCCATTTTCAACCAGCTCTGTCCATTCGGTTTGTTCCCGAAGCGTGATGCAATGTTTGCCAAAAAAGAAAGCTTCCTTTTGTACGCCGCCGCTGTCGGTAATAACCATTTCACACGATTTTTCGAGGATTATCATATCAAGATAACCTACCGGATCTATAACCGTAAATTCCGGAATAATATTCAACTGACGCATTAAATTGCGTGTTCGCGGGTGCAAAGGAACAATCACGCGTATCTGACGATGGATTTGATTCAGTCCTTCAACAATATTTTTCAATTTTTCTGCATGGTCGGTATTTTCCTGACGATGAACGGTTGCCAGCACAAATTTTTCGGCCCCGATTTTTTGTAAAATATTAGATTTTTCTTCAGCTTTTGATGCATAATACAAAGCTGCATCCTGCATGACATCGCCGTTTTTTATAATTCGAGCAGGAAAATGCTCAAAACCTTCTTTTTTTAAATTCTCTACAGCTACATCTGTTGGGCAAAAAAGCAGGCTGGAAATACGATCGGTGAGAATACGGTTGATTTCTTCAGGCATTTCCATGTTGAACGAACGCAAACCGGCTTCCACATGAATCACGGGAATATTCAACTTAGCAGCAGCCATCGCACCGGCAAGCGTAGAATTGGTATCACCATAAACCAGCAATCCATCAGGTTTTTCTTTCAATAGAATTTTTTCAATTCCTTCTATCATTCGGCCGGTCATGGATCCATGCGTCAAATTGTTGATTTCCAAGTGATAAGCAGGGCGAGGAATTTCCATTTCCTCGAAAAAAACTTCCGACATGTTGCTGTCGAAATGCTGTCCGGTATGAACGATTTTTTCTTCCACACCAACTTTTGGAAACTGACGACTCAACGTTGCCGCTTTGATAAATTGCGGACGAGCACCAACAACTGTAATTATTTTTCTCATAATGAATCCAATAAGTTTGCTAAATCGTGAGTTAAATTTTTTCGGGAAAATTTTTCAACTGAATCAGTTGGAACTGTTAGTGAATGATTTTTATATTGCTCATAATATTGAACAATTGTTTCCTTCATTTTTTTAGCATCATCATAATCAATCATTTCCCCCGCTTGTGTGCTGGTCAAAATTTCACTAACTTCTCCATTTGTTGGTCCAATTCCCAAAATAGGACGACGAGCAGCTAAATATTCGTATAATTTGCCCGTAACAATTCCTTTTGCATTATTTGTTTGATTAATCAATAATAAAAGTACCTGAGATGACATTTGTTTTGCAATTGCTTCGTTATGAGGCAAATAATCAATCTTTACAAAATTATCTTTTAAATTATTTTCATTGATTTCTTCTACAACCGAATAATCCACTTTGCCAATCAGTTGAATGAGTAAATCAGATTTAAATTGTTCATTTTCTACACAAAGTTCATTCAAAACTTTCCAGAATGTTGCTGGATTTCTGGCAGCATTCAGTGTACCAATATGCGAAATGGTGAATTTCTTGTCCAATTCTGTTTCGACAGTACGAAAATCTTCTTCATCAAAACCATTGGGAATCATTTCAATTCTTTTGGGATGAAGTTTTAAAAATTCTTCTAACATTCCTTTTGTTACAACTACCACAGCATCAGCATTTCCTACCACTTTTTTTTCCAATCGATGATGAACGCGGTCGGCAATTTTTGTTAAATGCAAATCTTCATAAAAATCGATATTGGTCCACGGATCGCGAAAATCAGCCAGCCATGGTAAAGTTGGAAAAAACTTTTTCAATCCCAATCCAATCAAATGCATCGAATGAGGCGGACCACTCGTCACAATAGCATTTATTTGATTTTCAGAAATATATTTTTTCAAAAATTTCACTGAAGGTTTTACCCAGAAACGGCGCGGATCAGGAATAAAAAAATTGCCACGAATCCAGATGGAAAATCTTTCTTTCCAGCCTGACTTTTTATTTTCCGAAATAAAACCGGCATTGATTGGCTCATTTCTTTTGCCCATCAAGTTTCGGTAAATATTGTACGGTTCCCAAATAGGCGTTTTAATCACTTCAACATCTGAAGGTACATCTTTTTCAAGCGAATGGTCAAGTGCGGGATATTCAGGATTTTGAGGTGTATAAATAACTGGTTCCCAGCCATATTTTCGCAAATATTTAGTAAATTTTACCCAGCGTTGAACGCCAGCTCCTCCACTCGGCACCCAATAATAAGTAATAATCAAAACTTTATTCATGCTAATTCTCTTTTTTGAGGCTGGAGAATATAATAACCTGCTGTTGTAAAAAAATTTCTAAAATAAGGAATATCAGCAAAAACAGAGAAAAGTTTACGTGGTTTTAATCCAAATTTAATTTCATAGTTGGGATTAATGAAATATAAAACTTTCTTTAGAATTTGAAAATCATTTTTTTTCATCAATTGCTCAAAATTTTCAAGACTAATACCCGTTTGTTTGATTTCCAACAAAGTATTGATTTTTCCTTCTTTTTCACCAAAAAGTTTCAAAATGTTTTTATATGCTGAAATAGGCAACAAATGAAAATAAGGTAAAACGGACAAAAATTTACTTTCACAAATTTGTTGATGACCGCCAAAAGGGTTTTGCCACGGCGGAAAAGCAATAAAAACAATGCCATCAACAGCCAACCATTTTTTTAACAAATTGAGAAGTTTCTCTTTGTCAGGCATGTGCTCAATAACATCACGCAAAATAATGATATCAAAGTCGTGTAGCTCGTTGTTTATCTGATAAATATCTTGACAGATCAGGGTCAGATTTTCTGCCAATGGATGCGTTGCAAAAAATTCTTTACCTTTTTCTATTTTAACAGAACTAATGTCGATACCTGTACATTTGCAACCTGCATCAAGAAAAGGTTTTAGATTCCCTGCTTCCCCACAACCGATTTCAAGGACACGAGTAGAGGTATTTATTTCTTTTATTTCTCGAATGAATGGTAAAATATATTTTTCAGTAGTATAGGCTTGTTCGTTGATATATTGAAAAGCATTCAAATAACGTTTTTGCATTCTTCTTTTTACGTATTAATTTCTTCGATAGCTTTTTGAATTCGCCTTATTGTTTCTTCTTTTCCCAATATCGACACAATTTCAAAAATCGAAGGTCCCTTTAATTCACCTACCAGCGACAATCGAAGAGCATTCATTAAATTTCCAAGCGGATAATTTTTTTCTGCCAGCCATTTTTTAATTTCTATTTCAAGATTTTCAGCAGAAAAATCTTTGATATTTTCAAGAAAATTAGCCAGTTCACTTAAATGTGGAACAATTTCTGGTTTCCAGCATTTTTTTACCGCCTTTGGATCATATTGCATCGGAGCTTCAAAAAAATAATGAGATTGTTCCCATAAATCAGTAATAAAATTTGCTCGGTCTTTGATTAAAGAGACGATTTTAAGCACTTTGTCTGAATCTTCAACAAATCCTTTTTCAACCAACATTCGTTGAAAAGTATCTGCTATTTCTTCGTCCGATTTCATTTGCAAATATTTATGATTGAACCATTTGGCTTTTTCATAGTCGAATTTTGCACCGCTCTTGCTGACCCGATCCAGCGAAAAATTTTCGATTAATTCTTCCATTGTAAAAATTTCCTGCTCTGTTCCAGGATTCCAGCCCAATAGAGCCAAAAAGTTCACCACTGCTTCTGGAAAATAGCCAGCTTCGCGAAAACCTTTATAAACTTCACCTGTTTTTGGATCAACCCAGTTAAGTGGATAAACAGGAAATCCCAATCTGTCGCCATCGCGTTTACTGAGTTTACCTTTGCCATCAGGTTTGAGCAAAAGCGGGAGATGAGCAAACTGTGGCATTTCGTTTTCCCAACCAAGATACCGATATAGCAACACATGCAAAGGAGACGACGGCAACCATTCTTCACCACGAATGACATGAGTTATCTGCATAAGGTAATCATCTACAACGTTAGCCAAATGGTAAGTGGGCAATTCATCAACCGATTTGAAAATAACTTTGTCGTCAATCACCGAAGAATTGATGGTAACTTCACCACGAATTAAATCATTTACCGTAATTTCTTCATTTGGTTCAATCTTGATACGAACGACATATTGCTCACCTTTTGCAATTCTTGCTTTTACTTCGTCAGGCGTCAATGTCAGAGAATTGCACATTTCATTTCGCGTGTGAGCATCGTACTGAAAATTTTCCACTTCGGCACGTTTTGCAGCCAGTTCAATAGCCGAGTCGAAAGCAAGATAAGCTTTCCCGTCGTTTAATAATTGCCTGACGTATTGTTTGTAAATTTCTTTTCGTTCACTTTGCCGATAAGGACCATATTTTCCTTCTGCTTTGGCACCAATGCCTTCATCAATTTCTATTCCCAGCCAGTTTAGTGATTCAATAATATATTCTTCTGAACCAGGAACGAATCTGTTTGAATCGGTGTCTTCAATTCTTAACAACATGGTTCCTTTGTTTTTACGGGCAAAAAGAAAATTATACAACGCTGTGCGCACACCGCCAATGTGCAAAGGACCCGTAGGACTTGGTGCAAAACGAACTCTCACTCTTCTCATGAAAAGGAAATTTAATGTTTGAAGCTTTAAAATGAATACATGTTATTGATTTGCAAAAATAAGAAATTTAACTGAGAAATAATTTGTTTGGGGAAGCAATGCAATAAAAGTTTCCTGAAAAGAAGCTGTTTCAAAAAGATAGGAGAAACAAATTGTTCAACACAAATTTTTTACCGGTTAAGTATGAATACCATCTCACATTCGTTTTCTCAATTGGCTTTTTAAGGTTATAGTTTCATTACCTTGTTTTTTCAATCTGTCTTATTTGTTTTTTTGAAATATTCTTGACAAGCTTACAAAACAATTTTTAGAAATTCAAAACAAAAATTATCAAAAATATTAAAGTATGTACTTGCGGGTACAAACATGTATTTATATCTTCCCTGAAAGACAAAAAACAATTTTTTTAAGCCAACATTCCGTGCTGCCGCACGAATCTTTCGTAAAGCAAATTTATTGAATTCTGTACTGGAAAAAATTATTTCTTTCCCTCACCACATAGTCTTATGGTGCAGAAGCAAGGTGGTAAATGTCTGCGTCCATAAGAAATATATGCCAAACACGAGTTCTTTATAAAGTGGGTAGTTTTTGTTCGCATATCACATACTTCAACTATTTTAAAATTTTTATTAATCCTTACTCGATAATTTTTATTTTATATTTTTTAAAAATGTTTGCAATAAAAGAACAAATTTGCAAATTATATTTTATATTTGCGGATAATTAATAACAAAAATTGATAAGTCTTAAAATCAAATAGAAGTTTAACCTTAAAAAATACTATTATGAAAACAAAAATTACTTTTTTAACCATAATGCTAACAATTTTCTCGACTTGTCTATTTGCTCAGCCAAATGCATTGAATAAGCGTGAAAAGTTACATCCGCAATTTCTGAAAGAAAAAAAATCCCCATTGAATGCTGAGCGGTATCAACAACAGGAAAAGGAAATTCCTTCTTTTTTTCATAAAGCAAAACAAGATCAATTAAAGAAAGAGCCATTTTGTCGGCTGGATAGTAATACTTTTCCTGACCTCTTAAAGGAAAAAGAAAGACAACCTTTTCCATTTCTTTTCAAGGTAAATAAGCAAAATTTTACCTCGAATCATTTTCCACAAAAAGCTAAAAATGTATTTAATGCCAAAACCGAACTGAAGCAACGTTTGGATAGTGTTGTACAAATAGAAAGAGATATTAATACCAATGAATGGCTAAACAGTTCCAAATATGAATATACTTATGATGAAAGAGGGAATCTTATATATTATTATTGGTATTGGTATGCTGAACAATGGGAAGGATATTACAAATCTGAATATGCTTATGATGAAAGAAACAATCGTATATTAGAAACAGATTATTATTGGAATTCGGAGACTGAACAATGGGAAAGAGATTTCAAATATGAATATACTTATGATGAAAGAGGTAATCTTATATTAGTAGCAGCCTATCAATGGAATTCGGATACTGAACAATGGAAAGTATCTGACAAATATGAATATACTTATGATGAAAGAGGTAATCTTATATTAGGAGCAGCCTATCAATGGAATTCGGATACTGAACAATGGAAAGTATCTGACAAATATGAATGTGCTTATGATGAAAGAGGTAATCTTATATTAGGAGCAGCCTATCAATGGAATTCGGATACTGAACAATGGGAAAGAGATTACAAATATGAATATGCTTATGATGAAAGAGGTAATCTTATATTAGGAGCAGCCTATCAATGGAATTCGGATACTGAACAATGGGAAAGAGATTACAAATATGAATATGCTTATGATGAAAGGGGAAATCCTATATTAGAAACATATTATCAATGGAATTCGGAGACTGAACAATGGGAAAGAGATTACAAATATGAATATACTTTTGATGAAAATGGAAATTTAGTATTAAAAATTGAGTATAATTGGAATAACATTAGCCAACAATGGCAGGCAAAATCTAAATATGTTGTTGCTTATGATTATAATTATTCAAGAGAAAATCTTTTATTACCAAATTGGTTCGAAGATAATAACAAATGCATAAGCGTTATTATTTATGAAAGTGAAGATGGTATTACTTGGGAAGAGAGTGGAAAGACAATTTACTATTACTCTGACTTAGAATCAGCAGTACCCCACATCCCAATAGGAAGTATAAAACTTTACCCCAATCCGGTAGCAAATGATTTGAACATTGACTTATCAAATGACATTCAGCAAGCAGAATTTAAACTTTTTGACTTGCAGGGAAGATTGTTGGTGACCCAAAATATTGGTTCAGATAAAAAAATTAATTTGGAAAAACTTGCAGGTGGTATTTATTTATATCAAATCACCACTGAAAAAGGAATTTATCAGGGGAAATTGATAAAATAACAGAATCTTATCATTTTTTCGGCCAGGTATTTTGCCTGGTCGATTTTTTTTGTTCAATTTATTTAAACATGTTACTTGGTTGACAATAGAAAAATAAGTCCAAATGATTTGTAAGAAAGCAAAGTTTTCTGTGTATTTCAGTGATAACCAAAAGATATGGCGAACAAGAAAAAATTACAGTAAATAGTGAAGAATTATTTCTTGAAAACTTTTACTTTACTTTGAACGAATTCAATGGCTTCGTTGTAAAAGTCATTTTGATATTTTTTTATAATGAAAAAGTAAAGCGAGCAAATAATTACCAATTGCACAAAAAGTTCTACAAAAAGATTTTTACACAGCCAGGCAATTCCTGCTCCACATAAGGCAAGAATCAAACCTATTAGAAAACCAGGAACAATATTTTCGATTTGACTTTTGATGGTTACGTGAATTTCTTTTTTGACGGAATAAATAGAAAATAAATAAACCACAAAATTGATAAAAGCATAAGCACCCAGCATGATGAATATTCCCCATCTAAAACAAATAATGGCTGAGAGTAAAATGAGCCCTTTTTTTATGATTTCGAGCCGAAAAGTGATTTTTGATTTTCCTCTGGCATTTAAAACATTAATATTGAGTGTATAAAAAGGATTAAATAACGCAGCCAGGCACAGAATCTGAATATAAGGAACGGAAGGCAGCCATTTTGCTGAAAGCACAACATAAATCAAAGAATAGGCAATTACAATAAAAGTAAATATCACAGGAATAGTCACCAAAGCAGTTCTTTTGATAACAACTTTAAAGATACGATTCAATCGTTCGATTTCCTCCTGAATTTGACTAAACATGGAATAAGTACTTCCCAATATTTGCTGAAAAGTGAAATTAACTGTTTCACTTAGTTTGTTGGCTTGAGAATAATATCCAACATCTTTTCTTTGGTAATATTTACCGAGAATGAAAACGTATAAATTATTAAAAATAACTGTCAGGATGGAAGAACCTAAAATATGAACGCTAAAACTCCAGAATTCTTTAATAACGGAAAAAGAAAATAGCCATTTAGGTTTCCATTTTACAAAGAAATGATACCCCATCATTCTAAAAAAATGAAAGGAAATTTGTTGAATCACCAATGCCCATACGCCAAATTTCAAAATAGCCAGTGTAACTCCGGCACTTCCACTTAAAAAAACGGAGAGAATATTGATTTTAGCTATGGATTTAAAATCCATTTCTTTCACTTTTTGTGTAAATGGAACCAGATAAAAAGCATTGAACAACAAGGAAATAAAAATAACTCTTCCTATTTTGGTCAATTGTGGCTGATGAAAAAAGCGAGCAATAGCAGGTGACAGAAAATAAAGCAGCACATATAATGCGATGGAAATAAAAATGTTAAAATAAAAAATGGTATTAAAATCAATTTCAGAAGCGTCTTTTTTACGAATCAGTGCTTGCCCGAAACCGCTTTCTACTAACACAAATGACAGGGCAGCAAAAATCATAATCATTCCCATCAGTCCATAATCGTCAGGCGACAGCAAACGGGCTACGATGATGCCAATAATGACTTGAATGATTTGCTGTCCAAATCTGTCAATAGCACTCCAGGTAAGAGCATCGAGGGTTTTTTGTTTTAAATTATCACCCATTTGTTTTGACAATAAAGGTAAAATTTACTTGGTTTTCATCACATCGAATCCTTTGCCATAAACAGCAATGACAGACGATTGCGAAACAAAAGCATCAGGATCAACTTCCTTAACAATTCGAAAAATTCTTTGCGATTCATTTTTACGAGCAATAACTGTCACCACTTTAACCGGTTGCTTGGAGTACCAGCCAGTACCTTCCAAAATGGTGGCGCCGCGGTGAATTTCTTCATTGATTCGCGTAGCAATTTTATCATATTCTTTTGAAAAAATAAAAAACTGAACCGATTGTCGTACTCCATTAATGACCATATCAATAGAAAGATTAGCAATAGCCATGTTGGTTAAACCGTAAACTACTTTTTCCAGGCTTCCAAATGTGAAAAAATAAGAAGAACAGATAATTAAAACATCGCAATACAGCAACACTCTTCCCAATGTGATGTTTCGATACTTATTTACAATTTTTGCAATAATGTCTGTACCACCTGAACTGCCATTGTTGAGAAAAACTATTCCCAATCCTGTTCCCGAAATTAAGCCACCAAGCACACAAGCCATAAAATTATCGTTGGGAGCAACAAAAGTGCCAGTTTTAGCTTGTGGAATGACAGCAAAAAATAGCGTGATAGCAATGACGCCATAAATAGTGCGTACACTAAATTTAAAGCCAATGATTTTTAATGCCGCAATAAGCAAAATTAAATTAATGCTGAAATAAGTCAGAAAAATTGGAATTCCTGTAGCATAATAAACAATCGCACCAATACCAGTGACGCCGCCACCCGTGATTTGATGTGGCAATAAAAAACCTTTCCACGCAAAAGCATACATCAATAATCCGAAAGTAATCAGAACATATTCTCGAATAGTAATCCAATTTTTTTTAGTGATGGATTTGATGTTCATATTCTTTTTGCTAAAGAAAGGCTTACTTTTTAAAAAACAATATTGACGATTTTGCCTGGAACAATGATTACTTTTCTGGGTGTTTTTCCTACCAGCAATTTAATGGTTTGAGGATGTTCCAATGCAACTTTTTCAATTTCTTTTGTTTCCATATTTGCAGGCAACTCCAGCGTAAAGCGTACTTTCCCATTAAAAGAAATGGGATACTTTACCTTATTTTCTGCCAAATAATTTTCATTCCACGTTGGGAAAGAAGCATTAAAAATGGTTCCTTTATTTCCCATCGCATGATAAAGTTCTTCTGCAATATGTGGAGCAAAAGGCGCCAACAAAATAACCAACGGTTCCAATATTTCTTTTTTATGACAATTTAAGGCTGTCAGTTCATTCACACAAATCATAAATGCTGAAACAGCAGTATTGTACGAAAAATTTTCAATATCAAAAGTAACTTTTTTGATGGTTTTGTGAAGCGTTTTTAATTCTTCTAAAGAGGCAGTTTCTTGTGTCACCAAAAATTGTTCTTCTTTGTAAAACAAGTTCCATAATTTCTTCAGGAAACGATATACACCATCAATCCCTTTCGTGTCCCATGGTTTAGACTGTTCAATCGGACCCAAAAACATTTCATACAGTCGCAATGTGTCAGCACCATATTTTTCAATAATATCGTCAGGATTGACCACATTGTACATTGATTTAGACATTTTTTCAATTGCCCAGCCGCAGATATATTTGCCATCTTCCAAAATAAATTCAGCATTTTTATATTCAGGATTCCAGTTCCTGAATTTTTCTATGTCGAGTATATCATTGTCCACCAAATTGATGTCTACATGAATAGGAGTTGTATCATATTGATCTTTAAGATGATAAGAAACAAATGTATTGGTGTCCTTAATTCGATAGACAAAATTACTTCTTCCCAAAATCATTCCCTGATTAATCAATTTCTTGAAAGGTTCTTCTTCGCAAACAACACCAATGTCGAATAAAAATTTATTCCAGTATCGGCTATAAATCAAATGACCAGTAGCATGTTCAGTTCCACCAAGATATAAATCCACGTCTCGCCAGTATTCATCTGCTTCACGACTTACCAATGCTTCATCATTGTGAGGATCCATATATCTCAAATAATAAGCAGAAGAGCCTGCAAAACCGGGCATGGTATAAACTTCCAGCGGATAACCTTCTTTTGTTTTCCAATTTTTGGCTCTTGCCAAGGGTGGCTCACCATTTTCAGTAGGAAGATATTTATCAATTTCGGGAAGAACCAATGGAAGTTCTTTTTCGTCCAGCACGTAAGGCATGCCGTCTTTATAATAAACAGGGAAGGGTTCGCCCCAATATCGTTGACGACTGAAAATAGCATCACGAATGCGATAATTTACTTTTACATGACCAATTCCTGTTTCTGTAATATATTTGTTTATTTTTTCAATAGCTTCAGGTACAGGAAGTCCGTTCAAAAATTCTGAATTTATCATAATTCCTTCTTTGGCATCAAAGCTTTCATTGCTGACATCGCAACCTTCAATCAGAGGAATTATTGGCAAATTAAAATGTTTTGCAAAAGCATAGTCACGACTGTCATGAGCAGGAACAGCCATAATAGCGCCGGTGCCATAACCAGCAAGAACATAATCGGAAATCCAGATGGGAATTTCTTTTCCAGTAATGGGATGAATAGCATAAGAGCCTGTAAAAACACCAGTTACTTGTCTATCGGCAATTCTTTCTCGCTCGGTTCTTTTTTTTGTTGCCTCTAAATATTCTTCTACTTCTTTGCTTTGTTCAGGTGTAGTGCAGATTTTAACCAGCTCACTTTCAGGAGCAAGTACCATAAAAGTTACGCCAAAAATTGTATCAGGTCGGGTGGTAAATACATCGAAACTTACATTTTTCCCTTTAATGGTAAAGCGAAGTTCGGCTCCTTCACTTCTTCCAATCCAGTTTCGTTGAGTTTCTTTCAATGATTCAGACCAATCGATTTGTTCCAAACCGTCCAGTAAACGTTGAGCATAAGCTGAAACACGTAAACACCATTGACGCATTACGCGTTGTTCCACCGGATAACCACCTCGAATGGAAACGCCTTCACTCACCTCATCATTGGCTAAAACAGTCCCTAAAGCTGGACACCAGTTTACTTTCGTATCGGCAAGGTAAGCAATGCGATAATTCAGTAAAATTTCCTGTTGAGCTTTTTCACTCATTGCTTTCCATTCATCGGCAGTAAAATTCAATACTTTCGTACCAACAGCAGTTAGATTTTCAGTACCATATTTTTCAAAATGTTCTATCAGCAAAGTGATGGGTTGGGCTTTTTGTAATTTTTCGTCGTAATAATGTTTAAACATTTGAATAAAAGCCCATTGTGTCCATTTGTAATAATCTGGATCACAGGTGCGAATTTCGCGGCTCCAATCGTAGCAAAAACCGATTTTATTGAGTTGTTCCCGATAACGTTCAATATTTTTCTTCGTTGTAATGGCTGGATGTTGTCCTGTTTGAATAGCATATTGTTCAGCAGGTAATCCAAAAGCATCAAACCCCATCGGATGAAGTACATTAAATCCCTTCATTCTTTTATAACGGCTGTAAATGTCAGAAGCAATATAACCAAGCGGATGTCCTACATGAAGACCTGCTCCCGAAGGATAAGGGAACATATCCAATACGTAATATTTAGGTTTAGATAATTCTATTTCAGTTTTGTAAATGTTATTTTCGTTCCAGTAATTTTGCCACTTTACCTCAATTTCCTTAAAATTATATTCCATAATAAA
>Ga0208461_1001232_pt1 | contig 23699 bp, 20 predicted proteins | sample AD_JPNTR4_MetaG_FD_184448 | JGI IMG/M metagenome (GOLD analysis project Ga0208461, IMG submission 184448) | Active sludge microbial communities of municipal wastewater-treating anaerobic digesters from Japan - AD_JPNTR4_MetaG (SPAdes) (version 2) | ecosystem: Engineered > Bioreactor > Anaerobic...
TCGAGCGCCACACATCCAACAGTGCCCATCTTTTCCTTCGATAGCGTACGTTGAAGGTCGTTCCAGCGTTGAGGAGTAAAAAAATATGATGTATCCACGATTTCAATACCCTTTACCTTTGCAAACTCCGAAGCCCCCTTACCTGCCAGCATCACATGGGGGGAATCCTCCATGATTTTGCGCGCAAGCGATATGGGATTTTTAACATCGGTAACGCCAGCAACTGAACCAGCCATAAGGGTTTTTCCATCCATAATTGCCGCGTCAAGCTCATTACGCCCCTCGTGGGTAAAAACTGCGCCCCGCCCGGCATTGAACAACGGGCAATCCTCAAGGTACCGAACCACCTGCTCAACGGCATCGAGGCTTGTTCCGCCCGAATTCAAGATTTTTACACCAATACCAAGAGCGGCTTTCATCTCCCGTTCATACTCATCGAGCTGCTCCTTGGTAAAGTTTTCGGGTTTCATGTTCCCAGCACCACCGTGAACAGCGATGCTCCAGGTTTGTGGGAATGAATTGCTTACAACGAACCCAACAATAAACAACAAGACTAAAATTTTCTTGCGCATGACCGTGACGTTTATACGTTCTTATTTATTAGGTTTGCAATTTAAATCATTTACACAAATGAGAAAACATTTATCATTCAGTTTAAGGTATTTCGTATTTTGGGTAATACTGTTTTCCACCTACCGTATAGCTTTCCTTATTTACCAATTTGAAAACCTTAAGTCGGTTAAGTTTAACGAGTTCATAAATATTTTCATTCGAGGAGCCTGGATGGATTCCTCGCTTGCAGGATATATTCTTCTACTAACATTTCTGCTTTTGGCTATCTTTTTCTGGGTTTCCCCAAAGAGTATTACTAGAATGTACAATGCTTTAACCATATTACTACTTTTAGTTGTAAATACGGTTGTTATCAGCGATATGGAACTATACCGCAATTGGGGTTACCGTATCGATGCAACCCCATTGCTATACCTTAAAACCCCAAAGGAGGCAATGGCGTCGGTAAAAACGCCATTATTAATACTATTCGTTGTCTTGCTTATAGGAATCACTTACCTTACACACCTTGCATACCGTAAGTGGGTTGCCAGGGAACTAAGCCAAGCCAATAAGGCAAGATGGTGGTACTCTCCAATTTACATTTTCCTGGCTGCAACCATGATAATTCCAATTCGGGGAGGTTTTGGTATTGCACCCATAAACCCCGGTAAAGTGTACTTTAGCCAGAATAACTTTTGCAACCATGCTGCCCTTAACCCAGTTTGGAACATGATGTACTCCGTAAGTAAAAGCAGCAGCATGAGTAAAACATACAATGTTGAAATTGACAAAGCCACAGCCCACCAACGCTTTGGTGAGCTCATGCACACCGATAGTACATTATATGTTTTGAACACCAACCAACCAAATATTATTATCATTCTACTTGAAAGTTTTGGTGCAAAGCTGGTTGGCCCCCTTGGTGGGCTTCCCAATGTTACCCCAAACCTAAACCGTTTGGCTTCCGAGGGTATACTTTTCACCCGAACCACTGCTAGCGGCGATAGAAGCGACAAAGGGATTATTGCCGTGCTTTCGGGATTTCCTGCCCAGCCCACCCAATCGGTAATCAAGTACCCCACAAAATCGAACAAACTGCCAACCATTAGCGAAGTGCTTTACAACCAAGGCTACAGTACAGCGTTTTACTACGGAGGCGACCCCGATTTTGCAAATATTCGCTCATTCCTTTACCATGCTAAATTTCAAAGACTGATAACACAGGACGATTTTCCTAAAAGCTACCGCAACTCCAAGTGGGGAGTGCACGATGAGCATGTTTTTAATTACCTACTTACCGATATCGACTCAGCCAAAGCACCTTTCTTCAAAATGTTCTTCACCCTTAGCAGCCATGAGCCCTTTGAGATTCCCGCCAAACCGAAGTTTAATGGAAAGACCGAGGTGGAACAATTCCTTAGCTCGGCATACTATGCCGATAGCTGTCTTGGCGATTTTATAGCCAAAGCCCAGCAAAGGGAGTGGTTCAAAAACACCCTTATTGTACTTATTGCCGACCATGGTCATCGTCATCCTGCAAACCATCCCAACTGGGAGCCCTTAAAGTTTGGTATTCCTATGGTTTGGCTGGGCGGGGTTGTAGAAAGAAAACCCTTGGTTGTCACAACCACATGCTCACAAACCGATTTGGCCACAACACTTCTGGCACAGCTTAAATTGCCTCATGATCAATTTACTCTATCAAAGAATATTCTTGCAAGTAAGGTTACACCCTTTGCCTACTTTGCCTTTAACGAAGGCTTTGGCTACGTAAACCAAACCGATACCATAGTTTACGACCTTGTAGGGAAAAAATACATAAAGCAAACCGGAAAGAATATCTCCGAAACCAGGAATGATGCATGGGCATTCTTTAATGCATATCAGGAAGTCTTTCAGGGACTCTAGGCAATAATCGTAATAAAAAACGGGCTCTTGGCCCGTTTTATCATTTTATTGTTATTATATCTACTTGAACTCTGCAGCAATACTTTTTGCAAGTTCAATAAATTCCTCAGGGGTAAGCTTAAGCTTGGGTTTATGGAAATCGATATCCGATTCCTTATTCAGCGGGACTAAATGTATATGCGCATGGGGCACCTCAAGACCGAGTACTGCAACGCCAATCCGCTTGCAGGGCACAACCCTTTCAATAGCTTTGGCCACCCGCTGGGCAAAGAGTGTAAGTCCAGCCAGGGTTTCAGGATCAAGATCGAAGAGGTAATCAACCTCAACCTTGGGTATTACCAAGGTATGGCCCTTGGCCAAGGGGTTAATATCGAGGAAGGCGTAAAACCTTTCATCCTCGGCAACCTTGTACGAGGGTATTTCACCACTAACTATCCGGCTGAATATTGTAGCCATAGCAATATGATTTAGAGTGATATTCCAAGAATCTCGAACTTCATCAAACCTGAAGGCACCTGAACATCAACCACATCGCCAACCTTTTTGCCAATTAGGGCTTTGCCAATAGGGGTAGAGATTGAAAGCTTATTCTCCTTAAGGTTAGCTTCCGACTCAGCCACAAGGGTATACTCCACTACGGCGTTGGTTTTAAGGTTTTTGAGCTTTACCTTATTCAGTATCTGAACCTGGGTTGTATCAATCTTTGACTCATCAATAATGCGTGCATTGGCAATCAAATCTTCAAGCTTTGAAATTCGCAGCTCAAGCATACCTTGTGCTTCCTTGGCAGCATCGTACTCGGCGTTTTCCGATAAATCGCCCTTATCGCGAGCCTCGGCAATCATTCTTGAAATTGCAGGCCGTTCCACAGTTTTAAGCTGCTCTAGCTCCTTGCGCAACTTCTGGAGCCCTTCCTCGGTTAAATAGGTTACTTTACTCATTTTACCTCCTAAATATGAAATAAAAAAGAATCCCGACAGGGAAATCGGAACTCTTTGATTGCAAAGATATAAAAAAATTAATTCAAAATTCCAACCATTATGTTGTAACTAAAAATATTTTGGCCGAATAATCTCGGCGTAAACAACAGCCTTTAGCGGATCAAAATCGGCTAAAAGGGGTTCCTTTTCTTCTTCCACCTTCTTAACACTCTCAAGTTCTTCAGCATCGGAAGCATCAATATCAACCTCGTGCATACTTTCATTAAAGGAATCCTGGTAGGAGTAATCGCCAATAGGGCCCTCTACCTTCGATTCGGCAATATCAATTGGGGTATACTCAATAGGGGTTGAAGAATCGATTGGCTTCTGGGGCTGTATAGGGTAGAGTTCCTCCTCGGTTAGTGGCTTATCAATAGGCTCCTTTTCGAACTCAACGCTCCTATCCAATGTTTCAACCTCAGGTTTGCTGCTGTATTCATATATATACTTTTCCTCCTCATTAACAACAGTTGATTCCAGGGGTTGCTCTTCATTTTCAACAATAACCTCCTGACCCAGTAACTCCTGCAATTTTTTGGTAATCAAGTCATCATCGGCAGGTGCAGAAGTCTGTGCCTGCCGTTTTTGCTCGGCAGCCTTTTTCTTCTTGCTATTCGCAAAAGCATTGAGTATAGCTAATGCTATTGCTATGAGAATGTATATAAAATCGCCTGCATCCATATCATTTATTTTACTATTTATACTTCCAAAAGCCTAACCTCTGCCTTAAAGTCCGCTTAGGTCTGTTTTTCTCAGCCTCTTTCAGCGAAGCCTTCATCCTTTCCTGCACCTCAGGTGGTTGTTTTTTGAGGTGCCTCTCCGCCAACTTTTTCTCCGCCTTTTCAGCCTCCCTCTCCCTTTTAACCGATTTTGCTTTAGCCCCGCGAGTTAACCTTTCGGTTTTCCTATCGTGCCAATATGCAACCCATGCGCGTCGGTATTCCTCCCGTTTAACCTGCCACTTACTCCTACCGGGGGTGGCAGGAACAGGCGAGGGTGCTAACTGTTTACCACAACCAACCAGAACAAAAAGTGCAATAAGCGCAAAAAGTATCTTTTTTATACCTTTGTCCAAGATACAAATTTAATTTACCAATGCAAACAAAGATAATCCATATTTTGCTTTTTTCAATTTTGGTTTTTACTAATACTGCCTGCGACGACAATATTGATGATATTATTCCTGATGTTCCTGTAAACATTGAGTTCAACCTGAAAGAGCCACAGTATTTTAATCTGACTAGTGTAATGGGTGCTGTTAAAATAGATGGATACGGTTACAGGAACAACGGTGTAATTGTTTTCAGGCTTAGCGAGAACGAAATTTTAGCTTTTGATGCAACTTGCCCAAAACATATCGATATCAACGCATCGGTGAATCCCGATTCAAACGGGTCAGGTACCGCAACCTGTCCGCACTGCGGAACCATTTACTACCTTGTAAACTATGGTTACCCAAAGGAAGGGTACCCATTAAAAAGATACCAGGTTTTAAAAAGTGGCGATTACGTTAGGGTTTACAACTAACACCTACTTTACCACTAGATTATCATCAATCATCCTTGAGTTGTACTGCTGAACTATGGCTTTAAGCTTACTTTCCATTTCGTTCACCCTATCAGGAAGTTGACCCTGTAGATTGTTTGTAAGCATAGTATCATCCTTGATGTTATAAAGGCCTAAAGTTTTTTTCCCGTCAAAAATCAGCACGTAATCATCGGAGTAATACTGGTAACAGTTATTAATATAGTTAACCACGAATGGTTTGGAAGTGGAATCGAAAACATCACGTCCAAAAGCTATAAAAGGCTTGCTATAGTGTAAATATCCAAGAACTGACGGCATGATATCGATTTGCTGGGCAAACTCATCCTTTTGACCAGCAAGACTATTATCGGGTCTGTAGAATATAAGGGGAACAGCAAATGCACCTACGCTTGTTTGATATTCCGGGAACTGGGTTTGGTTAGGGTGGTCGGCAGTTATGACAAAAAGCGTATTGGGGTACCAATCCATGCGTGAAACGGTTTCAAAGAAACGTTTGAGCGAGTAATCGGTGTAGGCTATGCACTGGTGAATGGGTAGGGTTCCCTTGGGGAACACACCCTCGTAACGCTCAGGCACCTTAAAGGGATGATGCGACGAAACCGAGAATAATGCTGCGCAGAAAGGCTGTGGAAACTTATTAAGGGTTTGCGCAAAGAACTGGAAAAACTCCTCATCCCATACGCCCCACATGCCATCGAAGTGCGAGGGGTCAGGATACTCACTCATTCCGTAGTATTCCTCAAATCCAGCAACATTGGCAAATGCCTGAAAACCCATTGAACCATTGGGTGCACCGTGAAAGAAAGCTGTATGGTAACCCTCGGCCCTTAAGGCCGATGCAATGCTATTGATTTTGTTGGTAGAGTAGCTGGTTAAAAAGTAGGGCTCAACAAACATAGGTATACTGGCCAAAACCGAGGGCATCCCATCAATCGATTTTCGACCATTACCATAAGAGTGCGTAAACCATAACGAGTGCCCAATGAGCGAATCGAGGAAAGGAGTAAATCCGGTATAGCCATCCTTTTCCTTTAAGTGTTTATTGTAAGCCCCAATGTATTCCCTACCAAAACACTCAAGTATAAAAATGACAACATTCATTCGCTTCAGCGAATCGGTTACCTGTGGTTTGTGTAAGGGAGAGTAAACCTCATCGAGTTCCTTGGGGTTTTTATAGTAATCAACCTTAACAAGCGACTTTTTCCCCAGGGTACGATAAATGGCAAAGGGAGTATTCAGGACAATGGCGGCCTCAAGTGGCTCATTAATATACTGGCCAGCATTACTAAGGGTTATTGGACGAGTACTATGACGAAACCCACCACGCATACCACCAACCATGAGTGTAGCAAAAACCAGTAAAAGCACAAGGCCATTTAAGCCATAAACTAAATGAAACCTGAAACCTTTTCCCTTATTGATAGGACGAACCCTACCATACAGTAATACCAGTAAAGCAGTAAGGGCAATCCATATCAGGAAAACATACCAGTAATCGGCAATAAACTTTGGGATAAGGGAACCAAAATTGGTTTCGTGCTTAAACTCACTAAAAACAGTAGCGGTAGTACGACGCATGGTAAAACGAAAGTAGATAAAGTCGGCACAATTTGCGCCAATGGCCACACTGTTTGTAACCACAAACAGATATTTAAGTACCCTTTGGTACCATTCATTATACCTAAAAGTGAATGGCAAAAGGAATAAAACGATGTATAAAATGTTTGTGTAAATAAGAGCGCTGGTATCGAACCAAAGCCCACCGGCAAGCATTCGCAAAAGGCCTGCAGTAGTAACGCTGGCAAAAAAATCGATATTGAACAGGTAAAAAAGTACCCGGCAAAGGGTGAATATCAGCATTAAAAGAGCAAATCGCCACAAAAGCATTAGGTATATGTTACCTTTTAGGGTGATATCGGAAAAGTATTGCCTGAACTCCTGAATCATGGCTTATGTAATTAGATGGTTGAACTGCAAAATTAAGAATTCTTTTATGCCGCAGTGCTGTGAAAACATAAAACAAAAAATCCCGGCAAAGGGCCGGGAAATATGTGGTGATTTGGAATACTATTTTGTAAGCTCGCTAAGCTTGCTAAAACTTTCATCAATAGCCTTTAGGGCATCTTTCTGAATTTCGCGGTAATGCGCTTTAACAGCTTTTCTATCATCCTTTTTGGCGGGATGTTTAATACGATGAATAAGATCGTTGCGCTTTTCAAGAATCGACTCGATGATAGCAATTGCATCATCGCGTTTCTTTTCGCCATTTATTAGCATGTAGGTGTAGCAATCGCTAATAACCTCACCAACCAGGTAATCGATATCCTTTTTAAGATCTCTCTTGCTTGCCATAATCAGTAGTTTTATTTATCAGTTTGCAAAGGTAATACTTTTTGTGTTATCACCAACTGTGTAATCTGCTACACCAAATCGGTAGCCACCCCATCATCTTCAGTGGTTACGGGCTTAACAACCGATTTATTTTTCCAGCTTCCATACCTGTAATAAATAGTTGAAGCTACTGCACCCATTAACCAGCCAATTGGAATTGACCACCAAACCCCAGCCTCGTTCATCCCAAAAGTTTTGCTTAGCAGATATGCCAGAGGTATGCGTACAATCCAGAGCGATAGTAGTGTTATATACATGGGCACAACCGCAGCCCCTGCCCCGCGTAGCAATCCATTTATGCAGAACATCACAGCAAATGCCACATAAAAAAAGCTTACCACCATAAGGTAGTGATAACCAATATCAACAACCCTTGGGTTTGTTGTGAATACTACCATCATCTTATCGCCCCAAATAAGTATGATTGCAGTGATAATTACGCTGAACAGCACTGACATTTTGATGGTAGCCCATAGGCCACGCTTTACCCTATCAACCTTACCAGCACCAATGTTCTGCCCCACAAAACCCGAAAGCGATGCTGAGAAGTTCATTATAGGGATTACCGCTAGCGAGTCGATTCGGCTGGCTGCTGAAAAACCGGCAATAACCTCAGTCCCAAATGTGTTTACTATGCCCATTAATGCCATACCTCCCAATGCAACAAGGGTTTGTTGAATGCCGGTGGGTAAGCCTATTCGAACACTTTGCCAGAAGATTTCCCAGTCGAAAACCAATCGCTTAAAGGTAATGCGAAGCATGTGCCTTAGCCTTTCCAAGTATATTACTGCGATAATGAATGAAAAGGCTTGTGCAATTACAGTAGCCCATGCAGCACCAGCAATACCCCACTTAAACCCAAGAACAAAAAGGATATCGAGAAAAATATTTAGAAATGTTGAAACAATAAGGAAGTAAAGTGGTGTTTTGGAATCGCCAACGCCTCGTAGTATGCTCGATACTGAGTTAAACCCAAACATTAGCACCAACCCGTACATGTAGATATCGAGGTAGGTTTTTGCCATAGGCAAAATCTCCTCGGGTAAGCGCATTAACCTAAAGATATACTCACCACTAAGCAAACCTACAATGGTAATAATAATACCTGCAAAAAAGAGGAAAATATAGGTGGTATCGGCTGCCCGTTTAACCCTATCAAAATCCTTAGCACCAAAGTACTGCGAAATTACAACCGATGAGCCAATGCCAATACCAATAATAAGCGCAATAACCATGAAAATAATTGGGAACGAAGCCCCAACTGCAGCCAATGCCTTATCGCCAAGGTAGCGTCCCACAATAATACTATCTACAACATTGTATAGCTGCTGAAAAATATTGCCAATTAGCATTGGCAGTGCAAATCGAAAAATGTGTTTGGCCTCATTACCAGTGGTAAAGTCTTTCATGGCTTAATGAAATGCATTGCAAAGTAGGCTAAAAAAAATGAGAACTACAAAGGTAGTGTTTTGTGTTTTGTGTTTTGTGTTTAGTTTTTGGTGTTTAGTGCAACAGGTATTGTTTTTAAGCACGATTAGTAATTCAATAAATCAAGGTTAATGAAAAAAACTTGATAAAATTGCAAAAGAGCCGGACTTTACTATCCGGCTCTTGCAAATATGAATAAAGGTATTACTCGGCAGGTTTAAGCTCCACGGTAAAGTGCCTCATTATAGGAGCTTCCCAAACAATTTCAAGTCCTTTGGTTATTTGGTTTCGCCTATCGTAAACGTTTTTAAGGGCAACGGCCACCACATCCATATGGTTGTTGGTATAGGTACGGCGTGGAATGGCAAGCCGAAGGAGTTCAAGTTTAGGATAGCGATTCTCACGGGTTTCGGGGTCACGGTCGGCAAGTAGGGTGCCAATCTCAACACCACGAACACCTGCCTCAAGGTAAAGCTCTATGGCAAGTGTTTGCGCTCTGAACTGTTCGCGCGGGATATTGGGTAATACCTTGTTGGCATCAACAAAGATGGCATGACCACCGGCAGGTTTTTGGTAGGGAATACCAAACTCATCGAGGCGGTTACCAAGGTACTCAACCTGCTTGATTCGGGTTTCCAGGTAATCGAACTCGGTTCCCTCGTCAAGGCCAACAGCCAGAGCATTCATATCGCGACCCGACATTCCCCCGTAGGTAACATAACCCTCAAACATAATGTTGAACTTTGAACACTGACGCCAAAGCTCCTGATCGCGCATAGCAATGAAACCACCAATATTGACAATGGCATCCTTTTTACTGCTCATGGTCATGGCGTCGGCGTAGGAGAACATTTCCCTTACAATCTCCTTGATGGATTTGTGGGCGTAGCCCTCCTCTCGGGTTTTGATAAAGTATGCATTCTCGGCAAAACGAGCGGAGTCAAAAACTAAAAGCTTGCCGTAACGGTTACATATCTCCCTAACCTCACGAAGATTTTTCATTGATACGGGCTGTCCGCCGGCGGTATTGTTGGTAATAGTTACTATAACAAATGGAACCCTTTGGGAATGCTCCTTAAGAAAATTATCGAGCTTTTGGGGATCGACATTGCCCTTGAAAGGGTGAATGAGTTCAGTATCGGCAGCCTCGTCGATGGTGCAATCCACAGCGTGGGCACGGCGGAACTCAATATGACCCTTAGTGGTATCGAAGTGGGAGTTGCCAGGGATGTAATCGCCCTCTTTCACTAGTACCGAGAAAAGAACATTCTCGGCAGCACGTCCCTGGTGAGTTGGCATTATGTAGTCAAAACCAAGGATGTTCCTGATGGCGTTCTTCAGGTTGAAGTATGAGGAAGCCCCAGCATAGCTCTCATCGCCAAGCATTATGGCGCTCCACTGGCGGTCGCTCATAGCCCCGGTTCCTGAATCGGTCAGCAAATCGATGTAAACCTGATTGCTGGGCAAATTGAAAAGGTTGTACTTTGCCTCTTTTATCCATTGTTCCCGCTCCTGACGGGTACTACGTCGAATGGGTTCAACCATTTTAATCTTGTACGATTCGGCAAATGGTAGTTCCATACTAATAAATATTTTAATTGTTAAACTGATATCGATTTATAAAAGCAGATGTTTTCACCAAAGGCGAAAAATGTAAATGCCGGTATGGCTGGGTGGAAAAAATTAGAACCTATCGCGGTTCTTTATATTCAGAAACACGTACTTAGCAGTAAACTTTAGGTATATGTTTTCCTTAAATATCACTCTCGTAGATTTTCAACTCATGCAAAAATAAAAAAATTACAAATCGAAAACGATTTTAGAATCAATGTTATTTAGTTAAAGTTATTTGTCATATTGCTCGCAAGCGAAACATAATGCTGTCGTGCTGAGTCCCGATTTATCGGGATAGGCTTCGCGAAGTATCTCATTGCTGATTTTCTTCAATCCTTTGAAGAGATCCCTCACTTTGTTGGGGATGACATAAACCCTATCTTCCTTTCTGCACCCTTGTCATGCTGAGCTAGCCGAAGCATCTCTTTACCTTAAACCCTTTAATTCTTGTATTTTTTTTGGAAAACCGCTCTTTGCCGTGCTCTTCTATTGCGATGCAACGCTTTCCCTCTGCTCTTTGGAAAATGTATTGCGTGCATCGCAACACATGAGGGAGTAGCCATGGAGTTACAAATGTTTCGCCCCTACGGGGCTGGGAGCGTTGTTCGTGGAATTGACCTCACCCCCTCCCCTCTCCTGACAGGAGAGGGGAGGGCCGTTAAAGTCTCCCCTATCAGGGGAGATTTAGAGGGGTCATCTAGGTTGTTCGTGGGATACAACCTCACTCCAGCCCTTTTCCCTGAGAGGGAATGGAGCGGAAGAAGCAAGCAATGGCATAAAAGTCTGACCCGACAATGGGTCGGGGGTGGAACGTGGCGGTGGGCTTAGTAAGCGATACCACATGAGTCACGCCACAGGTGTGGCGAATAGTATCGCGTGGCAGTTCCACCCACGGGGCACCCATCGGGTCGGGCTTTTCAGCCTTGATTTTTTTTGGTTCTTTCTTGTATCAAGACAAGAAAGAACGTTTAAATAGCTCTTTGTAATGCTTTTCTTCAGAGATGCAACGCTTTCCCTCTGCTCTTTGGAAAATGTATTGCGTGCATCGCAACACATGAGGGAGTAGCCATGGAGTTACAAATGTTTCGCCCCTACGGGGCTGGGAGCGTTGTTCGTGAAGCTATTGTCATGTTAAGCGCGAGTGAAACGTCTCATGGGGTCGATTAGAGATCCTTCGCTACGCTCAGGAAGACAGGCATGTATATTTTTGTTAACTAAACGACATTGATTTTAGAACGACAAAAGCCCCCCTTATGTAAATGTATTGTATTTGCTCTCGTTTAAAAGAAAATGATCATGGCCAGTATGGGCAAAATAAGACCTGCAGCAACCAGTACTGCACCTCGCCGGGTAATTCCATTTTTCCCCTTTATCAGGAAAAGCCCCGTTAATGTAATAGCTATTAGCCCAACGGCAAAAATATCGCTAAACCATGTCCACCATGCCTTGGGTCGGTTACGATGCATCATGTTGAGCTGATATAGAATTGGTCGCCGTATACTATTTTCGATTAGCGCGGTTTGCTCATTCAGGTTTACCGTGGCGGTTCCGTTCTTGAAAAAAACTTTCAGGGTTGATGAATCGGGGTAGTAATGCGACCTAATCTCGCTTTCGCCAAATGGACTGAAGACACCTAAAAGAAACTGGTCGTTAACCTTTGACGAATCCCTAGGGATATCAACCTTTACTGTTTTAACATCGATGTAGTAGTAGGGGTTAAGCTGATGCCCGTGGTTTAAGAGAATTCCTGTTACAGAGTATAGCAAAACCATTCCGGCAAAAAAGTAGCTGCAATCCCTGTGAATTACCCGCAAGAACTTTGAAAGTGTCATATTTACTTAACATTAATGCTGTTACACTCCAAAAAGTAAATTTCACCTGGATGGTGAGCCGATTCCACATCGCAGACCTCGTTTGCTCCCCCTACCCTCTTGAAAACACCAGTGACCGTAGCCTTTGCTCCTTTCATTGACATATCAAAAGGCCGACTGGCATCCGATGTTTTTACACTCAGCTTCATTTCCGGCGATTTGCCTTGAAGCGTAATCCGCAAGCCGGTATGAACACACACATGCTCAACAATACCGCTAACACGAACCACCTTACTCTCGTAATTCTTAGCGTTTAAAAGTAACGAATCGACCGTTACATCAATAACTGGCTGACCATCAACCAGCTCCACTTTGTTAGCACTATTTTGGTTACCGGAACAGCCCAATATTAGTGATAGAAGACCAAAGAATACAATATATTTTTTCATCAGTACAAAATATTTATATCATTAATTACTAACTCGTTACTCTCTTGCTTTTAACAAACTTTATCGAGCGGATGGAACACCCATAGTTTGACTTCGTCGAGCTCGCAAAAAACGCTCGGTTGTTCATCTGTGTTTGTGCAAGCTGCCTTCCATGGGTGTTTCATAACTCTTAGCAAGTTAATATCGAAATTATATTAAACAATGCGAACAGAAGGCTTGCCATTCCATTGGTGGTGGCAAAGGCCATGTTCACCTTAGAAATATCGGTTGGACGGACAAGGTAATGCTGATAAATCATTAAAGCTATAAAAAGGAATGCTCCAATCCAGTAGTAAATGTTAAAGCCAGCCAGTATCCCAATGGCTATAACTATTAATGCACTCATAAAATGCAACACCAAAGCAATGACCAAAGCCCCGCGAGCACCAACTGCAGCAGGAATTGAGTGCAACTTGGAATTACGGTCAAACTCCTCATCCTGAAGAGCATAAATGATATCGAAGCCTGCCACCCAGAAAAGAACAACAACCGAGTATAGAATAGGAATAAGAGCAAAACTACCAGTAACCGAAAGGTATGCTCCAATTGGCGCAAGCGATAGGCCTATTCCCAGAACAAGATGGCTGAACATGGTAAACCGCTTGGTGTAACTATAAAAAAGGATGACACCCAACGCTATAGGCGACAGGTAAAACACCAATGGGTTAATGAAGAATGTAGTTAAAATGAAAAGGATGGAATTGACAATGCAGAAAAGCATAACAGACCTGGGAGCAATGATACCCCTAGGAATTTCCCGCCCACTTGTACGTGGATTTAACTTATCAAAATGCCTATCAACTAAACGGTTGAAACTCATAGCTGCATTTCGGGCAAAAACCATGCAGAGTATCACCTTTAAAAAAAGCCACCAATCAGGGTTTAGCGAGTGCTTATAGTAAGCTAAAAAATAACCAATAAGGGCAAAAGGCATTGCAAAAATTGTATGGCTGAACTTTACCAGCGACAGGTAGTTCTTTACTTTAAAAAACATACTAGCATAAATTATTCAAGGCTATAAAAGTAGGCAATTTTTGGAATATAGCTATATTAGCATCAGCAAAGTTAGATGAAACATTTACTACGAATAGTATGGCTTACATTAAGCCTTGCTGGTTTAGCGCAAATTGGCCTAAGCCAAACCGATACTTTGCCCCAAGAGATTGCTGTAAAGGGTAGCTCAAAAGCCGCTGACCTTGTGGTTCAGGGTAAATCCCTGCTAAAAACCAACCCTGATCGCTGCCTTGATATTGGGTTACAAGCCCTTGTAACGGCTAAAAAGGAAGGTGATTCCTTTACGGAATCGATGGCCCTAGAGCTGCTTGCCGAAGCAAACTATAAGCTTGGCGAGTACGAAACCTCGCTCCGTTACTTTAACCGGGCTGCCAACCTTTACTCATCAATCAATAAACCCGAGTTTGCAGCAAAATCGCTTTTGGGAATGGCTAGGGTTTACGAAGCAAGCCAAAATCTCGACCTGGCAATACAACAGCTCGAAGCGGGCATAAAAACACTAAAAAATATTCCAAATAAAAATGTTTACCTTGAGCTAATACTTAAGCTCGGCAACCTCCATTTAAGCCAAAAGAACTTTAAGCAGGCAAAGCAATATGGAATTGAAGCCCTAACCCTGCTAAACAACCAAGCTACCTCTGTTTACAATAAAAACAAAGCCCTGATTGATACCTACACCCTACTTGGCCAAGCCAGTAAAAACTCAGGCGATTTAGGAACTAGTCTCGATTACTTTAAAAAGGTTAGCGAGGCTGCTATTAAACAATCCGATTCAACTTCGTACAGCAAATCGCTCAATGAAATTGGAGTGGTTTTTATGCTTACGCAAAAGTACGATAGCGCCTATCAGTACTTCAACCTATCGTACACCATTAGCCTGAATGCTTCCGATACCGTTGGAATTATCCAAAGTTTACAGGGACTGGGCGACTACTACTATGAGAAAGGGAACTATAACCAGGCCATAAACTACTACACCCAGTGCCAAAGCATTTCCTCAAAATACAACGACATACCAACCTTAATAGCTGCTTTGGTAAGCATATCGCGTTGCCACTTTCAACTTGGCGATTACCCCACATCATCGCGCTTCCTAAACCAAGCACTTAACATAGCACAGAAAAACAACCTTACCTCTTCAAAAGCTGATGTTTACCGATACCTTTCAGTAATTAATGAGGCTCAGGGGCGCTACAAGGATGCCCTTGATTACCACAAGATGTGGGTTGACCTGCGCGATTCATTGCAGTACGAAGAAACAGGACAACGACTGGCGAAACTCCAAATACTTTACGAGATATCGCAAAAGGAAAAAGAGAACGAAATCCTAAAGCAAAACTCCGAGATCCAAAAGTTACAGATAGCGAAGTCGAGGTACCAAATGCGTTTTCTGATATCGATGCTTGTGGTTGTGGCAATAATACTCTCGCTACTGGTTGTGCTATTCCGCAATAAACAGAAAGAGATTGCTAAGCAAAAGGAAACGGAACAGCGTATCACCGAGATAAACCGAGAGCTTGAACGGCGAATGATTGAAGAGATAAAGAAACAGGAAAAGCAACAGCAATTGCTCTCGCAAAAGTCAAAACTTGAATCGCTTGGTACCCTTGCAGCCGGTATTGCCCATGAAATCAATCAGCCACTGGGTGGTATATCGATGGGGCTGGACAATATCCTTATGCGTATTCAGGACAAAAACTGTAGCGAGGAGTACCTAAAGGAGAAGCTAAACTCGCTGTTTGAGAATGTTGAGCGTATTAAAAAGATAATTGACCACATCCGCTATTTTTCCCGTACTCAGAAGCCTGTTTCTTTTTCAACGGTCAACCTAAACGATGTGGTAAAAAGTGCCCTCTTTATGGTATCGGCTCAATTTGAAAACCATGGGGTTATCATTGAAACCTCATTGGATGAAAACATTCCACCAATTACGGCTGACAAGTATAAGTTAGAGCAGGTTTTGCTTAACCTCCTTTCCAATGCAAAGTATGCAGTTGATGAAAAAGAAAAGAAAAGTGAGGATAAGACCTATCGAAAAAAGATTAAAATTGGCACACGTAAAGATGAGCAAAACCTATACCTAACAGTTTGGGACAACGGAACGGGCATTCCCCAAAAAATTGTAGAGAAAATTTTCGACCCATTTTTCACCACCAAAAGCGAGGACAAAGGGACTGGTTTAGGGTTATCCATATCGTATGGGTTTATCAAAGACCTTTTAGGCGATATACGCGTTGAAAGCGAACCTAATGAATACACCCTTTTTGAAATATCAATTCCTAGAGAGTAATAAACCACAAATCATTATAGAATGATGAAAGAGATAAGCATTTTGGTTCTCGACGACGAAAAGGTTTTTCGTAAAGAGATAAAAGAGTTTCTGGATGGGGAAGGCTTTTCCGTTCTTACAGCAGAGCGACCGTCGGAAGCATTCAGCATCCTCAGCGAGAACCAAATAGATATACTTATCCTTGACCTCCGCCTCCCCGAGATGGATGGCCTACAGGTGCTCACCAAGGTAAAGGAGGAATACCCCGACATTGAGGTTATCATGATTACTGGGCACGGCGACATGGATGCAGTTATTAATGCTATGCGCTTAGGAGCTATTGAGTTCTTCCCAAAACCCTTCCGCTTGCTCGACATGCGAGCTGCCATTCAACGCACCAAACGCTATATCGCCCTACACGAGCAGCTAAAAGAGATTAACCAAACATACTCTTTGGTATCAAAGGATTTGATTGAAAGCATTGGTACCGAGATTATTGGTAACTCCTTTGGAATTAGACAGGTAGTTGACCTCATGGGCAAGGTGGCTAAAACCGACAACACCTCAGTACTTATAACCGGCGAGAGCGGAACCGGAAAGGAACTTGTTGCCCGAGGCATTCACTACCTTAGCTCACGTAAAAAATCGTATTTCTACGCAGTGAACTGCTCAGCCATTCCCGACACCCTGTTCGAGAGCGAATTTTTTGGTCACAAGAAAGGGGCATTTACCGGAGCCAACGAGGATAAAGCTGGCTGGTTTGAGGTGGCAAATGGTGGTACGCTCTTCCTCGACGAGGTGGTTGAAATGCAACCTGCCATGCAGAGTAAGTTACTACGCGTCCTGGAAGAACGAAAAATTCGTAGAATTGGCTCAAGTGTGGATATCCCCGTTGATGTGCGAATTATTGCAGCCACCAACCAGGACATTAACAAACTTATTGAAGAGGGTAAGTTCCGCAGCGATCTTTACTACCGCCTGAACTCATTCCAAATACACATACCTCCGCTCCGCGAGCGAAAGGTAGACATACCAATCCTTTTCGATTACTACGTTAAACACATTTCAACCCGAATGGGCAAAAAGATAACCCAGGTTGACCCAACCATAGTTAAGGCCATGATGGGTTACAACTTCCCGGGCAACATCAGGGAGATGCGTAATATGGTTGAACGTGCCATAATTCTCTCCGAGGGCGGCAGATTAACCATGAAAAACTTTAGCGGTCTAATAGCTCCAACCGATTCAGTCAGCACAACAGGAATAATTGGAGAGGATATCTTTGATCTCGATCTAATTGAAAAGATAGTGATAATGAAAGCCCTTGAGCGTACGGGTTACAAGAAAACCGAGGCAGCACAGTTGTTAAATATTACCCGTCAGGCACTAGACCGAAGGCTGGAAAAATACGATATAAACCTATAAACTTACTTGCCTAGAAGTTCACTGTAAATAGAATAGTTCTCCTGATCAAAACAAACAAATACAATCCGCTCAGGCAAATGGTTTTTAGCAGTGAATTCCATAACTGCCCTTATGGCAATTTGTGCAGCCGATTGCTTTGGGAAATGGTAAACCCCGGTACTAATATTTGGGAAAGCAATGCTTTTTAACCCATGCTTTGGCGCTAACTTTAGGCTGTTAACGTAAGCATGCCGGAGTAGTAACGTTTCGTTGTGCTGGCCACCCCTCCAAATTGGCCCAACGGTATGGATTACATACCGTGCCTTTAGGTTATATCCTTTGGTGATTCGCGCTTCACCCGTGGGGCACCCCCCTATGGTTCTACACTCCTCGAGCAGCTGCGGGCCAGCAGCACGATGTATAGCCCCATCTACACCACCCCCACCCAACAACGACTCGTTTGCTGCATTTACAATGGCATCAACATCCATTTGGGTTATATCACCTAACACCAATTCAATTTTGGCCATAGTTTACTTTTAACGGATTTGCGCACCAAGCTCCCTAACGTAAACATCAATTAGGCGCTTCATTGTCCTATCTATTTGCTCGTCGGTAAGGGTTTTGCTTTCGTCCTGAAGGATATAACTGATTGCATACGACTTCTTCCCCTCTGGTATATTCTTCCCTTGATAAACATCGAAAAGGTTTACGCTTTTTAGGAGCTTGCGCTCGGTTTCAAAGGCTAGCTTTCGGATTTGCTCATACTTTACCGATGAATCGATAAGCAAAGCTAAATCGCGACGAACCTCAGGGAACTTGGGTAATTCCTGGTACTGAATTTTGCTTTCTGCAATCATATCCATTAAAGGCAGCCACATTATTTCGGCAAAAAAAACTTCGGTCTTTATATCGAATTGCCTGAGTATTTCTGGGCTTACCATTCCATATGTAACAAGATGCTTACCCTGTGCCTTGTAGGTTAATCCATAAGCGTAAATATCACCAGGAGCCTCTGATGCTTCAATTCTATCAATACTAAAACCAAAGCGCGATAGTATGGAATGAACATAACCCTTCAGGTGATAAAAATTCTGCCTTTCGGGCTTGGTCATCCAGTGTTCCTTAATATTATCGCCGGTTAACCAAATGCCAATGCTAAAATGCTCCGAGTACTTATCAAGCGGTTTCTGCGATTTTACTTCGGGCTTGAATACATAGCAGTTCCCAAACTCGTAGAGCTTAAGGTTTAGGTTACGGAAATTAATGTTTCGCTGAATGCTCTCGAGCCCTCCAAAAAGGAGTGTTTGGCGTAAAACATTCAGCTCGTTGCTTAGAGGGTTAAGAATCTTAACTGAGTTTACCTCGGGGAAAGTAGCCAGCCCTTCATAGTAACCGCCCTTTGTCAACGAGTTGCACATAATTTCAGCAAAACCATTTGACGAAAGGTAGTCCGATACAATGTTCTGCATCTGAAGGCTATCGGGCTTTTTGGTGTAACTTAATGTTCCATTAACCTTAGCGCCTATTTCAACGTTATTATAGCCGTAAATCCTGAGAATATCCTCAACCACATCGGCTTCACGACGAACATCTACCCTGTATGTAGGAACTCCTAAAAGCCACTGCTGTCCATTTTTCTTAAGCACCCTAATTTCAAGACCCTCAAGAATTCTTTCGATATCAACTTCGGGAATTTGCTTTCCAATTAAACTCCATGCCCTGTGGATGTTGAAATCCACCTCGAAGTGGTTAACCGGACCGCTATTTACATCCACAATCTCTGACGATATAGTACCGCCAGCAACCTCTTTAATCAAAAGCGCTGCACGCTTTAGTGCCCACACTGTAATATTGGGGTCAGTACCGCGCTCAAACCTGAACGAGGCATCGGTATGCAAATCGTGCCTACGGCCGGTTTTACGGACGTAAACAGGGTTAAAGCAAGCGCTTTCAAGGAATACTTTTGTAGTCTTTTCAGTAACTCCCGAGTGCAACCCACCAAAAACACCGGCAATACACATGGGCTCACTCTCGTTGCAAATCATCAAATCATCGGCTGATAGCTTGCGTTCCACTCCGTCGAGGGTAACAAAAGGGGTACCCTCAGGCATGGTTCTAACAATCACCTTGTTGCCCTTAATGGCATCGGCATCAAAAGCATGGAGTGGTTGACCAACCTCATGCAGAACGAAATTGGTAACATCAACCACATTATTAATGGGATTGAGCCCAATTGAACGTAATCGTTTCTGCAACCACTCAGGCGAAGGGGCAACCTTTACCCCGTTAATGGTGATACCGCAGTAACGCGGGCATGCCTCAGTGTTCAAAACCTCAACGGGTATGGGCAATGTGTTGTTATCAACCTTAAAATTGGAAACATCAGGAAGATTGGCCTTAACCGGGCTCTCATGGTAGGTTAGGTAGGCAGCCAAATCCCTAGCCACACCATAATGCGAGGCAGCATCAATTCGGTTAGGGGTTAAGCCTATCTCGTACTGGTAATCTTTCTCAATTCTTAGGTAATCAGCAGCAGGCATGCCCACAGGAGCATCGGCAGGTAAAACCATTATACCATCGTGGCTATCGCCTAAACCCAACTCATCCTCGGCACATATCATACCCTCGGAGAGCTGACCGCGAAGTTTTGCCTTTTTAATTACTATTTCCTGATCGTTGAAATACAGCTTGGCTCCAACGGTTGCAACCAGTACCTTTTGGCCTTTGGCCACATTGGGTGCACCGCATACAATGCTTAAGGGTTGGTCGACACCAACGTTTACCGTGGTTAAGCTCAGCTTATCGGCATCGGGATGCTTTTCGCATGTTAAAACCTCGCCCACCACAACCCCGGCAAGGCCACCTTTAATGGTTTCCTTTGCCTCAAGGCTTTCAACCTCTAATCCAATTGATGTTAGTATCTTTGAAATCTCATCGGGTGTTTTACTCACATTCAGGTATTGCGTAAGCCAGCTATGCGAAATTTTCATACAGAAAAGATTTAGTCAACTTGTTGTCAATCAATTTTAGCCAACAAAAGTAACATTTATCAATCGTACCCACAAAAGTGCTTCATAAAAAATAAAAACATTTTTTCCTAAAAGCTGGTTTGATATTAGAAAAAAAGTATTTTTGCAAAAGTGAAATAGCACAAAAATGGAATTTTCGGCTTGCTATACCATGAGTAATAAACAGTTTTTCATGCAAACCATTTGCATGAAACAGATGGTTATTACCATGAAAAAACAGACCCACAAGCAGGCCGTTAACACATTGATAAAATCAGCATAAAAGTATTACAATGATATTGAGTGTTAGGCCTGCAGAAACCTGCAGGCCTTTTTTTATGTTAAACCCCTAAAAAATCAGAAAAAAAGAAAATGAAAGTTTTAAAGTTTGGCGGAACATCGGTTGGTAATGCCGATAGGCTCAGAAAGGTAAGCGAGCTGCTTAATGGCGATGAACCCATTGTAGTGGTTTTATCGGCCATGGCAGGAGTTACAAACAGCTTAGTGGAAATCACAGAGCTGGCACAGTCGGGTAAGATGCTCGAGGCAATTGAAAAAACTAAAGAGCTTGAGGACAAGCACATAAAAACCGCCGACAGACTATTTGATACAAAAATGTACCGAAAAAGGGGTGAAGAATTTATTAGCAACCTGTTTCTGCGAATTCTATCGAGATTGATTGAAGGCTTCAACCAGACCGATTCGCGGAATATAGTAGCCCTAGGAGAGCAACTATCGGTAGGGCTATTCCACATGCTACTAACAGAGCAGGGAAAAAGAGCCGCGTACATTCCAGCACTGGAATACATGAGGATTGACAAGGATAACGAGCCCGATTTCTTTTACATTGAACAGAACCTAAAACGCCTCATGCAAAATAACCCTTTTGCAAAAATTTATGTAACCGAGGGTTTTATTTGCCGCAATGCAAATGGGTTGGTTGATAACCTGGGCCGAGGTGGAAGCGATCTTACCGCAGCCATTGTTGGAAATGTGCTGAACGCAAACGAGGTGCAAATTTGGACCGATATAGATGGGGTACACAACAACGACCCACGCTTTGTTACAAATACTTTCCCATTGCGACAGCTATCGTACGACGAGGCTGCCGAACTTGCCTACTTTGGCGCAAAAATACTTCACCCCCAAACCATTCAACCCTGCAAGGTAAAGAATATCCCGGTTGTGTTGAAGAACACTTTAAACCTTACAGACGAAGGGACGGTAATATCATCCATAAAGAACCGGAAAGGAATAAAGGCAGTGGCAGCAAAGGATGGTATTACAGCAATTAACATCAAGTCGTCGCGGATGCTTTTAGCCTATGGCTTCCTGCACAGGGTTTTTGAGGTTTTTGACACATACAAAACCCCTGTCGATATGATTACTACATCGGAGGTATCCATATCGCTTACCATTGATAGCACTATTAACCTTGAAAAGATTGTAAATGCTTTAAGCCAATTTGCACAGGTGGAAGTGGAACGGAACCAAACCATTGTTTGCGTAGTTGGCGATTTCCCAGCATCGCATAAGGGCTATGCAGCCATGGTTTTCGATTGCCTGCGCGAGATACCTATACGGATGATCTCCTACGGAGGAAGCGTAAACAATATCTCGTTTCTGATTGATTCGCACTATAAGGTTCAGGCCTTAAGGTTGCTACAGCAGCTTTTCCCGGCGGTGAGTGTAAGTGATTCAACCCACCAGAACATTGAAGCAAACACCTTTTAGCCATGCAAACTCCATTCTACCAGTACGATTTAGCGCTACTGAACGAAACACTGAACGCAGCAGCTGCGCAAGCAGCAAGGTATGGGTACACTATTCATTACGCACTTAAAGCTAATGCAAACCCTGCCCTTTTGAAGATCATTTCGGGTGCAGGTTTTGGCGCCGATTGTGTTAGCGGAAACGAGATTAAAGTTGCCCTGAAAAACGGATTTAAGCCCCAAGGCATTGTGTTTGCCGGAGTTGGTAAAACCGATTGGGAAATTGAGTATGCCATTGAGCAGAATATTCAATGCATCCATTGCGAGTCGGTTCAGGAATTTCAGGTAATTGAACAGATTGCACAAAAGTTGAACAAAACTGCCAGTATAGCGCTTCGCATCAACCCTAATGTGGACGCCAACACCCACAAGTCAATTACCACCGGACTAAAAGAGAATAAGTTTGGAATGAGTGCGGAAGAGGCAAGTTTGATATTAAACTCTGCAAATAAGTATAAGAATATCAACCTGGTTGGACTACACTTTCATATTGGTTCACAGATAATGAACATGGAAGTGTTCAAGAACCTAGCCCTTGAGGTTAACCGTATTCAGGAAAGGTTACAAAGCAAAGCACTCCCTTACCTAAACCTGGGTGGAGGTTTGGGAATTGACTATATCAATCCCAGGATTAATAGGATAGCCGACTTTGCAGGGTATTTCAAAACCATCAACCAGTGGCTCAACCCCGGAAAGGAGCAAACTATCCATTTTGAGCTTGGCCGCTCACTGGTTGGTCAATGTGGACAGCTATACACCCGAGTGCTGTATACCAAAACTACTAAATCGCGAAACTTTGCCATTGTAGATGCTGGCATGAATGCCCTAATCCGTCCGGCACTCTATGGCGCCATACACCGCATTGAGAACATAAGTAAAATTGAATACCCTACTATTGCCACCTACGATGTGGTTGGGCCAATTTGCGAAACAACCGATTGTTTTGGCGAGCAGGTAAACCTCCCCAATACAGAACGTGGCGATTTGCTTGTTATCCATTCCTGTGGCGCCTATGCGGAATCCATGGCCTCGGATTACAACCTGAGGGAACGGCCAAAATCTGTTTTTAACCATTCAGGTTTAGCCTTATTGCCTAAACACTAGTAAGATTAGGTAACGTACACTAACTCATTTTGAACACCAAAGGCTGCCAATGGCAGCCTTTGACTTTTACTTCATTAATGAATTTTACTCCTTGTAAAGGAATCGTTTAATTTTTTGAGTAGGTGTCTTTACAAAGGGTTCCTGTTGCTCAACAATATGATTCAATCGGGAGAACTTTGAAACCTTAGCATTTACATAGGTCATTATATCGTCTAACACCTTTCGGGTATGATCCTCAGCATTGTGTTGCCAATCCTTGGCAGAATGTTTAAGATTCTCGTAGTATTTCTCAAGAGCTTCCTTGTTCAGGTGGACACGAGCCACAAGTTTTCCACGAAGCTCGTAAACCAGCGATTCAAGCACAAACTCATGCTTGTTGATTACGTCTTCAATCTCTTCGGG
>Ga0208461_1001259_pt1 | contig 23362 bp, 16 predicted proteins | sample AD_JPNTR4_MetaG_FD_184448 | JGI IMG/M metagenome (GOLD analysis project Ga0208461, IMG submission 184448) | Active sludge microbial communities of municipal wastewater-treating anaerobic digesters from Japan - AD_JPNTR4_MetaG (SPAdes) (version 2) | ecosystem: Engineered > Bioreactor > Anaerobic...
GATGTAGTTGAAACGCTACAAAGTGTAGCGCGTCCGCACGCGCCGCGCAAGTGCTATCCGATTCAGCGTAATCCGATTCGCTGGCCACTAGCCTGGCACACCCCTGTCACTTTCTTGACACACACCCAAAAAGAGATCCGAAGAAATTTTTTGCTTGAAAAACTGAGGATCGCCGCCCCGCCCTCCCCCCTCGCGCTTCCCAGCATCTCGACCCCCTTGATTTGGAACCGCCGGATTCTTGACCATCTCATTTTTATCGCGTTATAGTGTTGCTGTAATGGGGTAACGCTTGAAACGGAGAATGCTCATGATCAGGAATGGGATCGTAATCGCATGTTTCGGCGCGGCAACCATCGGGCATGCCGTGGAATCAGTGGTGCAAAGCGCACGCGCTGTCCCGGTAGTGCGAGAGGCGGATGTCGTGGTAGTCGGAGGAAGTAGTGCGGCCGTGGCCGCGGCGCTGGCCGCACGCAGCCGTGGCGCCAGCGTTTTCCTGGTGGCACCGCGCACTTATCTCGGCGACGATCTGGCGGGTACGCGGGAACTCTGGCATGCGGCGGCGCCTGAATTTATGGCCCATTCCTTGGCGCAGCGCATCTTCATGTCCCATGTCCCGTTCACATATCAGGCCAGTGTCGCGCCGGATAGCGCCCATCCCGATAATGACAACACACGCCTGACCGACGGTGTCCAGAACAGTGCCTCCACCGGTAGCGTTCAATATAACAGCGATGTGGTTATCACTGTCGATTTCAGCGGCGTCGGCACGATCACGGGGGCCGATCTCTACTACTATGTGAGAACATCAGGGACCGGCCCATTCAAGACTGAAATTGCTGGACTCGAATACAGTGAAGATGGCGTCATTTGGACGGCAGCATCCGTCACTGTCCAGTACGAACAACAGACCACGGCGACTGATCCCACCTGGTTAGCGAGGATCGTGCCTGCGGCGCCGGTGCGTGCCCGTTATGTGCGGCTGGCGTGTGATATACCGTCAGATGGCGGCTTTACACGTCAGTTGCTGGATGAGTTGATCTTCTATTCCAGCGGTGACGACCCTACGCCGGGTGCCTGTTTCAAGACAACGCCGCTGATGTTGAAACGTGAGCTGGAGTTGGCGCTGGAGGAGTCCGGTGTCGCTTTCCTCGGCGGTGCGCCAGTCTGTGATGTGTTGCTCGACGCGGATGGGCAACCGTCCGGTGTGGTGATGGCCAATCGTGCGGGACGCCAGGCTGTCACGGCGCGGGTGGTGATCGATGCCTCTGAAAATGCCTGGCCGGCGCGGTGCGCTGGCGCGGTGATGACCGATTTTACGCCCGGGCCATATTCCTTTTCGCGGATTGTCCTTGCAGATGCCACCGATGCGCCGTCGGCACAAGGGTTGAGCGTTGAGACGTTGCCGGGATATGCCACTCAGGCCACCATCAGCGGTGTTGCGGCGCCGCCGGGCATGCCGACAAGTGTGAATGGACGGATCTACCGTTGTCGCTTTACCGCCAACCTGGAGCGTGGCGATATCATGGAGCTGTTGGAGATCGAACAATTCGCGCGTGATCTGACATGGAGCGCCACCTGCCTTGATCAGGCGGATCGTTTGGCATGGTTGCCGCCCGATCACATTGTCGGCGTCGCCGCCGATTCGGCGCAGGGCTGGACGGATGCGGATGCGCTCACGCTGGATGCTTTCCGTCCGGAGGGGGTCGCATATCTTTACGTGCTGGGGGTGCGGGCCGACATCTCACGCACGCTGGCGGCCGACCTGCAAAATCCTGCGCGTCTGATGAAACTTGCCGACCGCATGGGTGTTGCGGCGGCTGCGGATGCATGGGCCCGTGCGCCGCTCAGTGGCGTTGTCCTGCCGGCCAACGAGGACGCCACGCCCGGTGACGAAGAGGTGCGGGAGTTGCTGTCAGGTTTGCCGCCTGCCTTCACAAATGCCTGTGGTACGGTCGCCGAAGGAACGCAGGCGTTGCCGGTGTTGGCGGAGTGTGATGTGCTGGTGGTGGGGGCCGGAACGGCCGGCGCGCCGGCCGCGATCGCCGCCGGCCGCGCCGGTGTTGACACGATATTGATGGATGTGCTCTATACGATGGGCGGCGTGCAGACAGATGGCCGCATCGGTGCCTACTATCACGGTAATGATTGCGGTTTCTCCAAGAACGAAGTGGATCCGGGCTGGCAGGCCATCGGCGCTTCGCTTTATACGGCCAAGGCAGAGTGGTATCGCCGTACCTGCCGTGCCGCCGGTGTGCGCGTACTTTACGGTACGCTCGCCAATGGGGCTGTCGTGGAAGACAACACGGTGAAAGGTGTGGTGGTCGTGTTGCCGGATGGGCAACGCGGTGTCATCCGCGCCAAGGTGGTGATCGATTCCACCGGTAATGCCGACATTGCCGCAGCCGCTGGCGCAGCAACAGAATTCGGAGACGGACGCGAGCCGGCGGTCCAGGGCGCGGGGTGGGGCCGCCACATCCTGGGAAATAGCTATGTCAACAGCGACATCGGTTTTGTGAACGATGCCGCTGTGGGAGATGTTTTCTATTTTGCCCGGCGTGCACGGAGAAGCGTACCGGCGAGCACATGGGATGTCGGACAAAATCCCGCGACCCGCGAACGTCGACGTCTGGTGGGGGTGGTGACGGTCACGCCGATCGATATTCTCAACAACCGCACTTGGCCCGATACGATTGTCAGGCCGGCCAGCAATTTTGACTCACACGGTTTCACCGTGCATGACCTCTTTTTCATTCTCGACCCTGGCACGAGTTCGATCACGGCGAATCTGCCGTTCCGTGCCCTGTTGCCCTCAAGCATGGACGGATTACTTGTGACCGGGCTCGGTATCAGTGCGCATCGCGATGCCATGCCGTTGTTGCGTATGCAGCGTGATGTGCAAAATCAAGGCTATGCGGCCGGACGCGCGGCGGCGATGGCTGTTCAGGCCGACGTTCCTGTACGCGCGATCGACATCGCCGCCTTGCAGGCCCACTTGGTCGAGATGGGCATTCTGACTCCCGCCTCCGCCCATACTGTCGACAATTTCCCCTTGGCCTCGACCGTCATCCAGCAGGCGGTGACGGATCTGACCAATCACTATGCGTCACTGCCTATCGTACTGGCCGATCCTGTCGCGGCACTGCCCCTGTTGCGCACGGCCTACGCAAGCGCCGCACAGCCGGCCCATCGTCTGATCTATGCGCATGTTCTGGGGCTGTTGAATGACGCGACCGGCGCGGAAACATTGGCCACAGCGGTCAGTGCGAGTGCCTGGGACAGCGGTTGGAACTTTCGCGGCATGGGACAATATGGTCGCTCCGTCAGCATGATGGACAGTTATCTGGTGACGCTGGGACGCACGCGCGACGCACGGGGCATTGTGCCGCTGATTGACAAGACACGTCTGCTCGCCGGCACATCGCAGTTTTCCCATATTCGAGCTGTCGCGCTGGCAGGGGAAGGTCTCGACGGCGGTTCGGTTGTGGAGCAGCTCTCTTCCTTGCTCACACAGTTGCGTGGGCAGTCGTTGCCGCCTGACGCCACGCCGCCGCCGATCCCCGGTTATTCGGACACCGAGGCCGATGCCGAGCGCAACCGTTGTCTCAAGGAACTGGTCGTGGCGCGTGCGCTGTATCGTTTGGGTGACGATGCCGCGCGCAGCGGTGAGGAGGTATTGTGCGCGCCTATGCGCAAGATCCGCGTGAAGTCTACGCCGCGCATGCGCGGCAGATCTTGGCGGACGGCCCGCTCAGCCAGATTGCGGATGGAACATGGATCGCTGGCGCATCGCAGGCCGAATGGTCCAATGCCGCCAACTGGCTGGATGGCGTGCGTGCCAACGGTTACGGTGTCAGCGCGTTTTTCACCAATGCGCTGGCCACGCCGCAGACGATCTCGCTGCAGGACGGCCTGCAGAATATTGGAAGACTGCATATTGCGGGTGCCGAACGTACCTTTGTCGATGGCGTGTTGGATTTCAGCGGTGACACACCCTCTATTACGGTGGCCGACGGCGCACAGGCAACGCTGGCGACCGATGTGGTCAGCGTGCAACCATTGGCCAAGAGCGGGCCCGGCACTGCTGTCTTGGCGGGGATCGTCACGCTGGGTGGCCTGACGATGGAAGCGGGAACGTTGCGTCTGAGTGATCCGAGTCCACGTTTTGTCCAGGCATACAGCACTGATCCGTCACTGCATAATAGCACTGCAGGTAACACTTCGCTTTCGTTACGCACGGACTTTCGTGTCAACCGCCCCATCATGGTGACGCAACTGGGCGCTTATGACAGTGGTGGTGACGGGATCGCCAACTTCAAGAAGGTCGCCATTTTTGCACGTACCGGCGGATCGCCGCTCGCCGTGACGGCTTTCGCCACGCGGGGGGAATACGCGGTGAAGGGAGGCTTCCGTTTCCATCGCCTTCCCGTACCGGTTACGTTGCTGCCCGGTGAATACGCGCTGGTGACATACGGCTTTTACAACACCGATCGTTACATTGAAGCCGGCAAAGGGGCCGTTGGCGACATGGCCGGCACGCTGGACGACGGCGATGGCGCGATCACTTTCCTGCCCGGCGCATACAGCACAACCGGTGGTGAATTGGCATTCCCGACAACAGTGTTGCCGGTTCAAAGCAGCTTCGCTGCGACCGCCGGCAGCTTCATTTTCGCCGCCGATGCCGCAGCCAAACAGATCGTCGGGCCAGTCACCTTGCCTGCCGATACAACACTGGAGATCGGTGCGGCGGATGTCCGCCTTGACGGCGGTCTGCTGCCGGGTGACGATGGATTCGGCCACGTCGAAAACACCGCGGCCGCATATCCGGTGAGCCTGAGTCTGACAGTGCCTGCCGGTGCAACGAATGTGATTCCGGCCGCCGTTTTCAGCGACCGTCAGGAAGGGCCGGTGACACTGGTCAAGAATGGTGCCGGACGGCTCGATCTGCAAGGGACGCTGCCGTTGGCCGGCGGTTTGCATGTCGGTGCCGGGGTGGTGGCGGTGGACGATGTGAACGCCATTGGGCCGGGTGAGCTTTCCTTCGGTACGGGGGGCGTATTCGAGCCGCGCGCCGGGGGCGTCGTCGACCGTGTGATTTACGCGCCGAACCAGTCGGGCGCCAACAATCGATCAACGCGGTTTGTCGTGCCGTCGGGATCGACGGTCACCTTCACGCGCGGTATCGAAGCGCCACGGGCTTATTCGTACGCTGGTTTTGTGTTGCAGCCGCATGATGACCCTGCGCGCTTTCCCGATGGAAGCGATGAGGGCATGCCTTTGACGGTTGTCAAGATGGATGGGGCATATCTGGGGAAATTGGATCTCTATCTGCTGGGTGATGGACTGCCCGGCAGCGGCGCTGCGCTCCATCATTGGACAGGCGTGCAAGGGAGCCTTCGCAAACTGGCATGCGGTCACGAAACAGTGGATGGTTGTCGGATTGTGTTCGATACCGGCTGTAACTTCAAAACGGACTGGTTTGATCTGGCCGGTTCCAATGCGGTAGTGAGTGTCACCAATAACGCTGACATTGAAGTCGCGACGCAACTGCGTTTTGTGGACGGGAACAGCACCCAACTTTCGTTGGACGGCGGTCGTCTGCGCGTGGCGGCGTTCGGTGTGGCGAACACCGATAATCATCATCTCAGTCTCAAGCCGGTGCTGTTCAACGGCACAACCGTGCAGGCCGTGCGTACCAGTGACGTTTTCTTCAACCTGGCTCCTGCTTCGGCCGCGCCGTTGATTGGCGATGGCGGCGCGATTATTGACACGGATGTTTATACGGTTGCCATCCGTGGCCAGGGCTTCGCGCAGGCACCGGGATCGGACGGCGCCTTTGTCAAACAGGGGAGTGGCGTCCTCCGAATCGCCACGCCGATGTTCTATACGGGGCCGACATGGGTTTCCAACGGGACGCTGCGTCTTGATTTTGCTCTCGCCAGCCCTTCAAACACGCTGGTTGACCTGCTTGCGCCGGAAAGTGTGGTGACGGTTTCCGGTGGCGCCAAACTGGAAATCCTGGGGGCGCCCCATGACACTGGCGTGGTCCGGCACCGTCAGACGCTACAACGGCTGGTCAGCGTCGCCGAGGACGCCTCAATAACGGTGACGGATGCCGAACTGACCGTCAATCGCCTGGACGGCACATGGCGCAAGATGGGGACTGGCACGCTTGTGTTGGGCGATGATCCGGTTCACGGTGCGCCATTCACCGGTCGGCTTACGGTCGGCGAAGGCCTTTTTGCAGTGCGTTGCGTTCGGTCATCGTATGTCGTCCATGTGCCGTGCTCCGGCTTCGAGAGCGAGCCGTTGTTGCCCCACATGCCCAATGACCGTGCGAAAATGGATAAACGTGGTGCGGACGCGGCCGCCGGTTGTCCCGGATGGACTTTCATCTCGGAAGACGCCGGTTATCAGCGTAATGACAGTTATTTCTCGGCGGTGTCGTCGGCCTTTACATCAGAAGGCGTGCAGACCGCTTTTGTACGTCGCGAGGGCGCGATGGAGGTGACGCTGAACTTCCCGGGAACCGCAGACTACACGCTGAAGTTCAGCTATTGTCCCCGTTATTACAGCGGAAAATGGTACACCAACCATGTGATCCGCGTACACCTCGACGGGACGGAACGTGGCGCGGTGGTGGTTTCGGAAATTGGTTTCCGTACCGCGACGGTTGATTTGGGACTGGTTCCGGCCGGTTCGCATGTGTTGCGGTTCGCTGGCTCGCGCGAGTTGCCGGCTACGGATAATGATCCATGTACTCTGGTTGACGATATTCAGGTCAGCGGCATCACGGATGTTGCCGGTGTGGATGCCACGCTCTCCAGCGAAGCCTCGGCGTTGATGATCGAGTCCGGTGCTCGTGTGGAACTGGATTATGCCGGTGTCTTGACGGTGGGAGAATTGATGATTGATGGCGTACGCTATGGCGCCGGCCGTTACGACGCGACGACGCATCCCGAAATCTTTGCCGGCCCCGGTCAGATCCGACTCAAGTCGGCCGGAACGGCCTTGTGGCTGCGCTGATGCGCGGATCCGTCGCGGCAATTCGCATTTACACCGGTGGCGGATTAGGCTAAACTTGACTGCATTACAATTCAGTATTTCCAGCGTGGAGCTGTTGATCGGATGGGCTGATCGAAAGGGGACAGAACATGAAGAAAGTGATGATGGCGCGTTCGATGTTCACCGGCCTTGTGGCTGTTGGGCTGGGCGCAGGATTGATCAGTTTGACGGCTGGCTGCACAAGCCCGTGCTGTGGATGCAAGGGGACGAAGGAGACGACACACATGAGGAACGAGGATTACTACAAGGACGGACAATTCGATGCGGCGAAGGCCAAACAGGCGTATTACGATCTGATGGAAAAATTCAATGTGCCGGTGTATGCCGAGCTGAAGCGTCCGGACGGGCCGTTCTGGGCAGTGGATTTCGGCAAGGGGGATTTCACGGCATTCGGCATGGGCGGCGTGTTCTGGTGCAATGAAAAGGCCGAGGGATATTTTGGCCATGAGATTTACCTGTTGCCCGGCCAGAACATTCCGGAGCACCGGCACTTGCCGACCCAGGATGCCGACGGCAAGCCGATCCGTTGCAAGATCGAGAGCTGGCAGGTGCGCCACGGTTACGTGTATGGGTTCAGCGAGGTGGGCGAGCCGAATCTCGATCAGTTCCCGGAAGCCAAGGCCATGCTGTCCAAGCTGCAGAGCCCGTACCTCAAGTGCGTGCATGTCGAGAAGTGGGAAGCCGACGGCAAGGTGCACAAGCTGGCGGGACCCGAGACCTGGCATTTCATGCAGGCCGGCAAAGAGGGGGCCATCGTCACCGAGTATGCCACCTTCCATGACAACGCGGGGTTGCGCTTCTCGGTTCCGGGCACCGCGCTGTAACGTTTGAAACAGGGAAAACAACGACCAATAAGGGAGAACCAAGATGACGTACCATCACACTGGCATTCCGGTATTCGACAAGCTGGACGGCATGATCTTCATCGAGCCGCTGAAGGTGTGGATCACCGAAGCCGACAAGCATCCGTACAAGGTCGAATTCCTCTATTTCGAGCCGGATAGCCCGATGGCGGCCGCGATCCAGAACGAGACCCATGTGGCCTACATTGTCGAGGATATCGAAAAGGCCTTGCAGGGGAAGAGTGTGCTGTGGCCGGTCACCACGTTCCCGACGATGAAGATCGCGTTCGTGTATGACGGCGGCCTGCCGGTCGAGTATGTGCAAATGGTGTAAGGGAGCTTTGTTATGGCGATGAAGAAGTTTATCAATGACCCGGCGAACCTGACCAAGGAACTGCTGGAAGGCCTGGCTCTGTGTTACAAAGGCAAGATCAACCTCGTGAACGAGAAGATCGTGGTGCGCGCCATGCCGAAGGACGAGAGCAAGGTCGCGATCGTCACGCTGGGCGGCGCAGGCCATGAGCCCGCGCTCAGCGGGTTTGTGGGCGAAGGGATGCTGGACGCGAGCGTGGTCGGCGATATCTTTGCCGCGCCGGGCGCACCCAAGCTGCTGGAGGCGTTGCGCATGTTCAAGCGCGAAGCCGGCATCGTGCTGGTCACGCTCAACCATGCGGGCGACCGTATGAGTGCCTCCAAAGCGTTGCGTGATGCGCAAAAAGAGGGCATCAAGGTTCGCGAGATCGTCACGCATGAGGACATCAGCGCCGGTATTGATGTTGACCCGGAAGAGAAGCGCGGTCTGGCGGGCTGTATCCCGCTTTACAAGGTGATCGGCGCGGCGGCCGAAGCCGGCAAGAGCCTCGATGAGGTCGTGGAGATCGGCGAGCGCTTCAACCGTCAGATGGCGACGCTGGCGGTGGCGATGACCGGTTGCACGCATCCGCAGAACGGCGGCACCATCGCGGTGCTGCCGGAGGACGAGATGGAGATCGGCATGGGGCAGCACGGCGAGGCCGGCGGTGGCCGCAGCAAGATTCTGACGGCCGACGAGACGGCGTCTCGCATGATTGAGCCGCTGATGCAGGCGACCGGCGTCAAGGCCGGCGATACCGCCCTGCTGATCATCAATGGCGTCGGCGCGACCACGCTGATGGAGATGCTGATCGTTTACCGCAAGGCCGCGCAGATTCTCGCCGAGAAGGGCATCAACGTTACGCCCGGCGCGTGCGGAGAATATCTGACCGTGCAGGAGATGGCCGGCTTCCAGATGATCCTGTGCAAACTCGATGCGGATCATCAGGAGTATCTCAAGGCGCCGGCCCGCACGCCGTACTGGACGGCCTGATCCCCGGAACCCGGAACCCGAAACCAGGAACAAGCAGGATGTTGACGCTTCAGCGTTTTAAAGAGATGGTCGCTGCTGCGGGCGAGGTGATCCGCGCGGGGGAGAAACGCTTCTCCGAGCTGGACGCGGCCGCGGGCGGCGACGGTGACCACGGGACGGCCATCGTGACGGCGTTTCAGGCGATGGCCAAAGCCGACGGCACCGATTTCAAGGGGTACCTCAAGGCGCTGAGCGAGGCCTTGCAGAACGAGGCGTGCGGCTCGACCAGTACGCTGTACGGCTCTTGGTTGCAGGGCATGAGCGACGCCGTGCCGGAGGGTGCCACCGAGTTGGACGCGGCTACGCTGGCCCAGGTCTTTAACGACGGACTCGAAGAGCTGGGCTTTGTCACGCGGGCCCGAGTCGGCGACAAGACGCTGATGGATGCGCTGATCCCGGCGACCGAGGCGCTGGTGGCGGCGCAGTCCCAAGGCGTTGCGGCGATGTTTGAGCGGGCGGCCGCGGCGGCGGAGCAGGGGGCGGAGGCCACCTGCGCGATGCGTGCCAGATTCGGTCGCGCGAAGCATCTCGGTGATCGTTCGATCGGCCCGCGCGACGCCGGCGCGGCGTCGATGGCCTGCATTTTTGCGGCTTTTGCGACGGCGGTGAAAGCATCATGTTGAAAGCGAGGGAACCATGGCAGATTTAGATGACATTCGCGACGGTCAAGAGTATGGGGTCGGTGTCGCGCAAAAGACGGACGGCTTTTTCCTCAAGGGATCGAACAACCTCGACTGGGGGATGAAGGACCGTTTGAGCCGGATCTTCAACCCGGCGACCGGACGCACCGTGATGCTCGCGTTCGACCACGGGTTCATCATGGGGCCGACCTCGGGCGTCGAGCGCATCGATCTCAGCATCATGCCGCTGATCGAGCATGCGGACTGCCTGATGTGCGCACGCGGCGTGTTGCGCGCACTGGTGCCGCCGACCAGCCGTAAGCCGGTCTGCCTGCGCTCAGATGCCGGCACCTCGATCCTGACCGAGCTCAACCACAACGTGGTGATCGACATCCAGGATGCGGTGAAGCTCAACGCTTCGGCGATCGCGGTGATGGTGTCGGTCGGCGACGCCGCGACCGAGGCCGAAACCGTGGCGAACCTCTATCAGGCGGTCGATGCCGGCCAGGCGTACGGTATCCCCGTGATGGGCGTGACGGCGGTGGGCAAGGATATGGCGCGCGACGCGCGTTACTTCGGGCTGGCCTCGCGGCTGTGTGCCGAGAACGGCGCGAACATCGTGAAGACCTACTACACCGAGGGCTTCGAGAAGGTCGTGGCCTGCTGTCCGGTGCCGATCGTGATCGCGGGCGGCAAGAAGCTGCCCGAACTGGAGGCGTTGGAGCTGGCCTACCGGGCGATCCAGAGCGGCGCTGCCGGCGTGGACATGGGGCGCAACGTCTTCCAGTCGGAGAAACCTGCGGCCATGATTCAGGCGGTTGGCGCGGTCGTGCACCAAGGCCTGAAACCGGCCGAGGCGTTTCAGATGTACAACGATCTGAAGTAGGTTATTGGCGGGGTTTGGGCCCGCCGAAACAATAGGCCACGTAATCGGCCGGCATCGGCCGCGTCAAGAGCGCCACGGCGAAGGCCGTGAGCGCGGAGGCGGGCAGGGCCACCAAGAGGGGATCGACCACGGCCCATGTCGGGCTGAAGGCGTCGGTCAGCAGCGTGGGGGTCCCGAAGATCGCCTTGCAGATGCCCAGTCCGGTTGCGGTCTTGGCGTTGATGAATACCGACCAGAACGCGCTGGTCGCGAATCCGACGAGAATGGACGCGAGCGCGGCCGGTCGGGTCATGCGTCGCCAGAACAGTCCGGCCAGAAACGAGGGCAGGAAAGACGCGGCGCAGATTCCGAAGAAGAGCGCGGTCGCGAGGGCAATGATGTTGCCGCGCACCAGTTTGCCGAGCACGATCGAGGTCAGGATGCCGACCACAATGCCGCAGCGTGTGATGAGCACGGTGCGGGTGGAGTGCGATTTGCCTAGCGTTTCGAAGATGTCGCGTCCGATCGCTGTACCCATGGTGTGAAATTGGCTCGAGAGCGTGCTCATGGCGGCCGAAAGCAGAGTCAGCAGGAAGAGCACGCCAAACCACTTCGGCAATGCGCTGTTGATGAAACGCGGGATAATGGTGTCGCTGTTGCCTTGCAGTGTGGTGCCCAGCGTGACAGTGCGAGAGATGGCGATATGGCCGGGGCGAATGATGTCCATGCCGCCGTCCATGCCGCGTTCGATTTTGACGCTAGGGGCCTTCAGCAGCGAGTGCGGCGGCTGGGCCTCCGTTTCGCCCGGCAACCGGTAGGTGACGAAGGGTTTGGCGCGCGCCAGCACTTCGGGGGCGGCATCGGGCTGAACGCGGGTCAACGCGGCTTTGCCGTCCGGTCCCGGGTCGAACAGCGCCTGCTCCTCAACGATCGTGCAGCGGATGGCCTCGTGCTTGGCGAAATAGACATTCGAGAGGGCGCCGACCACGAACGCGACACCGGTCATGAAGAGGATGAAGATGCCGCCGGCCGCGACGCCGCGGTTGAGTGACTGTTTGGATTTCACGGTCATGAAGCGCACGATGAGCTGGGGTTGCGCCAGCACGCCGACACCCACGCCCATGACGATGGTCGAGACCATGATCCACCAGAGATGATAGCGGACCGCCTCGCCGCCGGTGCTGCCGGGGGCGGCCCAGCCGAAGGCCGGCATGGCGGTCCAGCCGCGATGGCCGATCGCGGCCAGTGAGGCGGGCACATTGGGCGCGAGGTCGGTCAGCGTCTGATGCGCCGCCGTGAGGCCGCCGAGCTGGATGTAGGTGAATATCAGCAGGAAGAGCATGCCGATCAGCATGATCGCCCCTTGTAGCGCATCGGTCAGCATGACCCCCTTGATGCCGCCGGCAATCACGTAGGCGGCGACCACGACCGCAAACACGTACAGGGCGGCGTCGTACGAGATGTGGAAGACCGGCGCGATGAACTCGGCGCCGCCGATGATGACCGCCATGGCGTAGAGCGGCATCAGGCAGAAGATGATCAGGGCGCAGAGCACCTGGATCAGACGGCTGCCGTAGCGTTTGCCCATCAATTCCGGGAAGGTGTGGGCGTCGAGATGGTGGCCCATGCGCCGCGTCGGGTTGCCGAACACGACGAAGGCGATAAAAATACCCATGAAGATGTTGAGCACGGTGAGCCAGAGCACGCCCATGCCAAAGTTGGCGGCCGCACCCCCGAATCCCACGATGGCGGAGGTGCTGATGAAGGTCGCGCCGTATGAGAGGGCCATGATGACCGGGTTGGCATTGCGGCCGGCCACCAGATAGTCGGTGGCGGTCTGGGTCTGACGGTAGCCTTGGTATCCCAGATAACCGATGGCGAACAGGTAGATGAGCAGGGCAATCAGTGTAAAAATGTCCATGGTGTCATTTTCCGCGATAAACTTAGAGTACGGCCTCGATCTCGTCTTTCTCCTCTTTGGCCCATTGGAGGTCTTCGGGGCCAACCGGTTCGTCGCCCTTGTTCCAATTGAAAATGCCGTACGCGACACAGATGACAGCACCGCAGATGGAAAGCAGATAGGCGGCTGCGATCCACGGGTCAGGGATGCCAACAATCATGGTTTACCTTTCTATACAAAACGGCCGTGCGTGGCGCGTTGTTTCTATTGACAGGAACAATGCGCGTTACTTTACGCAGAAACGGACGGCGTTTCAAGCCGGAAGGATGACGCATGTCCGCGATGGGCGAATCCCCGATTCACTTGCGGTCGGTGTTTCGGATTTCGGCCCCAGGACATCGCTCTACAGGTTCCGCATTTCGCTCATGGTGCGGCCGAATGCTAATTTGAACAGCTTACAGAGATGGTTGGCACTACGGAAACCGCAGCGCATGGCGATGTCATGGAAGGGCAGATCGCCCTCGGTGACCATTTTGCGGACGGTCTCCATGCGTATCGCGTGGATCGTTTGGTGCAGGGATTGGCCTGTCGCCATTTTGAAACGGTTTTCGGCCCAACGGCTTGTGACGCCGAGATACTCGGCCACGTCGGAGACACGGATATTGAATCCCGAGTTGATCCTGATGAACTCCAGGGCTTGAATGGCCAATTTGTCGGAGAGGCAGAGATCGGCCGTGGAGGCCCGCTCAACGACCGCTTTCGGCTCGTGGCGAATGACGCGGCCGGGCCTTTCCTTGCCTTGCATCAAGTTGTCGAGAAGTTGAGCCGCTTCATATCCGGCTTTTTCATCATCCACGGCAATACTGGAAAGCGGCGGCAGACAGGTCTCGCAGATGAGCGGGTCGTTGTTGACGCCGAGTACGGTGACTTCGTACGGCACAGAAATGTCGGCGATGAGACAGGCATCCAATACTTGCCGAGCGCGGTTGTCATTGGCAGCGAACAGGGCGGCCGGCTTAGGCAGACGCCGCAACCATCGGCAGAAAGCCGGTCGCTCGTCCGTCCAGTCGCAAGTGTTGGGCGAAGGGAGTGGATACAGGTCATACGCCACACCTGCGGCATGGAGACGCTGAACAAAGGCGTCGCGGCGCCAGCGTGACCAGTTCGGGTCGGCGGGATGTCCGACAAAAGCGTACCGGCGCGGGGTGCGCCCCAGAAAATACTCGGCGGCGATCGTGCCGATGGCATGGGAATCAAACTGGATGCGGCTATAGCGCGAAAGGGGATGCGAGGGGGCCAGATAGGTGTCGGCTGGATTGAACAAGACGGCGGGAAGTTTCGATGATAAAATCGATCGAGCCACGTCGTCATTCGGCACGCGCGCAATGATCCCGTCACCTTTCCATCGCCGACGGTCAGGCATTCGCTGATCGCTGGCCCCGCCCTCGATGAGATTGATACTCCAGGGCCCGTACACGTTCACGTAGCGGAAGATACCCTGCAACATCGCGCGCGAAACGCCGTGCGACGTTTCGAGCAAAACGGCGACATGAGGCATTTTGTTGCGCATTGAGCGTTTTTGCATGGGATACCCCCCCGTCGTGATGAAGCGATTTTCAGTATACGGGCATGGCGTTCAGGACGCAATCAAGATGGTGATGGATCGTCAGTTGGACTTCCGAGAAACAGAAGCCTCAATCTGAATCGCGCCATTGTGAAGTCAAGCTGGATGGGACTACACGGGTGACATCATGGATAAAAAAGGGTGCCTGATGAACACGAGCGGATATCACACGGTTGCATCGCGAATGTACGTGGGCAAGCATGCTCAACACTCAGCGCGCAACGCACCAAGGTCAGTTTTCGGGCGCGTGCGTGGTGGTCCGTACGAAAGCAGGCGGCGCTGGTGGAGGCGTGCGTGCGGCGCGGTGTGTTCGTGTCTCGGCATCATGTGGAACCGATGGGGGGCAGCGCGTTCTCCTGTTTCAACTGCTGGAAGACGCGCGGTAAGGATCTGCGGTATTCGCATTTCAGCCATCCGGACGAGGTGCGTGAGGTGTGGCGCGCGTATACGCGGAGAAGTGGGCCACGTATCAGAACGTGATCTGGCAGCTCGGACTGCGCGGTATAGCGGATCGGCCGATGTGGATGGCGGATCCCGACGTGCCGCAGTCTGACGCGGACCGCGTGATTTTAACGAGACGCCGCGCCATCCGCAGTACCGTTATGGGGTGTATTATCATCACGCACTCATCGGGAGCGATCCCCATCTGGCGCAGGTGGTGCCACCGCATAAGACGCACGACATGCTGCGGACGGCTCTGGATAAAGGTGCCGGGGCATATGCCGTTTTCAACGTCTCCTTAGTTCTGAAAATAACCATGCTGGTTCGGATAATTGCTATTGGTGAAAAGGGATAAACGGGGGGATACTGGCACTATGAAGCGCAGAAATCGTATGGGAGTGCACTGGGTGTTGGGCAGCATGGTGCGTATGCTGGGGGTCTGCCTGGCGTCTTCGGCCTTTGCTGATGGCCCGGCCATTGATCCTTCTCCGGATCGGGTGGCTACCGACTTGCAGCCCGGACTGGCGCGGATCGGAACGATCAAGCCGCGCAGCACGTTCGAGATTGAATCCTCGAACTGGACGCTTGGATGCGAGACGGTCGACCGCGATTTCACCGACTACCACGCTTACAAGCACTATCTGGCACCGCTAGGCATCAAAAAGATCCGGTTCCAGGGGGGGGCAAAGTGCGAAAAAACGAGAGGGGTCTACGATTTCAAATGGCTAGACGATATCGTTGCGGACGCAAAGTCACGCGGCCTGCGGTTTTGGCGGTGAAATCCTGCACGATCAAGGAGCCGGTTTGGGTTGATCTGGTCTCGGGACGGATCTTCGCTTTTCCGGAAGAAAGGATCACGCGGGAGAAGGATCGTGTGATCTTTACGAATGTGCCGATCTATGATGCGCCGGTTTTGCTGGCAGAAAAGGATTTGGTGTTAAGACAATAGGCATGACAAACAAGGAGGTTCCCGATGAAACGTTGGCTCTGTGTGCTGATCACGGTGTGGATCAATGCCGCAGCGTTTGCGGCGGATGGCATTTGGAACAGTCCCTCCGGCGGTGTCTGGTCGGTCTCTGACAACTGGTCTGACGGCATTGTGGCGGATGGTGAAGGCTATTCGGCGGACTTCACGGTGCTGATGTCGGAGCCACTCGTCAAGGTGAATGATCCGTCCGCTCGAACGTTGGGACGGCTGTTATTCGGCGGTGAATCCGAATCATTGGCATGGCTGTTGGATGATGCCGATGCCGCAGGTCAGCCGACTGGTGCACCACTTGTGCTGAGCCATCCGTCAGGACGTCCTGAGGTTACTGTCAGCAACACGACGGTCTATCTTGCCAAACAACTTGCTGGTGCCGCTGGATTACTGAAAACGGGAACGGGGCCATTATACCTTTTGACGAATGGAGTGATCAGCGGGCAAACGGAAGTACGTGAAGGTAGGCTCTCGTTTGGTCTGCCTGCTTCTGAATCCGAATTTGAAGTGGTCGCCTACTACTCCTTTGATGATCCACAAAACATCGGCGCCGATTCCAGCGGCAAAGGCAATCATCTCAGCGCTCAAGGCACGGTGTCGTATTCGGCGTCGGGACGCTTTGATGGCGGGGCTTATTTTGACGGCAGCGCGTATTTGACCAGGCAATCATTGCAAGGTTTCCCTTCAGGTGACGAATCTTTCACCATGGCGGCATGGGTCAAAACAGACAGTACCAATAGACAGGCTGTCATAGGGTGGGGAAATAAAACGGCCAACCGCAGCTATACGGCCATTCAACTTCAGCCTGAAAGCAACGACATCCAGCATTATGTTATCGACAGTAGCTACTGGTTCACCACGCCCGCCAAAGATCAGACCTCGGGCTGGATGCATGTGGCGTTAGTCTACGACTCGGCCGCCAAACAACGGACGTTTTACGTGAACGGTGTTCGCGGCAAATCAAAATCGACGCCGGTGCTGACCATCCCCGACCAAGAACTGATGGTGGGGCTGGCCTATACAACGCTGCGTTATTTTAGTGGGGTGATGGACGATGTCATTGTGACAAAAGGCGCCCTTTCAGAAAACCGGATTCGACTGTTGATGGCGGGGAAGATATCCACATCGGTCGCGGTCGATGCGGCATCCGAGATTTCGGTGGGCACTTATGGAACGGTTGAGATTCACAAAGAGACCGCACTGGGTGCGTTGGCCGGTACGGGTACGCTTTATGGGACGGCGTCAAATGTGGCAATCACGGGGCCAGCCGTTTTTGCAGGAAGGATTGAGGGTCCGACACGGGTTGAAGTGGCGGTTGGGGCAGGGGAAATCGCCGCCTTGTCAGGTGCAAACAGCTACACCGGTGGTACTCGTGTGCTGTCCGGTTCCTTGGAGGTCAAAGATGCTGGGGATCTGTTTTCGCATGTGGTCGCCTATTATACATTCGACGATCCGTCAGCCCTCGGAAAGGACCGTAGTGGTAACGGCAACGATCTGACCATACGGTACACGACACGACCGCTACCATTTTACGTATCAGGGGGAAAGGCCGGTGGCGCGGTTTGTATCACCAACGACAACTGGCTTGCACGCAATCAGACACGGTTCTCTGGGTTATCAACGGGTGAGGTGCCTTTCACCGTGTCCGCATGGTTTAACTTCTCGGATGACGCCGCCGCCGGATGTACGCTGTTCGCCTGGCGGATGGCAAATAATGGCGCGGTGAACTTCCGGCTCAATGGGGATTCCAGGGCTGTAGTGGAGACAGGCAACGGCACGATGGACACGGGCATGGATCTCGTTGCCGGCAATCCGCCGGAGGGGTGGCACCATGTCACCTTCATGTATATGACCAACGGTCTCGCTCACTACAGGAAACAGCGCGTATTGTTAGGTTTTGTGGACGGGCAACGGGTTTTGGAAGTGTCGAAGAGTACGCCCATTGCAGTGTCGGAGGCCTCGGATTTTCTGTTGGGCACCTATTTTTCGGCTCCTGCAGGCAGTTGCTTCCGCGGCATGATCGACGAGTTTGTGGTCTTGGACCGTGCGGATCCTGATGATGTGCCGCGCCTGATGGCTGGTCTGAAGCGTCCCGTGTCACCGCCTGGGTTATCAGGTCTGGTGGCGCGTTATGATTTTGATACACCGGACCGTCTGTTGCTGGACTCATCAGGATTCGCCAACCATCTGTCTGAAGCAGATCCGAGTGCAGGCCCGATGTCCTGGAGTTCACAAGGACGGTTTGGCGGCGCACTCGCAATCACAAACAAGAACTGGCTGATGGCATCTTCATTCCCCTCAGGGATGCCGTACGGTGATGAACCGTTCTCGGTCTCTTTGTGGATCAAACCCGACGCCGACATGCCGAAAACAGCAATGCTTTATTACTGGGGCGGCAACAAAGCATCTAATTCGTTCCGTTTACAATTTGGCAACTCTTATACGGAGTTGGGTGTCGGCCCATGGTCGGCTTCACAAACCATTGTGGTGCCAGACCTGAGAGAATCATGGCATCACCTTGCCGTGACTTATGATCCTTCGGGCGGAGTGTGCCGTCAGTCGATTTACTTGAACGGCAAGATCCTGAGCCAATCCGGTGCCAGCGTTGCTACACCTGGCGCATCGGCATTCAGAATCGCGAACGGGAATGACGACAGCATCAGCCGAGTTTACAAGGGCTTGATGGATGAATTCTTGCTGTTCAATCGTGCGCTTGCGCCTTGGGAGATCGCTCTCCTGGCGACGAATCATGCCATGGCGGGTTACAACGTGTTGCCAGCCACGGGCGAGGTTGCTTTGTCGAGCGACGCAGAGCTTATAGTGAGTGAGGTCGTGCAAGACGTGGCGGCATTGCAGGGCTCCGGCCTCGTCACATTGAATCGTGGTGTGCTAGAAGTCTCTGGCGGAGGAACGTGTTTCTTCGACGGTACCCTTTCCGGCAATGGCGCGTTCGTGGTCAAGGGCAACACTCGGCAGATTCTCGGAAGTACATCAGCCCTTTTTACAGGGGATATTTGTGTGACAAACGCTACGCTGGAGCTCGCTGGCGATATGGCGTCTGGGGCTTCTCTGCTCATCCAAAATGAAGGTGTGTTCGGTGGACAGGGTACGGTGGCGGGGCCCGCTGCGATAGAGGCGGGCGGCATGCTGGAGCCTCGTTTCAATGCCGCGAGCCTGACCTTTGCCGGAGGGTTGACGATGGCATCCGGCGCGGGCTTCCGGTTTATTGCCAATGTCGGGGGCGAAGGGAATTTGAATGTTGCGGGAGCGCTGATTCTTCCCGAGACTGGGACCGTGGAAGCCCACTTGCCGGATGGCGTGTCAGGCCAGTATGTGTTGATGAGAGCCGATGCTTTGGATGGGAACACAGGTTTGGCCAATTGGACAGTGACAGTGGATCCTATACCGCGCAGGAGTCAGAAAGTGGCTCTCAAAACAACGGGTCATGCAGTGATTCTGTCGATCGTACCGAGCGGGACCCTACTGGCGGTACAATGATTCCCAACAGGAAGGCTTCATGTTAATAAATGGGTTAACGTCGCTTGATTATGCGGCGGTCAGCGTCTATCTGGTGCTGATGGCTGGTGTCGGCGGTGCGATGGGGCTGGTCGTCAAGAACGTGAAGGAGTTCTTTGCGGGCGGCAACAATGTGCCTTGGCATCTGGGCGCGGTCAGCAACTATATGACCATGATGAGCGCCTTTGTCTTTGTGGCGCACGCAGGTATTGCGTACAAGGACGGCCTGGTGGCGATTGTGATCCTGTGGAGCGCCGTACCGGCAGCGTTGGTCGGCACGGCCTTTCTGGCGAGCCGCTGGCGCCGCGCGGGATTGGTGACGCCGGTGGAATATCTGGAGCAGAGATATAACGCCTCGGTCCGTCAAATCACTTCATGGGGTGGCGTGATCTTTCGCGTGATGGACAACATGGTGCGCCTGTATGCGCTGGGTGTTTTTGTGTCTGGCGCGCTGGGCTGCTCGATGATGACGGCCGTCGTGCTGTGCGGCGGGGTTGTCATGCTGTATACGATGATCGGCGGTCTGTGGGCGGTGGTTGTCACGGATGCGATCCAATGCGCGATCTTACTGATGGTCACCATCGTCTTGGTACCGTTGGCGTTGACGGCGGCAGGCGGGTTTGGAGCCTTGACGGACGCCCTGCCGCATCACTTCACCTGGACGCATGGGCCTAAAGGCCATTTCTGGTTTTTGTTCGTCTACTATGTGATGGTATTGATCAAATTCAACGGTAACTGGGCTTTTATCCAGCGCTTCTATTGCACCGAGGACGAGCGGGCCGCAAAGAAGATGGGGTTGTTTTCGACGGTTCTGTTTTTTGTCTGCCCGGTGATTTTTTTGCTTCCGGCGATTGCTGCCGCAGCGTTGCTGCCGGAACTGTCTAACCCCGAAGAGGCGTATGTCAGTGTCTGCAAACTATTGTTACCGCCTGGGGTGATGGGGTTGATGATCGCGGCGATGCTGGCGGCCACGATGTCTACGCTGAGTTCAGAATACAATGTAACGGCGGGCGTGATGACGCGCGACATTTATCAACGGCTATTACGCCCCAATGCTGGTGAACGCGAGCAGATGATTGTGGCGCGCCTGACCACTCTGTTGCTGGGCGGTGCCATCATGTGGGGGGCGAGTCTGGTCAAGGGACTAGGTGGGGCGTTTGAAGTGAACAAAGTGTTGATGGGGCTGTTCGGTGTGCCGCTGGTGGTGCCCTTGATCTTCGGCGTCCTGTGGCGCAGGCCCAAGCCGTGGGGCGCGGTGTTTTCGATCATCTCAGGTATGTTGATCGGCGTGGCGCTGAACCGCTTCTCCGCGATGGACTGGGAGACTGCAACGTTCGTACAGATGGTCGGGTGTGTCGCGAGCTTGTTGATTTCCGCGGTGGGCGAGAGTCGCGACAACGGATACGCGCAGCGTGTGGGCGATCTGTTCCGTCGCTTGAACACACCGGTCAGCGAATGCGAGGGAACGCATGACCGGCAGGGTCAGCGTCCGCTGCAGGTCCTGTTCGCGGTCGCACTGGGGTTGAGCGGATTGCTGTTTGTCGGTATCAGCCTGTTCAGCGTGTCGTTGACGAGCGGACGCTATACGCTGACGGCGGGTGTCTGTTGCTGTCTATGTGCTGTCTTAGTGGGTTTTAGATTGCGCGTGCGGACGGCTTCTGCGCACAAGAAGGATGGGGATGTCCATGTTGACTGATTTTCTTCTGACGACGCCGCTGGCACGTCGGCTTTATCACGAGTACGCGGCCGGTTTGCCGATCATCGATTACCACAATCATCTGTCGGTACGCGAACTGGCGGCTGACCACCGGTTCGCAGATTTGACCGAGGCATGGCTCACGAATGATCCGTACAAGCACCGCGCGATGCGCATCGCCGGTGTGCCGGAAGCCCTGATCACCGGCGCACAGGGCACACCGCGCGAGCGGTTTGACGCGTGGGCGGCGGTGGTGCCGAATACGCTCGGCAATCCACTTCACCTGTGGACGCGGCTGGAGCTGGCGCGTGTGTTTGGGATCACAGAACCACTGAATCCGGAGAGTGCCGACAGGATTTGGGCGCAGGCCAACGAGCGGTTGCGTGCGTCTGAGTTTTCGGCGCGGGGATTGCTTCGGCGTTTCAATGTGCGGTGCGCCTGTACCTCAGACGGTCTTTTGGACGATCTCTCCTATCACCGCAAGCTGGCGGAAACCGAAAAGGCTTTTCGCTTGCTGCCCTCTTTGCGCGGCGACGACGTGGTGACAGCCGATCCGGCGTGGTTGATGCGACTGGGCGCAACCACCGGACTCACGATCGATTCCCTCGGCGCTTTCCGCGCGGCGGTCCGGCAACGGCTGCATGCCTTTGACCTGGCCGGTTGTCGGCTGGCCGATCATGCACTGGACAGTTTTTCATTTGATGCCAGGATGATCGGCAGCGCAGACGAGCTGTTCAGGCGTCACGTGTCCGGCGCCGCGCTTACTGATGGGGAAACGGCCGCGCTACGTGCGGGCATACTGAGTTTTCTGGGGCAGGAGTACGGGAAACGCGGCTGGATCATGCAACTGCATCTCGGTGCGCAGCGACAGACCAGTACCCGGTTGCGCCGCCTGGCGGGCCCGGCGGGCGGGTATGCGACGATTGGCGATACTTGTGACACACGTAGCTTGTGCGGCTTTCTCGATCATCTTGAGCAGGCCGGTGTTTTGCCGCGAACCATTTGTTACACGCTCAATCCGGCGGACAACGCAAAGCTGGCGACGCTGGCCGGTGCGTTTGCGGAAGACGGCGTGGCGGGCAAAGTGCAGTTCGGGCCGGCCTGGTGGTACAGCGACCATGCGAGCGGGATCAGGCAGCATCTTGAGGCGCTGGCCAACCACGGATTGCTTGCGACGTTCATCGGCATGACCACAGACGCGCGTAGCCCGCTCTCTTTTGTGCGTCATGAGTTTTTCCGCCGGGTGTTGTGTGACATGCTCGGCGAGTGGGCCGCGAGGGACTGGGTGCCGAATGATGCGGCGCTGTTGGGCGGAATGGTGCGCGCCGTGTCGTGCGACAACGCGCGTGCGATGGTGATGGGTGAAACAGGAGCGTGATGGGAATGGAACATGATCGTTATTTTGAGAATCAGGTCGCGGTGGTGACCGGTGCGGCCGGCACGCTGTGCTCGGCCGTATCGCGCGAACTGGCGCGGCGTGGGGCGAAGGTCGCGCTGGTGGGTCGCACGCTGTCCGCGCTGGAGAAGGTCGAGGGTGAAATCCGTCAGGCGGGTGGCACGTCATTGGCGGTGGCGGCGGATGTGACGGACGCGGCAGCGGTCGAGGCTGCGCATCGCATGATTGCGGAGCGGTTGGGGGCGTGCCGTTTTCTTGTGAACGGAGCGGGAGGCAACCAGGCGGCGGCCACGACGGCCACCACCGTGTTCGAAGCGGATGAAGTCAACGCCAGCCGTTCGAGTGAATCGCACGGTTTCTTTGATCTGGATCTGGTCGCGGTGGAATCGGTGATCCGCGCGAACACCTTGGGGACACTCATCCCGTGCCAGGTGTTCGGGCGGGTGATGGCGGCGGCTGGGCGGGGCGCGATTCTGAATTTCGCTTCCATGAACAGTTACCTTCCACTGACGCGTGTGCCGGCCTATGCCTTGGCGAAGGCGGGGGTCGTGAACTTCACGCAGTGGTTGGCGGCGTATCTGGCGCCGGCCGGTATCCGCGTCAACGCGGTGGCACCGGGCTTCTTTGTGAACGAGCGGAGCCGCAAGATTCTGATGACACCGGAGGGCGGATTATCGCCGCGCGGCGAGAAGGTGTTGAGTCACACGCCGGCAGGCCGGTTTGGCGAGGCCAGCGATTTGCTGGGATGCGTGTGCTGGCTGCTGAACGACGAGCAGGCGGCGTTTGTCACCGGTGTGACGGTGCCGGTGGACGGTGGTTTTTCGGCAACGAGTGGTGTATAATCGAGACCGCTGGCGAGATGACGTCGGCGGACAATAGGGAGAACGTACATGAAGAAGATGGGCATGATCAGTAGTGTCCCAAAGATTTCACAGCAATTCCCCTTGAATCAGGTGGTTGTCAGGATTGATGACCGGCACCGTTTCTGAAAACACCTCGATTATAAGGGCTTTTTCAAAAACCGACACGCTCAAAAA
>Ga0208461_1001271_pt1 | contig 23193 bp, 22 predicted proteins | sample AD_JPNTR4_MetaG_FD_184448 | JGI IMG/M metagenome (GOLD analysis project Ga0208461, IMG submission 184448) | Active sludge microbial communities of municipal wastewater-treating anaerobic digesters from Japan - AD_JPNTR4_MetaG (SPAdes) (version 2) | ecosystem: Engineered > Bioreactor > Anaerobic...
ATTTTTGATTATCTATAAAGGTGCTAATTCTCCATAATTTACTAAAATATTATTTTAACGAGAATCATGCCTTTATTATATTGTTTATCAATTGTTTACATTAAAATTGAACAAAATATTATGGAACAGTAAAAACTTTTATTATTGAACAAGTGGGAAGTAATTTAAAGAAACCTTATTTTTCAAAAAACCTTAAAACTTATAACAAACAAATTAATCAAACCTTATTACCTTATTAAAAACAAAATAAAGATATTTTGAACCAAATAATCAACCTAACTAAATGAAGCCGACTTCAAATAGATACACAAATAAAACACATATACTTTTAAGTAGAAAGACAATTTTTTTAACTTCTTATCTTTTTTCAAAATACTGATATGGTTTAACTTAATAAAATTATTTAGAGATGAAAAATAAAATTTTTATATTATTATTGCCTGTTTTCTTCTCATTGGGCTGCCAGAAAACAAAAACTTCTCTACCCGTAGCCACAGGAATGATGTTTGAAGTAATGGTAGTGATGGATGAGCCAGCATGGTCTTCTTTACCAGGAAACACTTTACGTGAAACATTAGATCAGCCAATGGAAGCTTTGCCTCAACCTGAACCCATTATCGATATGCATCATTGCCAACATCAGGAATTCTCAAACATGTATAAATCGTCTCGGAATATTTTAATTACCGAGATTTCTGAAAAACATGTACAACCAAAAGTAATTTATACAAAAGACAAATGGGCTTCTCCTCAAGCTATTGTTCAGATTACAGCTCCAAATGATAGTTCTTTTGCAAATACTGTTCGTCAATATGGCAATAAAATTTTAGATTACTACGTCATTACAGAACGTGAACGTTTTATTGAATTTAATAAAAATCATTTGAATGTGAAAGCAAAAACAGAAATAGAACAAATGTTTGGTATCCAGATTGATGTTCCTAGTTTTCTGACCAAATCTACCAAGAAAAAAGATTTTTATTGGCTGACCAATGATAATCCTAAAATACGTCAAGATTTAGTAATTTATTCTTACCCTTATACCGATAAAAATACTTTTACCAAAGAATATCTTTTAGCAAAACGTGATACTGTAATGAAAGCCAATATACCAGGAGAAATTCAAGGTTCTTATATGGGGACAGAATATAAAAATTATCCACCAATTTTTAGAGAAATTTGGGTGAATGGAGGTTATTGTGCTGAAATTAAAGGACTTTGGAAAATGATAAATGGTGCAGCTATGGGTGGTCCTTTTTACAGCCATACTCGTTTAGATGAAATTAATCAAAAAGTAATAACAGTAGAAGGATTTGTATTTGCACCAGGAGAAAAGAAACGAAATGCTATTCGCCAGTTGGAAGCAGTTATTTATACTACCAAACTTCCACAGGAAATTAATGCATTAAAAGAAGTTTCTGTTACACCAAAAAAATAAGTTGAAAAAATATAATGAAACGATAATGGATAAAATAATTATTGGAATTACACAAGGAGATATTAATGGAATTGGTTATGAAGTGATTTTAAAATCTTTATCTGATGCTGCTATTTTTGATTTATTAACTCCTGTCATTTACGGTTCTTCAAAAATAGCAGCATATCATAGAAAAGTTTTAAATATTCAAAACTTGAGTTTTAATAATATCAATTCAGTAGAAGAAGCAAATCCCAAACGAATTAATATTATAAATTGTACATCCGATGAAGTCAAAGTAGAATTAGGTCAACCTACGGCTGAGAGTGGAAAAGCTGCATTGGATGCTTTGGAACGAGCTTGTTCTGATCTGGGAAAAGGTTTAATCCATGCTTTGGTAACAGCTCCTATCAATAAAAAAAATATCCAATCAGAAAAATTTCATTTCCCTGGACATACTGAATATTTAGCTGAAAAATTTAGTAAAAATAAAGCACCGTTAATGATGCTTATTAATGATTTTATGCGGATAGCTGTCGTAACAGGACATATCCCCTTGCAGAAAGTTGCTTCAACATTGACAACAGAATTGATTCTTGAAAAGATAGAAACGCTCAATGATTCGTTGAAGGAAGATTTTTTAATTGTTCGTCCACGTATTGCTGTACTAGGACTCAATCCTCATGCAGGCGATGAAGGCGTAATTGGCGACGAAGAAGAACGAGTGATTATTCCAGCATTGAAAGCAGCCAGCGAAAAAGGAATTATTTGTTTGGGACCTTATCCTGCTGATGGATTTTTTGGTTCAGGAAATTTTTCAAATTTTGATGGTGTTTTAGCAATGTATCATGATCAAGGGCTCATTCCATTCAAAACTCTTTCAATGGAAAGTGGCGTAAACTTTACAGCCGGTTTGTCCATTGTACGAACTTCGCCTGCTCATGGAACAGCGTATGATATAGCTGGAAAAAATTTGGCGTCAGAAAATTCTTTCAGAGAAGCTTTGTATATGGCTTGCGATATTTATAAAAACAGAAAATGGAATAAGGAAATCCGTTCTAATCCTTTAAAAGTAACTCCAAAATCTGAAAATGAAACAAACATTCAGGTTGAATAACCATGTTGAAAAAAGATCGGCAAAATAAAATTTTTTTTGGATGTGCCTCATCTCTTTTTGGGGAGTGCTGCATTATTTTTAACAGACAAAATATTTTGCGACTTTTTTTCACCGACGATAGAGAAAAAACACTCCAATATTTTGAGCAATTAGCTAAAGAAAGGAATTTGAAAAGAAACGATGAAAAAGTAAAAGAACTGATTCATCAAATTTTTATAGAAAGAAAAATATTCCCATTAGAAATAAAAGGAACAGTTTTCCAGTTATCTGTCTGGAAAACTTTACAAACCATACCTTTTGGCGAAACAACTACTTACAAAGTTATTGCTGAGGCAATTGGTCGTCCTAATGCAATACGAGCTGTAGGAAATGCTGTAGGAGCAAATCCTATAGCTTTTTTAATTCCCTGCCATCGGGTGATTCGCAGCAATGGACAATTAGGTGGCTACCGCTGGGGCATCGAACGAAAGCGAAAAATGTTGGAATGGGAAAAGGAGCAAGTTTAAAAATAAATTTAATTACTTATAAACCATTTAATTAAATCCTAAATGGCTATTTCACAAAATTTCTTATAATTCCATTCTTTTGTCCTTCTCATAACGGTGAACCAGTCTATGATGGTCCAGATTCCCAATCCTCCCAATGTCAATAATTTAAGTACACCTAAACCTACTTCACCCAACAAAAAACGATCAATACCTAAACTTCCAAAAAATAGGGAAATAATTAATAAAACAGTAGGATTCTTATAATCAATAGATTGAATAACTATATACTTATTGTCATCCAATTTTTCTAACTGATCATGAATTGCCATCAATTTTTCTGTTGGAAATTTATCCATCATAGAGGCAATGAACATTTCAATTTTTGTGTTTTCCATAATATTTATATTTATAAGTAAAAATTTTATTTTAAAATAACAATCATGAGTCCCTCACCTAAAACCTCATTTAGAGTAATTTTTGTAAAAAATATTATTTAATTATCAATTGATTACAATTATCAAAATAGTTAAAGCGACTTTTCGAAGGGGACTCAATCATTATTTATTTGAGATTAAATAATAAACAATCATCATTAAATTAAATGTAAAAATAAATGATTTTTTACAAAAAGTTAACAAATATATTATTCTTTTAAATATGACTAAGTAAAATTGTGAAATTTTTATTAATTCTTTAAACAAATTAAAGTTAATTAAGAAATTAAAAATCTAATAATTTTATTTTGGATTTTATAAAAAAAAATTACACATCAAAAAATAGTCAGGTATTAAGCATAGGTTTGCTAATTTATCTCCACCTTTTCGTTAAATCTTGATAACTATCAATGCGTCTGTCGCGAAAGAAAGGCCAAATTCGACGAACTTTTTCATTTCTTGACAAATCAATGTCCACCAACAAATTTTCTTCTTCCTGATGGGAAGCTTGAGCCAACATTTCACCTTGCGCACCTGCCACAAAACTGTTTCCCCAAAACCGAATGCCACTTGTTAATCCGGAAGGATCATCTTCATACCCCACACGGTTACAAGAAATAACCGACAATCCGTTGGCAATGGCATGACTTCGCTGAATGGTGACCCACGCATCAAGTTGGCGCTGTTTTTCTTCTTCCGAATCGGTTGTTTCCCAACCAATAGCTGTCGGATAAATCAGAAGTTCTGCTCCTGCTAATGCCATCAATCGAGCTGCTTCAGGAAACCATTGATCCCAACAAACCATGACACCCAATTTGCCCAAAGAAGTTTGAATGGGCACAAAACCCAAATCGCCGGGCGTAAAATAAAATTTTTCGTAATAAGCCGGATCATCCGGTATGTGCATTTTGCGATAAATTCCCGCTATAGCGCCGTCCTTTTCGAGCACCACCGCTGTATTGTGATACAATCCGGCTGCACGCTTTTCGAATAATGACAAAACCAAAACCACGCCCAATTCTTTGGCAAGTTTTCCGAAATAGTCGGTTGAAGGCCCGGGAATTGTTTCAGCGAGATCAAAATAATCGGGATTTTCGGTCTGACAAAAATAAAGACTGTTGTGCAATTCCTGCAATACAACCAATTGCGCACCTGCAGCGGCACATTTTCGTATATTTTTCTGCAATTTGTCAAGATTTTCAGATATATCTTTTCCATTCGATTGCTGAATCAATGCAACTTTCATTTTTATAATTTTTTTGTGGGGTTACTTAGGTTTGGACTTCATGTTAAATTACCGAAAACAAACAATTTGTTTAATAAAAACAATAACGATTTTTTATGAAATTATTTTTAATAGACGTTGCATGAACGTCTCTACTAAAAAACTTTTGATTTTTCAACAAAATACTCAAAACTTTGAACTCTATACTCAAAATTTACTATCTACATTTCCACCGGATAAAACTGCATCGTGACGCAATGCAGAGATCCATGTTGTTTGATCAATGTTCTGCAATCGATGCCAATAATTTTTCGGTCAGGAAAAGCTTTTTGAAATTGTTGTTTGGCAATTTCATCCTTTGGAGATTGATAAGTCGGTATCAAAACAGCCCCATTGATAATCAGAAAATTGGCATAAGTTGCTGGAAGTCGTTCGTTGTTTTCATAAACCGGATCGGCCATTGGCAAAGGAATCAGTTGATAAGGCTCATTTTGCAGTGTTCTGAAATTTTTCAGTTCTATTTCCATTTTTTTCAACTCTTCAAAATGTTCATCTTGCTCCTCTTCACATTTTACATAAGCAATGGTGTGTTCGTTGCAAAAACGTGCCAGTGTGTCCACATGTCCGTCCGTATCATCGCCTGCCAAATATCCATGATGCAGCCAAAGTACCCGTTCCAGGCCAAAATGATTTTTCAAACGATTTTCTATAACTTTTTTCGTGGTATTGTTTCGATTTTCTGAAAGAAGGCAACTTGTAGTGGTAAGAACCGTTCCTGCACCATCAGAATCAATGCTGCCGCCTTCCAGCACAAAATGAAGACAATTTTTATAGCGGTAATTTTTGAAAACTCCAGTCCGGAAAAGTCTTTTCGTCATCAAATTATCGTGGCAAGCAGGATATTTGAGACCCCAACCGTTGAAAGCAAAATCGTAAATCACCGGCCGATCATTTTCAAAAACCGTAATACCGGCGTGATCGCGTGCCCACACGTCATTGGAAGGCAACTCGACCAAGCGAATTTTGGAAAAATCCTCGCCGGCAAGCATTTGCTTCACTTCCTCAGCTTGAGCACAAACAATAAGTAATTCTTCGTATTGAAGAATCGCATGAGCAATTTTGACAAAACAGCGATTTGCATCTTCCAACATAGGTTGAAAATCTGTTCCACTATGCGGCCACGTTAACTGCACATATTGTTGCTTTTCCCACTCGGCAGGTAAAATCTTTTTCATAAAATTATCACCAAAACATTTTGCACAAATATACTGGATAATTCTGAATTGAACCAGCAGAGAAAAACAAAATTGTGTTTGAAATCAGCTGACAATCAAAAGTAGAACCGTTGCATACAGCAACTGGAATTTTTTAGATTTTTATTTAATTTCGCACTTGCTGGTTGAATCTACAGCTACTTCACTATCGTACTACGATAAAGTGAATGCGGAAGCGAAACCTGCTAAATGCACGACAGCCAGCCTGTGGGCATAGGCGTGTTAGAGGCGGGCTGTAGCTTTGTCTCTATTTAGTTTCAGAATGAAGTTTAAAATCACCACGCCATCTATCAAATACTAATAAGTCGATTTTACTTTTTTCTATTAAAGATTCTAAAGATGGCATGTAGTATTTTGAGAAATTCAAACCCCTAATAATTTTGTCTAGCAAATTTTTGAATGATAAATATATTTCTTCTGAATCATCTTCGATAAAAGTCAAGAAGCGATATTCTGATTCTCCTTCCCAGTCTTTGTTTTTTGTGAAAAATTGTTCTTTTAAGAAATGAGCATCAGATTGGCGTTTTTTACATACATCATGACGAGAAAATGAATCTGGTTTATTTGAACCTGGTTTTTTCCCTATCAGAGGTGAAAATGAAGGTGGAACGCAGAAATAATTGTTATATTCTACATTATCATCTTTAATTTGATACATTTCAATTACCTTAGAGTTTTCAGCTATAAATTTTTCATAATCTATAACAATGCAAATTCCAGTATGATTTGCCCCATATTGAGCCCACATTCGTTGTAAGTTGTAACCGTTTACAATATCATTTCCGTTTTTTTTTGTCTGTTGAAAATGAAATAATTTTAGTTTCTTTACTAATCATCAAAGCATCAATCATTTCACTAATTTCGCCTCTCTTTAATTGTTCATCTGAATAATTGTGGGAGTTAATAATATGTTTTAAATTCTCTTTTGGGTCATTCATTTCCCCTAAAGAATTCATTTTCAATTTGCAAAATGGCAAAATATATTGTATCGCCTTTTCTGTTGTTGTGAAGTGATATAGTTTTCTTGGCTTCATGAATGAAATGATTTTAATAGGTTTTCGAAAATTACCAATTATTTTTTACTATGCTGCCTAACCTTGCTAAGTGCACATCACCCAGCCAATGACCCATAGGCGTGCGTTAGGCAATGTTTTTCCCCTATTTGAGTTGTTTCATAATCTGGTCAATATTCAAATAATTACTTTCGAATCTATCCTTGTCTGTTTGGACAAGCATTAATAAACTCAGAAGTTTAACAAGTGCGAAACTTTAGTTTACTATTATTTATTATACGGTAAAATACTTTCAAGACAGAAACAAGTTAAAGAGTGAAAGGTGTTCCATTTTTTGCAAACTTCTGGTAATGGACATCTACTACATAACTCATTAATGTTGCTCTTCGTGATTTCTAGAGTCCCGTTTTCTTGATGAATTCTTAATAATTCTTTAAGATACTTGCCAGCGACAATTCTATGAAGAGAATCTTTATTTTTCAATCCTAACCATTCAAAAATCCCTTTATCACCTCTTGAAGAATTACATGATTTGCATGAGAGGACAAGATTATCGGCTGAGTCATTACCACCTCTATTTTTTGGTATTAAATGGTCAGTTGAAAGATTTTCAGTTGATCCGCAAAAAACACATTCTTTTTTTAACTCTTGCTCGCGTTCCCATTCTCTGATTGTGTCGGAGATCTTAATTTCTCCTTTCTGAAGCTTGAAGAATCTGTTTGTTATGAAAGGTCTTTCAAGATTTTCATAAGCAGATCTTGAAATGAGTTTTGCATACTCGTACAAAATCTCATCTTTTATTGTTCGTACATAATTAGGAGGCATTGTATTATTATATTTTATTTATGGAATTTACGAGTTTAATTGCCCATAATGGTGTATGGTATCGTATCGTGCGGGATTGCAAAGCGATTTCTTATCAGTTTACAACGACTTTTATTACAAGCCACAAAGCTTCGCAAACCTCTGTAATACATATGCACTATACCATGTGTTGGCGGTAATGTTTTTTCTTAATCTGCTGCCCATCTATATTCAAAGTCTTCTTGTCCAATTATTAATGCATTATATAGCTTGTTTTTAATTTCTTGTCCGCCTGGTATCATTGGAAGCATATTAAAATAATTCCTGATTGCAAAATTAATACCTGCTAAACAAGTCTTTGCTTTAATCCAGTTTTGAGGTGAGAATACTTTATTTTGAGGCTGAGGTTCGTTTGCCGCAGCTTCAAGCGCCATATTAAGGCTAATTCCACTTATTTTCACAATCTCGTTAATCATATTTGTTTGAGATGCTTTTTCCCAACATTTATTCGGATTTGGCACTCTGTCAGCAAGATTGTTTGCTATCGCAAAGCACATTGAAACAGCATATAAATGATGATAAGGTGCATATGCTTTCATAGCAAGCAATGTTTCATTTAATCCAAGTGGATTTTCTTTTGCCCAAGATTTATTTATTTCTTGCATCCATAAGTTTAATGCTTGTGCATTTTCAGGTTTATATTCTCTTTTAAACAATTGCTCAAAATATTTATCAAATATTTTAGTTTCACTATATGAAATGTTTGGACGCTGAGAGTGCCATGCAATTAGATATTTACCTAAATCCGATAAATCTAAAACATATCTTTTGTCTTTATCTGCTGGTGCAATTTCGCCACGTTTTGTTGAAAAGTATCCAGACGTATATTTCTGTTCAAATGATTTCTTGAGATTTAAAACACGTTTATCATTACTCCTTAAATCTCTTGGTTTTACAGCACTTTGAGAATTTGTATTTATACTTATTCTGTCTGCACGGTCTCTTTGAGGAATTTCATAGAATCTAAAAAGGACATAAGTATCGTCCAGTTCTTTTACTCTTTCACTGCAACTCAAAATAGTTGTCAATGATTGACAACCATTGACAACACTTAGTCCGTGAAGTTTTAATTGACTATCGTTAAATTCTAATTTGTTACAAATCGCAGTAATTCCATTATGGAAAAAGAAAAAATCCCGATGCTTATCGCTATAAATTGTCTGCCGAATTCCCTTATTAACTGTATTATTTAATCCCAAACTTTGTCGAACATTTTTTTGAAAAAGTGTTCCATCCTTTATTCCCGGTATTTTAATGCATTCTTTGAGTGGAAGAGCAGCTAATAAAACCTGTGTTCCTGCAATAGTTACAGGCATAACGTGACTTGTAGCTAAATCCATTGTATGATTAATTAATGGATTTTCTCTCTCTAATGCAATATCATATCTTCGCTTTATCTCATCTTGGTCAATGACCGTGATAGAACAAACAATATCGTCTTTTTCCGATAACTCTGCTAATTGTTTTTGAAAAGTTGCTAAATCAAGTTTGGCTGAATTCGTAAGGTCAGAAGTGGTAATTAATTCAAAAGCAATTTCATAATCATCTTCAAGAGCCCTTGCAACTTCAGACAGTTTTCGTTTTAGTTTTCCATTTGCAACTTCTTGTAGTCTAACTAAATCACGTAATTGAATCCATGATGACAAAACTTCCCGTAATGGTTCAGCATCAATACTTCCATTACCAATAAATTTGCCTTGTAAAATGAAAACGGTTGATTTATCGTCATCTATTACGATTGCATCAATTTGTTTATCATCTGCTCCATCGGTAATATCATCTTTGGTCTCATTTCTATCGCGAAGATGAATGTTACTTAGATACCATGCGACAAATCGTTGTCCATCGTTTGGAAAGTTTTGTTGGTAGAAATCTTGCTTGATTTCATCTTTAATTTTTTCAATCATATTCATAATGTTTTCTTATTTGTAGAGTGTCTTTTTAACATTACCGCCAACGTCTTATTTACGCCATAAATGTACAACTTCCAAGAATAAAAAACAATAACTTACAAATATTTTTTAATGTTTGTTTAATAGGGATGACAAATTACCTATTTTCTATATGATAAGCTGTTGTGCTACTTAGGGAATATTTGCATTTACGAATGTCTTGATTAATTTTGCGTGGATTTAATCGGTAAAAAATGCAAACAGAAATAAATGAAAAAAGATATTTCCGACTAATTTTCTTAAACTCTTGTTGGCTCAAAAATTTATCTGAATGACTTTTCAATTTACGCAGTTAATGAAATACTACTGGAAAAACTCAAAGAAGATTTTTTTGTTTCATTTTTCGATTATTCTTTCAAAAAAGAATTTATAGCTTTGCCGCTTGATAAAGGACTTTTTAAGGATTGACTTTTTATTGATGACTAAATAGTTTATACAAATCTTGAAAAATAAGTTGAATTCTAACCATTTAATAAATCAGTCGAAAATTTCCAAATCCCTACTCAAAATTTTTCTTCTTCCCTTTTTCGTTTCCTTAAAAAAATGTACTTTTGCAGGCTAATATTTTTAACTTATTAATTTTCAGTAAAAAAAGAAAAAATGGGGAAAGTATTGATTATCGGTGCCGGAGGAGTGGGAACCGTCGTTACGCACAAAGTGGCACAGAATCCGGAAGTTTTTACCGACATTATGCTGGCAAGCCGCACCAAATCGAAATGCGATGCGATAGCAACAGATGTAAAAAATCGTTATGGGGTAGAAATTAAAACGGCTTCGGTTGATGCTGAAATTGTTGATGAGCTGGTAAAACTGCTCAAAGAATTTCAACCGGAACTTGTTATCAATGTAGCACTTCCCTATCAGGATTTGACTATTATGGATGCTTGTCTGGAAGCCGGAGTGAATTATCTGGACACGGCCAATTACGAACCGAAAGACGAAGCACATTTTGAATATAGCTGGCAGTGGGCATACAAAAATCGCTTCGAAAAAGCCGGACTGACTGCCATTTTGGGCTGCGGATTCGATCCGGGCGTTACGAGCGTTTTCACGGCTTATGCAGCAAAACATCATTTCGACGAAATTCAGTATCTCGATATTGTAGATTGCAATGCCGGCGATCACGGAAAACCTTTTGCCACGAATTTTAATCCCGAAATCAATATCCGCGAAGTAACCCAGCGCGGAAAATATTGGGAAAACGGACAGTGGGTTGAAACGGAACCGCACGAAATTCATAAGCCGTTGACTTATCCCGAAATTGGACCGAAAGAATCGTATCTAATTTATCACGAAGAATTGGAATCGCTGGTAAAAAATTTCCCAACCATCAAACGGGCGCGCTTCTGGATGACTTTCGGACAGGAATATTTGACACATTTACGCGTCATTCAAAATATTGGCATGGCCCGTATTGACGAAGTGGAATTCAACGGACAAAAAATTGTGCCGATTCAGTTTTTAAAAGCCGTATTACCCAATCCCGGCGATTTAGGCGAAAACTACAAAGGCTGGACTTCTATTGGATGCCGCATTCGTGGTATAAAAGACGGCAAAGAAAAAACTTACTACATATTCAACAATTGCAGCCACGAAGCAGCTTACAAAGAAACCGGCACGCAGGGCGTAAGTTATACCACCGGCGTTCCTGCCATGATTGGAGCCATGATGTTTTTGCAGGGAAAATGGAAAAAACCGGGCGTTTTCAATGTAGAAGAGTTCGATCCGGATCCTTTCATGGAACAACTCAACAAACAGGGTTTGCCATGGCACGAATTGATAGATGTTGATTTGGAACTGTAAGTTAATAAAGGTTTCGCAGTTAAAAAGTGCTGGGAACAAAGTAAAAAAAGTAGCATGTTTTATCTAATATCTCATTAAAAATGAGTATTATAGTTGTATAATTATAAAAAACAGAAAAATATGCTATCAGACAAAATTAGGGAAAAAATTTTTGAAATTGGAACAAATTTCAATGAAATGAATCAGAAAATATAATATTTTGAAAGGTTTCAAGACTTTCATTTTTCCCGTCTTTAAACCCATTAAAAAACGAAGTGTGAAACTTTGGTTATCTTAGTTTATTTCATTGGTTGTTAAAAAAATCAACTTACAAAAGTAACACTTGTGCACGGAAGCACGGTACAGTAAGCCTTTAAAGTTTTGTGCCCTTGATTTTAATTTTCATACGTTTGGAAATACCTCGATTTTCATGTATTTTTGCACTTGAAAAAACATTGACTCCGTAGCTCAGTTGGCAGAGCAATTGACTCTTAATCAATGGGTCGAGGGTTCGAGCCCCTCCGGGGTCACAAAAAATAAAATAAATTTTTGATTTTAGGTGATTGTAAAAGCATTATCACTTAATTTTATTTTGTAAGATTTTTTTACAAGAATATTGACAGGGAAAAACTGTAAATGAAATAAAATACTTACGAATAATTTCCAAAAAAATTCTAAAAATCTCTCAAATTAAAAAATATTATTTCAAAATCAATTAATTTTTTATCAATTCTAAAGTAAGTTGGTTGAACTAATTTTTTTTAAAATTGTTAAAACATTAAATAGATAAGTCATAAATCAAAAAACTATGGTTCAACATACGACTAAAACAATTTGGAGAAAAAATAATATTTTCGATACAGAAGTTGATGGGCATCTTATTACCATTGATCTGGCAAAGGAAGCAGGTGGCGATGATGCAGGTCCTCGACCAAAAAAGCTGATGTTAGTTGCAGCCGCAGGTTGTAGCGGAATAGATGTAGTCTCTCTTTTGAAAAAAATGAGAGTTGGCCTGAAAGGTTTTGATATTCAAATAGAAGCAGAAGTAAGTGAAGAAGATCCCAAACAATATACTTCTATGAAAATTATTTACGAATTTGAAGGAGAAGAGCTTCCCATGGAAAAACTTGAAAAGGCGGTTAAACTTTCATACGAAAAATATTGTGGGGTAATAGCTTTGTACAAAAAAGCAATTCTGGTCGCTTATGAAATAAGAATAAAAAATTAAGGATTCACAAAGGTTTTTCAAAGGTTGAAATACAAACCATAATTTTACTATTTTTGCAAATGGTTCTTTGCTGCTTTTTTACAAAATCATAAACATTATTTTTAAATATTTGAAGATTATGCAAACAATAGATTCTTTTAATTTTGCCGGCAAAAAGGCATTTGTACGCGTGGACTTTAATGTACCACTCGATGAAAATTTTAACATTACGGACGATACTCGTATTCGCGCAGCAATTCCCACTTTGAAAAAAATTTTAAATGATGGGGGAAGCGTTATCATTGCTTCACACATGGGCAGGCCTAAAAAAAATCCTGATCCCAAGTATTCTTTAAAACACATTTTACCTCGCGTTTCTGAATTACTGGGAATAACCGTAAAATTTGCACCTGATTGTATAGGTGAAGAGACAGCAAAAATGGTAGCTGAACTTAAACCAGGTGAAGCTTTAATGTTAGAAAATTTACGTTTTTACGAAGAAGAAGAAGGAAAACCTCGCTTACCTGAAACCGCTACTGAAGAAGAAATTGCAATTGCAAAAAAAGAACTAAAAGAACGCCAGAAAAAATTTACCCAAACATTGGCTTCATACGCTGATGTATACGTAAATGATGCTTTTGGGACAGCTCACCGTGCACATGCTTCTACTGCATTGATAGCCGATTATTTTGACGAAAATCATAAAATGTTTGGTTATCTTATGGAAAAGGAAGTAGCAGCCATCGAAAAAATAATGAATAATGCTGAACATCCTTTTACTGCTATTATGGGTGGTTCAAAAGTATCTTCAAAAATTGACATTATAGAAAATTTACTAAATAAGGTAGATAATCTTATCATCGGCGGTGGAATGACTTATACTTTTATTAAAGCATTGGGTGGGAAAATTGGTGATTCTATTTGCGAAGATGATAAGCTTGAATTGGCTTTAAAATTGCTTGAAAAAGCCAAAAACAAAGGTGTCAATATGGTTTTGGCTGTTGATGCTAAAATTGCCGATTCATTCAGTAATGATGCTCACACAAAAGTTGTTCCTGTAAATGAAATTCCTGATGGTTGGCAAGGTTTAGATATTGGTCCTGAAACAGAAAAAATTTTCAGTGATATTATTAAATCTTCCAAAACTATTTTATGGAACGGTCCAGTAGGGGTTTTTGAATTTGAGAATTTTGCACACGGTTCATTGGCAGTTGCCCAAGCTATAGTAGAAGCTACTAAAAATGGAGCTTTTTCGCTGGTGGGTGGTGGTGATTCAGTGGCTTGTATCAATAAATATGGCTTGGCAGATAAGGTTTCTTATGTATCGACTGGTGGTGGAGCTTTGCTTGAAGCTATCGAAGGTCGTGTACTGCCCGGTATTAAAGCCATCAGAGGTTACTAAATGAATTAAAAATTCTATTTTATAAAAAAACGTCAATGTCAAATTTTAAGATGTTGACGTTTTTTATTAAATATGGTAATTTTCACCTTATAGTAATTTATAAGAAAGATATTGTCCGCAAATGCTTAACTCTGCGGATAAATGAAGAACATTTTTTAGACCTTTTGGTAGATGAAGAAGCATTGAAAAAGGAATGCCTGTTGGATGGTTGTTATTTGATAAAAACAGATTTACAAACTACCGATGCCAGTAAATAGACAGTTTATAAGCGATTAAAGATTTATCTTTAGCAGAGAATGCTTTTTGTACTTTATTAAAAATAGGTTTGGAAGAGATAAGGCTTATTTATTTAAGAAAAGAAAAAAGAACCAGAGGACATGTTTTGTTTGTATGCTCGCCTACAAAATTCTATTGTATATTTGGCAATACTTTAAGAAAGACTTATTACTAATTCCTAAGCTCAGAAGCACTTTCACACAACAATATATTCTAACAGATTTCCCTTTCAAAAGTGGTATATTTTATATATAATAAATTACAACTTTTCAGAAAGGGAAATTTAGTAAATTTGTTACAAAGCTGAAGAAAATTAAAGAAATTTTTCTTTAATTTTTTGTTTCTTTACGTTCAAAGTAGTACTTTTGTGGCAACTTTAAAAGAAAGTTCTAAAAAATATAATTGTTTGATTTTCTGAAAATTAATTGTAAATCAAGTAAAAATAAAATTTATGTGGCTAATTGATTCTCCCATCGGAAGAAAATTTATCATGAGCATTTCAGGAATTTTTCTGGTGCTTTTTTTATTGTTCCATAGTTGTATGAACATTGTGGTCATTATTTCTCCTGAAAGTTATAATCAAATATGTGCTTTTTTGGGAGCAAATTGGTATGCTGTAATTGGCTCACTTGTTTTGGCATTGGGATTCGTAGTGCATATTTTGTATGCTTTATATTTATCTTTTTTGAATCTTCGTGCTCGTGGAGAAGTTCGTTATGCTATAAAAGCCACACCAACTGATGTGGAGTGGTCATCAAAACACATGCTGATACTTGGATTAATCATAGTAGGTTTTATTATTTTACATTTATATAATTTCTGGTTTAAGATGCAGTTTGCTGAATTATCAGGAATACATACGGGAGCTTTTGATCCACAGAATGGTGCTGCTTATGTAAGTTCACTTTTTAGCCATTGGATTTATTGTGTTCTTTATATCATTTGGTTGGTGGCTTTGTGGTTGCATTTAACACATGGTGTTTGGAGTGCTTTACATTCTTTAGGATTAAATAATAAAAAATGGTTACCCCGCATAAAAGTAATTGGCAATGTAGTTTCTACTATTATTGTATTAATGTTTATGTCTGTTCCTATTTATTATTTGATAGTAAATATATTACAATAAATTTTTAAAAATCAGAGAAAAGCTTATCAATATAAATCCAAATATGAAAAATAACGAAAAAACTCAGGAAGGTGAAAATTTTATTCTTGATGCCCATATTCCAGAAGGATCTTTGGCTGAAAAATGGACCAACTACAAAGCTCATCAAAAACTGGTAAATCCTGCCAACAAACGTAAATTAGATGTAATTGTGGTAGGCACGGGTTTGGCAGGAGCATCTGCTGCTGCTTCGTTGGGTGAATTGGGATTTAATGTACTGAATTTTTGTATTCAGGATTCTCCACGTCGTGCACATTCTATAGCAGCTCAAGGTGGAATTAATGCTGCTAAAAATTATCAAAATGATGGTGATTCTGTCTTTCGGCTTTTTTATGATACGATAAAAGGTGGCGATTTTCGTTCGCGTGAAGCGAATGTATATCGTTTAGCTGAGGTTTCCAATAATATTATTGATCAATGTGTGGCACAAGGCGTACCTTTTGCTCGTGAATATGGAGGATTACTTGAAAATCGGTCGTTTGGTGGTGCTCAGGTTTCCCGTACTTTTTATGCAAAAGGACAAACAGGACAACAATTGTTGTTAGGTGCTTATTCGGCTTTGAGTCGTCAGATTGCCAGTGGTACGGTCAAAATGTATCCTCGTTATGAAATGTTAGATGTGGTCATTATTGAGGGGCGTGCTCGTGGAATTATTGCGCGTAACCTGATTACAGGAAGAATTGAACGTTATTTTGCTCATGCAGTAGTAATTGCTTCCGGAGGTTATGGAAATACCTATTTTCTTTCTACCAATGCGATGGCTTCAAATGGTTCCGCTGTGATGCAGATATATAGAAAAGGTGCTTATTTTGCTAATCCTGCTTTTGTGCAAATTCATCCTACATGTATTCCTTTGCATGGTGATTATCAGTCAAAACTTACTTTAATGTCTGAATCGTTACGAAACGATGGACGTATTTGGGTTCCTAAAAGAAAAGAAGATGCAGCAGCTATTCGGGCTGGGAAACTAAAACCAACCGATTTGAAAGAAGAAGATCGTGACTATTATTTAGAGCGTCGTTATCCTGCTTTTGGGAATCTTGTCCCACGTGATATTGCTTCGCGTGCTGCTAAAGAACGTTGCGATGCGGGTTATGGAGTTGGGAATACGGGTCTGGCAGTTTATCTTGATTTTTCAGATGCTATTCAACGTTTAGGTGAAGAAGAGATTCGCGAACGTTATGGTAATCTATTCCAGATGTATGAAAAAATTGTTGATGAAAATCCTTATAAAACACCTATGATGATTTATCCTGCTATCCATTACACAATGGGTGGTATTTGGGTTGATTATGAACTTCAAACTTCGATAAAAGGGTTATTTTGTATTGGTGAAGCGAATTTTTCAGATCACGGGGCTAATCGTTTGGGAGCTTCGGCTTTAATGCAAGGACTTGCCGATGGCTATTTCATCTTGCCTTATACTATACAGAACTATTTAGCTGATCAGATTCAAGTTCCACGTATGGGCACCGATTTGCCTGAATTTGATGAAGCAGAAAAAAATGTTTCCGAAAGAATTAAAAAAATAATGAATATAAAAGGACAACGTACCGTTGATTCTATTCATCGTGAATTAGGATTAATAATGTGGGATTTAGTAGGAATGTCGAGGAATAGGGAAGGACTTCAAATTGCATTGGAAAAAATTAAAGATATTCGAAAGGAGTTTTTGACTAACGTTTATGTTCCAGGAGATGAGTATGATTTTAATAATGAGTTGGCAAAAGCTTTGCGTTTGGCTGATTTTATTGATATAGGCGAATTAATTGCTCGTGATGCATTGTTACGTGAAGAGTCTTGTGGAGGGCATTTTCGTGAAGAATATCAAACTCCTGAGGGAGAGGCGCTGCGTAATGATGAGAAATTTTCGTTTGTTTCTTGTTGGAAATATACAGGAGAAGATACAGAACCCATTTTGTTGAAAGAACCACTCAAATTTGAATTTATTCAACTTCAGCAAAGAAATTATAAAGAATAAGAAACAGAAAGTCTTTTTAAAAAAATATCAGTTTTTATGGAGAAAACAATAAATATTACCTTAAAAATATGGCGGCAAGCCAGTGCCAAAGCTAAGGGAAAGTTTGAAACTTATAATTTAGAAAATGTTCCAACCGATAGTTCTTTTTTGGAAATGCTGGATATATTGAATGAAAAATTAATTAAAGAACATATCGAGCCTGTAGCCTTTGACCATGATTGTCGTGAAGGAATTTGTGGCATGTGTGGTTTGTATATCAATGGACATCCTCACGGTCCTGATACAGAGGTTACTACTTGTCAGCTTCACATGCGAAAATTTAAAGATGGCGATACCATTGTTGTTGAACCATGGCGGTCGGCTGCTTTTCCTGTTGTGAAAGATTTGATTGTCGACCGAAGTGCTTTTGATAAAATCATTCAAGCGGGAGGTTTTATTTCAGTAAACACAGGAGGAGCTCCTGATGCCAATAATATTCTTATTCCAAAGGATCGTGCAGATGAAGCTATGGATGCTGCTACTTGTATTGGCTGTGGTGCGTGTGTAGCTGCTTGTAAAAATGCTTCTGCCATGTTGTTTGTTGCTGCAAAGGTAAGTCATCTGGCACTTTTACCTCAGGGGAAAGTAGAAGCAGCTAAGCGAGCTAAAGCAATGGTGGCTAAAATGGAAGAACTTGGATTTGGGAATTGTACTAACACACGAGCTTGTGAAGCAGAATGTCCGAAAAATGTTTCAATTTCCAACATAGCTCGTTTGAATAGAGAATATTTATCTGCTAAATTTAAAGATTAAAAAAATCCTAACCCACATTGCAGGGTATGCGTTCCCTGATTGTTAATAATAATCAAAATTTAGATACTTTTCTGCAGAAATTGATTGTTTTTTCGCTAAAAATTGACCCTGTCAAGTTAATTCGCTTTAAATTTTTGAGTAGAGAAAGAAAAAGTACCATTGTGTGGCACCCAAAGGCCCCTCCTCAAAAAAACATCCACTTTTTTACAGGTACTTAACTCGATAATACCTGCAATGTGGGCTAACACTCTTTGGGGGTTTTGCACCCCCAGCCGCTTGGCAATCCCCTGCAATGTTTTTTATAGTTTTGTTTTAAAAAAACCTATGTAAAAATTATCAGGAAATTTGCACTTCTAAGTTGAACATAGAATTCAAATACTTATAAGAGTGTTGCAAAAAAGTGTGGAAAACAGGAAAAACAATATGCGATTTTCTGTTTTGTTTGGAATTCATCTTTTCCCCATTAAATGGATAAAACCTGAATGATTTGGAGCAAATCTTCATCTATGGGTTTATTATATTTGATAGCTTTTGTAAACGGCACATTTACAATTTCATTATTAACAACACCAATCATAACACTGCGTTGTTCGTCCAGTAAAGCTTCAACTGCAGCCACTCCCATTCGGCTTGCCAAAATTCTGTCAGAAACGGAAGGAGAACCTCCGCGTTGAATATGCCCCAAAATAGTTACTCGTACATCATATTCAGGATGTTCTTTTCGCATACGTGCAGCCAAACCGTTAGCTCCACCAGTCACTTTGCTCTCAGTTACAATAACAATACTGCTATTTTTGGATTTTCTGAAACCATTTTTAATTACTTCTTCCAATTGATCTACTTTTGTTTCTCGTTCCGGAATAATGGCAGCTTCTGCTCCTGAAGCCAACGCACTATTTAAAGCCAGAAAACCAGCATCGCGTCCCATCACTTCAATGAAAAACAAACGTTCATGCGACGAAGCAGTGTCACGAATCTTATCAACCGCTTCTATGATGGTATTTAAAGCGGTATCAAAACCAATTGTTACATCCGTTCCATACAAATCATTATCAATGGTTCCCGGAATTCCAATAATCGGGACATTAAATTCTTGAGCAAAAATACGAGCACCTGTAAAAGTTCCATCACCACCAATAACAATTAAAGCATCAATCTCTTCTTTTTGCATGTTTTTGTAAGCTAATTTACGACCTTCAGGTGCCATAAATTCATCACAACGGGCAGTTTTTAAAATAGTTCCCCCTTGTTGAATAATATTACTTACATTTTCTGTTTTAAACTCTGTAATTTCACCCGTAATAAGTCCTCTATATCCTCTGTAAATGGCTTTTACACGAATTCCATTAAAAATAGCTGTCCGTGTTACTGCTCGGATTGCAGCATTCATTCCCGGAGCATCACCTCCAGAAGTAAGTAAACCGATACATTTAATACTATATTCCATTATGATAAGTTTTTCAATTAATTTCTTTAAAATTGTTAATTAACTTTTTGTCTTAATTTTTCTGCTACACATTCCATCAACCATTTGGGTGTGGAAGTTGCCCCACAAATACCTATTTTTTTTGTAAGGTCAATCGTCATATTATCAATTTGATTACAATTGTAAATGTAAAAAGTATTGGGATTTATTTTCTTACAATGTTCAAACAGCACTTTCCCATTAGAACTTTTTTTGCCACTTATAAATAAAATAATATCATGTTGCCGTGCAAAATTAGTAATATTTGGGATTCTATTCGCCACCTGACGACAAATTGTATCGCTTATTTTTAAATTTTCTTTTTTCTTTATTTTTTCTGAAATAGTTGTTGCCAAATGGTTAAAACTTTCCAAATCTTTGGTAGTTTGCGAAAATAAATGAATTTTTTTAGTAAAATCAATTTTTTTCAAATCTTCTTCATTTTCTACAACAATAGCATTATCATTGGTTTGTCCTACCAATCCTCTTACTTCTGCATGACCTTCTTGACCGTAAATTACAATTTGTTCCTCCGAAGAAATAGCTTCATATGTTTTTTTGATGCTGGATTGTAATTTTAAAACGACAGGACACGTTGCATCAATTAAGGAAATATTATTTTCTCGAGCAATTTGATAAGTAAGCGGTGGCTCGCCATGAGCACGAATCAAAACCTTTACCTCATGTAACTGTTTAAATTGTTCATAATCAATAGTGATTAACCCCATTTTTTCTAATCGTTTAACTTCTTCTTCATTGTGAACAATATCGCCTAAACAATAAAGAGGTTCCCCTTTTGCCAATTCTTCTTCGGCTTTGGCAATTGCTTTTACAACTCCAAAACAAAAACCCGATTTTTTATCTATTTCTATTTTCAAGAGAAAAAGTTTATAAAATTTTTTAGTAAATGACAAGAAAAAAGTACGATAAGAAATTTCGTTATTGTTATGATAACACCTTTTCTAAAAATAAAGTTTTTACCAATTCTCGTTGTTGCTCTTTTGTAAGATTAGAATTGTCAATTACAATAGCATCTTTTGCTTTTTTTAAAGGACTTTCCGAGCGATGCGAATCTCTTTCATCACGTTCTTTGATGTTTTTCAAAACCTCTTCAAAAGTTACCTTTTCACCTCTTTCCAGCATTTCCAACATGCGTCTTTGAGCACGGATTTCAGGTGTGGCAGTCAAAAAAATTTTTAATTCTGCTTCGGGAAAAACAATTGTTCCTATATCACGACCATCCATCACAATTCCTTTCTCTTTCCCCATTTCTTGCTGCTGACAAACCATTTCCTTCCGAACAAAATCTAACGTACTGATTTGACTTGCTGCATTTGCTACTTCTAACGAACGAATTTCTTTTTCAATATTCCTGCCATTCAAATAAGTTTCTGTTTCTCCCTTTTCATTGGTTTTAAATTCGATTTTGAGAGATTTTATATTTTTCTTTAAAGCTTCTTCATCAAGGGAAGAATCCTTTAACCAGCCATTTTGTAAACAATATAAAGCTACTGCTCGATACATTGCTCCTGTATCGACATAAACATATCCCACATCACGAGCCAATTCTTTGGCAATGGTACTTTTTCCGCACGACGAAGGTCCATCAATAGCAACAATTATTTTTTTCATGATTGATTTCTTTCATTATTTTGTTAAAAAGAGAAAAAAGGAGAAGATTACCAGGAAATTATGTGTATTATTCCCATTTTTAAAGATCAAAACCTATATCTTTTCGATAATATTTATTTTCAAACTGAATCTTTTCAGCATTTCGATAAGATAATTCCAATGCTTCTTCTTTTGTTTTGCCATAGGAACTAATTGCCAACACTCGTCCACCATTAGTTATAATTTTACCATCTTTAAAAGCAGTACCAGAATGAAAGACAATGCTATCTTTTACTTTTTCTAAACCAGTGATTACCTTTCCTTTCTCATACTTTTCAGGATAACCGCCTGAAGCCAATATAACTGTTGCTACAAAGCGAGAATCAATTTTCAGCTTTTTTTCATTCAAATTACAATAGGTAATTCCTTCCAACAAATCTACCAGATCAGAAGAAATGCGAGGCATAATAGCTTCCGTTTCAGGATCACCCAACCGAACATTGTATTCAATGACATAAGGTTCACTGTCCACTTTCATTAATCCAAAAAATATAAAACCTTTATAAACAATTCCTTCCTCATACAACCCTTGAATAGTTGGCTGAATAATCTTTTTTTCTACTTTCTGCATAAACGCTTCGTCAGCAAACGAAACTGGGGAAATTGCTCCCATACCACCTGTATTTAAACCAGTATCGCCTTCTCCAATTCGCTTGTAATCTTTGGCTACTGGTAAAATTTTATAATTTTCTCCATCAGTGATTACAAAAACAGAACATTCTATTCCAGAAAGAAATTCTTCAATTACTACTTTTTGACTTGCTGTTCCAAATTTTCCTTCGAGCATTATTCTCAGTTCTTCCTGAGCTTTTTCAAGTTCAGAAATTATTTCTACACCTTTCCCTGCTGCCAACCCATCAGCTTTTAAAACATAAGGCGGACGCATTTTTTTTAAGAAATCTATTCCTTCTTCCAGATTTGTGGCAGTAACACTTAAATATTTTGCAGTTGGAATACCATGACGAAACATAAAGTTTTTTGCAAAATCTTTGCTTCCTTCCAACTGAGCAGCCCTTTTATTAGGACCAATCATAGAAACTTTTTTCAAATCTTCATCTTGTTGAAAAAAATCAACAATTCCTTTAACAAGGGGCTCTTCAGGTCCCACAATCACATAGTTAATTTGAAAATTCTTTACAGCTTCTTTTATTGACTCAAAATCATTTACTTCGATAGGCAAATTGGTTCCTATAGAGGAAGTTCCAGCATTTCCTGGAGCAATATACAGACAAGTAACCTTTGGACTTTGCGAAATTTTCCAGGCAATGGCATGTTCACGTCCACCTGAACCAAGGATGAGAATATTCATAACAAATTATTTTTCGTACAAAAATAATTTAATTTTTAGAGCTGAACAAAATAATAGGAAGGTTGAAAAAGTTGATGAGTAGAAAAGAAAGTAAAAAAACAGCAAAAAGTTCTACAAAAAAGAAAAGGTAGTCACGCTTGACTACCAATCTTTTCTGTTAACCTTAAAATCTAATACTATGAAAAAAATTACAGTGCAAAAATATGGCTTTTTAAAATAACAACCAAACTTCTTCAAAAAAATTAAATAAAAAATATTTTATATAACACATTTTAAATAGTCATTCCTTAAAAAGTCTATTTTTAAGCGGCAAGGTTATAAAATTTTTGTCGAAAAAGTAATCGAAAAATGAAACAAAA